>JADMIO010814596.1_pt1 | contig 19351 bp, 15 predicted proteins | sample 8958161 | NCBI WGS metagenome assembly JADMIO01 (sample SAMN16585339, study PRJNA669376) | soil metagenome | isolation source: Crop rotation soil | place: USA: Cullars Rotation, Alabama | collected 2011
GTGGTGGTTCCCGCCGCGATGACGACACCCGATACGGACGTCGACAGACAGGCCGGGTTCGCGGCAACGAGCGTCACGGGGATTCCCCCTGCCGGCGCGGCGATGGGCGACCCGGGAGGGCTTTCGAGTTGAATCGTGATCGGCAGGGTGAACCCGCTGGTCATCGTGGCAGTACTGCCGAAGTTGGTGATGTCGAGATGCGCCGTGGTCGTCACGCTGCTCGTATCGGTGGCGAAGTTCGGCGAGGTCGAGGTCAGCGTCGCCGTTCCCGCGGTCTGCCCGAAGATGATGGCGTTGGCCGACAGTCCTCCGGCGGGAATGGTGATGGTCGGCGTGTTGACCACGACGGCCGCCGGATTGTCGCTGACGATGGTGATGACGACGGGGCCGTTGTTCGCCGGTTCACGCGTGATCGAGACGGGGAAATCCGTGACGTGTCCCAGCGGCACATTCAGCGTGATCGGTGCCGCGATGGTGTTGCTCGAGACGACGACATCGAGCGACGCGTCCGCAAAACCTGGCGCCTTCCCTCTGACGGTCGTACCCCCACGGGTAACGCCGTGCAGTGTCACGAAACCGACTGTTGTTCCGGAGGCAATCGACGCGGTCGCCGGCGCAGCCACGATCAGCTTGCTGGAATCGTCCGACGTGATCGTCACCGTGACGCCGCCCGGCGGCGCCGGTTGACCAAGGACGATCTGCAATTGGACGTCCTTGCCGACGCCGACGACCGGGCTGCCGACGAGCGACAGCGTCATCGCCGGAAATTGTTCGCCGGCGATGGTCACCGTGGCAGATGTCTGCAGTCCGAGAACGTACGCCGGATCCGCGTCCAGCGTCACGACGACGGTCTCGGGACCTTCGACCGTGGTGTCTGCAATCGGCGTCACGACAACGGACGCTGTTGCATGGCCGGCGGAAATCGTCACCGTTTGCGGTATCGCGGCATAGTCAACGCCCGGGGTCGCGCTGCCGGCGACCGTGAAGAGCACTTCGAGGGCACTCGTCGTGTCGCCGGTGCGCGTGAACCTGAACGTTCCGGTGTCGAGTCCCGCCTCGGCCGCCGCGGCGTCGCTCGCCGTCACGGTCACAATCGGTGTCTCGACGACGTGAACGAGCACGGTGTCCGGCGCGCTGTTGGCGAAGCCGTCGTTGACGATGAGCTGCGCGACATAGTCGCCGGCGGCATCCGGCGTGAACACCGGTCCGATGGCAGTCGGGTCGATCAGGGCGGCAGCGCTGCCCGCCGGTCTGGCCGTCAGCGCCCATGAGTACGTCAGAGTGTGACCGTCGACGTCGGTCGACTGCGATCCGTCGAGCGTCACTGGCGTCCCGATGCGAACATTCACCTGGTCCGGTCCCGCGTTTGCGACCGGCACGGAGTTCGTCGTGTTGATGACCACCGTATCGGGCGCGCTGTTGAGGGCGCCGTCGTTGACGATCAACTGCGCCACGAACGTTCCCGGCCGATCGACCGTGAACGATGGACCAGCGCTCGTGGGATTCACCAGCACGGCCAGACTTCCCGGAGGCACGCTGATCAACGACCAGTGGAACGTGAGCGGGTCGCCGTCGACATCCGACGAGCTCGTACCGTTGAGGAACGCGACATGACCCGCGACGACCGTCTGGTCGGGACCTGCATCCGCGACAGGCGCGGAGTTGAGCGTGGTGATCGTGACCGTGTCCGGGGCGCTGACGGCGTTCGGTTCGGAGACGATGAGCTGAGCGACATAGGTACCGGGACGGTCGGCGGTAAACGCCGGCCCGATCGCCGCGGCATCGCTCAAGCTCGCCGAACTGCCTGCCGGAACGCTGATCAGCGACCACGCGTAGGTCAGCGGATCGCCGTCGACGTCGGTCGATCCGCTGCCGTCGAGCGTCACCGTGTGGTCGACGGGCGTGCTCTGATCGGCGCCGGCATTCGCCACCGGGCGCGAATTTGCCGTTGTGATCGTCACCGTGTCCGGCGCGCTGGCGAGGGCCCCATCGCTGACGGTGAGCCGCGCGACGTAGGTGCCCGGGCGATCCACCACGAATGTCGGTGTGACGCTCGTCGCATTGGAGAGAACCGCGGCGCTGCCACCCGGCGTGCTCGCCAGCACCCAGAAGAACGTCAGCGGATCGCCGTCGACGTCGCTCGAGTGGCCGCCGTTGAGCGCCGCTGTCTGGGTCACCAGGACCGTCTGATCGGCGCCGGCATCCGCGACGGGAGCGGAGTTCACGGTACTCACGACGACGGTGTCGGGCTGGCTGGAGGCGACGCCGTCGTGGACGAGGAGCTGCAGCACGTAGCTGCCAGGGAGATCGATCACGAACGCCGGGTGGGGTGCGGATGGATCGCTGAGCGCGGCGCCGCTTCCAGCCGGAGCAGACTCGATCGTCCACTCGAAGGTCAGCGTGTCGCCGTCCACGTCGCTCGAGCCAGTCGCATCGAGCGTCACCGTCGTTGCCACGGGAGCGGTCTGATCCGGCCCCGCGTTGGCAATCGGCGGTGTGTTTTCCGTTGTGACCGTTACCGTGTCCGGCGCGCTGTCGAGCACGCCGTCACTCGTTACCAGCCGAACCACATACGTTCCGGGCCGATCGGCGACGAACGTGGGCGTGGCGGTTGCCGAACCAGCCAGCGTCGCGGCGCTGCCGGCAGGAATGGAGACGAATGACCAGGAGAAGGTCAGCGGATCGCCGTCGGGATCGATCGATCCGCTTCCGTCGAGATGAGCGGTCTTCGTCACCCCGAGGCTGAAGCCGGCGCCGGCATTCGCAATCGGCGGACGATTCGCGGCGGTAACGCTGATGGTCGTCTCGTCGCTGACGCTGAATTCGGAATCGCCGACCGTCAGCCGAAGGACATACGAACCGGCCTCGGAGAAGGACGCGGTCGTCAGCGCCGCACTCGCGACGGCGAAGATCACGGTCCCGGGGCCGTTGACTTTGCTCCATTGAACCGTCAGCGTCGATCCGGCCGGCAGGCCGTCATCGGCCGCAGTGCCGTTGAGTGCCGCGTCATTCGGCAGAGTGATCGCGAGATCGGGACCTGCGCTGACGAGCGGCGGCTGGTTCAGCGGATAAACGGTAACCGTCGTTTCATCGCTGCCGCTCAGCGCGCTGTCGTTCCCCGTCAGCTTGAGGACGTAGGTGCCCGCCTCGGAGAACGACGCCGTCGTGGTGGCGCTGGCCGCGTTGGCGAACGTCACGGTTCCCGGCCCGCTCACCTTGCTCCACTGTGTCGTCAGCGATGACTCCGGAGGCAGGCCGTCGTCTGCGACCGTCCCGTTCAAGGTGGCGGCCGCCGGCAAATAGACAACCAGGTCTGGTCCTGCGCTCGCGACAGGTGGCTGGTTCGCCGGATGGACGGTGATCGTCGTCTCGTCGCCGGCCGTGAATTCGGTATCGTCCGCTGTCAACTTGAGCACGTACGTCCCGGCCTCCGAGAACACAGCGGTAGTGCTCGCGCTGCTCGCGTTTCCGAACGTCACCGCACCGGGACCGCCGACCTTGCGCCACTGCAGTGTCAGCAATGAACCTGATGGCAACCCATCGTCGCTGACGACGCCGTTCAGCGTCGCCGCCGCCGGCAGATAGACGGCGAGATCGGGACCCGCGTTCACCACGGGCGGCGCGTTGGAAGAGGCGCACACGACGAATCCGATCTGCCCGGTGTGGCCGCCGGGATTCGTCGCGGTGATCATCGCCGGCCCGCACGCCACGCCAATGGGGACAATAAACGTCGCGCGCGAGCCCGTTGCCGAAACGAGCTGAGCGGCGATGCCGCCGACGGTGATGCGGACATTACGCGCGCCGAATCCGATGCCGGTGATGGTGACGGCCTGTCCTGCCTCGGCCTGGGTGGGGGTTACGGTATCGATCCGCGCCGCCTGCTGAGCGTGGGCGGGGCGCGCAAAGACTGCCGTCACCAACAGGGCGGCGCACATGAGAGCAACCGTCCGATTGCCCAGACCGGCGAACGCGCGTAACAGAGTCCGCATCCTGTCCTCCAAACGGTACAAACGGCACCGCGCACGCGTCCGCGGGTGCCCAACATGCCCTCAGTCTGTAGAACGGATTCCGGTAGGATTTTTAGCGGGGCTGGCAACGCCCGTCGCAGCATTCCGCGGCGACGGGGTCCTAGAGATTGGTTTCGAAGGTCGATGAGCGGCGATCAGCGAACGGCTTGGACGGACGACAACGGAACACCGACGCGGCGGGCGATCGCACGCGCTTCCGAGTACTCGGTCGAGAAGTGCTCCTGTCTTTCGTTCGTGTAACTCTGCATCGCGTCGGACCCGCTGGAGCCGTGCTGGGCGAAGCGCGACATCGCGGTCTCGAGGTCCTCGATGACGATCGTCATATAGACGCGGTCGAACTCGCTGCCCGACAGTTGCGACAGCCCGTTCAAGAGTGTCTGGTGGCCGGTATCGAGCGACACCTGCGAGGACACCGATGCGCCCTCGGGTGAATTACGCAGCTCGTTGAGGGCGGTGCGGTAATCCTGGACCAACTGCGCCGCGAAGTCCTTCACCTCGGGCGCGTCGCCGTTGTTGGCGGCAAGCATGCTCAACTCGATCATCGATTCGCTCGACACCGCGGCAAACGTGACGAAATTACTGTCGGTTGATGGTGAGAAGTTGTTCTGGTTCGTCGTAATCCCGTTGACGACCGTCGCCGCGCGCGTGCCCATGACATTCGATCCTGATGTCATGTAGATGGGCTGTGCGGCGCCGCTCGAGATCCGATCGGGTGCCGTCAGGTTGTTCCCGCTGCACGCTGCTACTCCGACCGTCAGCGCGACGATCGCTACTCCCGTGATCGACTGTTTCATGTTGTTAGAGCCTCCGCGCCGTTGCTTGCAACGCGCAGACCCATAAACATCAAGTTGAAGGCAATAAACTTATTTCGCGCTATCGCAATAAGGACGTCAGGTTGGACGCTTGCGCGTGATGACGATGGACCCGCCGCACGTCGGCGGTCGCGAAGAGGACTACGTTGACCGTCCTCTTTGCGCCGGCGCCGTTACGGGCGATTGGTAATCGTCTAGGACGCAACCTGGTCGCGATGGAGACGTGCCGCCAGCACCTGTCTCAGGTCTTTTTCCGACCGGCTGTTTGTGAGGTCGATATCCGATTGCGCGAGCGCGTCGACCAAGGCACGGATGAGGTTGGCGCGGCTGATGCTCGCGCCGTTCGCCGCCCGAATGTCCGCGACCAGGCGATCGAGAAAGATGATCTGCCGATCCATCAGCACGACGGTAACTTTCGTCCAGTGTTCGGCATGTGAAGGCCGGCGCCCACGGCGCTTGGCGGGGTTGGGCTCGGCTTGAAGAGGTGTTGCAGACTCCCCTGAGTCAAGTGTTGGCGCGTCGTCTTCGAGCAACATCCCTGTTCCTCCCTGTGCCGGCGTGGATGAACGCCGGCCATGATTCGTTTTTCGCCTTTCGGCTCACCCTTGCACAGTAACAAAACAGGCGCGATACGGGTGACACCGTTAGCCGGGAGCCATGCTCCGCAAGCGCCTGCGGGCCAGCGATTTAGCGATGCTGCAGCGCGATGAAAAGCGCTACCCGCCGGGGCGCGCACCGTTACGTCCTTAACGGCGCGGTGCGATACTTGCAACGTTTCTTATCGATAGGATACGATAAGATTACGTTACGTTAAGGTTTGCGCGAGACGGAGGGAGGGCGCGCATGGCTGGACGAGCGAAAAGAGGGCCGATGAATTTCAAGGCGATGCCGCAGGAGGATGTGCCGCACGGCCGCAACGGCAAGCACAAGGCGATCGTGACGCGGATTCTCTCGGACCTCGAACAGGTCGAGACCGGCGTCGCGCTGAAGGTCCCGTTGTCGCAACTGACGGAGAGCAAGGAAAAGGTCCGCTCCGCACTGAACCGTGCGACGCGCAAACGCGGGATGGACGTCGCCACGGCCAGCGACGACACGTTCCTCTACGTGTGGACGGAGACGGCGTAGCGCGAGCCGTCCCCGCGACCGAGCGACGTCGGTTACGGTGCCTGCGCCTTGAAGGGCACGCTCGCCATGGTTTTTCCCCACGAGATGGCGATGCGGCCGCCGTCGGTCGTCATGTCCTCAAACGCCCAGGTGAGCTGTTCGACGCTGAACGGCAGCGTGTCGACTTTCATCGGCACGCGCGCGACGTCTTTGTCGGGCGTGTATGCGTAGGCACCCCACAACGCGGTCTTGTCCTTCGTGTCCATCTTCGGCTGCGCCGCCCAGCTCGAGACGATCAACGTCCAGTCGCTCGGACTTCGTACGTCGATGAACAGGCTGTACTCGCCGGCTGGAATCGTCTTGCCGCCCATCACCAGCGCCGCCTCGGTATTGAGCCGCGTCGAGACGTTGGCGCCCGCGCGCCACACCGGCGGCGGTCCCCAGTCGCCGAGCGGTAGATCGATGAGCGCTTTGCCGTAGCTGGCGCCCGACCCAAACACGTCGCGTCCGCGCAACGACGGACGGCCGTAGGTGATCTCCAGCCATTTGCCGTCGACGTATCGTTCCTGGCCGACCGCAAATGATGGCCGATCGCCTTTCACCCAGCGCCCGAGCACCTGCGCCTGCGTCGATCCAGGCGGGCTCAACGGCCGCGTGGCCGGGGGCTGTTGCGCGCCGAGAACAACACCGGACGCGACCAACAGGGCGGCTGGCAGAAGACGACTTCGCAGCATTTATCCTCCTCGCAGTTTGCCTTGAATTCTACGCGGGTTCCTGGTCCCAACTAAAATCTGCCCCATGCTCACCCGCCGCTCGTTTCTGTCTGCTGCCGCGGCGTTGGCCGGATCTCCGGCGCTCGCCATTCAACGAGGAGGCGCTAACCCGTTCCCGTTGCCGCCACCGCTCCCCTCCTCGATCGCCGCGCTCACGTCGATGCGCGGTCAGGCGAAACCGATCACCAGCGGCGAGCGCCGCGCGCGCATCGAGAAAGCACGCCGATTGATGGCGGCAGAGAAGATCGACGCGCTGATCCTCTCCGGCGGCACTTCCCTGGTCTATTTCACCAACATCCGATGGGGCGGCGGCGAGCGGCTGTTCGCGTGCGTCATTCCGGCCAAGGGTGAGCCGTTCATTGTGTGCCCGGCGTTTGAAGAGGACCGCGCGCGCGAACAAGTCACGCTCGGTCCGCTGGCGGGCGAGCGCACGGACATCCGCGTCTGGAATGAGGATGAAAGTCCCTACGTGCTCGTCGCACGCGGCCTGCGCGATCGCGGGCTGGCCACCGGCATCGTCGGCCTGGAAGAGACGATGCCGTTCGTGTGGGCGAACGGCATCGCCTCGGCGGCGCCGCAGTTGCACGTCGTGAGCGGCACGCCGATCGTCGCAGGCTGCCGGATGATCAAGGACGATCACGAGCTCGAATTGATACGGATCGGATGCGCCGCGACGTTGCGGGTCTACGAGGCGGTCTATCGTGCGGTGCAGCCGGGTATGACGCAGAACCAGGTGTCGGATCTCATCGATGCCGGTTACCGTCAGGTCGGTTTCCCCGGCGGCGCCAGCGTGCAGGTCGGCGAATACACCGCGCTTCCGCACGGGTCCATCACGCCGCAGACCATCCGCGAAGGGACGATCATCATGCTCGACGATGGCTGCGTCGTGGAGGGGTATCAGTCGGACATCACGCGGACATTCGTGCTCGGTAAAGCGACGGCCAAGATGCACTCGGTCTTCAACGTCGTCAAGCGGGCACAGACGGCGGCGCTCGCGGCGGCGAGGCCCGGCGTGCCGCTCGCATCAATCGACGCCGCGGCGCGGAAGGTGATCGTCGACGCCGGCTACGGCCCGGGCTTCAAATACTTCACGCATCGCGTCGGCCATGGGCTGGGGATGGACGAACATGAATGGCCGTACCTCGTGCAGAACAACATGTTCGGCTGGAAGACGGCGCTCACCGCGCAGCGGGGAATGGTGTTCAGCGACGAGCCCGGGGTCTACATCCGTGGCGAGTTCGGCGTGCGGCTGGAAGACGACATGCACATCACCAGCGACGGCGCACAGCTGTTCACGCGTCAGTCAGCGTCGCTCGATCAACCATTCTGATCGAGCGATGTCACCGGATGAACGTGCCGGCGCGCAGCTCGCCGAAGGCCTGGCGCAGCTCCTCCTGCGTATTCATCACGATCGGTCCATGCCAGGCGACCGGCTCCTCGATCGGCTGCCCCGAGACGAGCAGGAAGCGGATCCCCTGCTCTCCGGCCTGCACGACGATCTCGTCGCCGCGATCGAAGAGGACGAGCGATCGGTTGCCCGCGACGTCGCGTGCGTTCGTCAGCTCGTTGAGGACCGCGCGCGGCGCTGACGCGTCGCGGAACGACCCGGATCCGGCGAACACGTAGGCGAAGGCATGGTGCGCCCGATCGACGGCGATGCGCTTGCGCTGTCCTGGCGCCACCGATATGTCGAGATACCGTGGATCGGCGGCGACGCCTTCGACTGGTCCCTTCCTCCCCCAGAACTCGCCGGTGATGACGCGCACGTGCGTACCGTCGTCGTCCGTGATCTCGGGGATGTCCTTCGCCGCGATGTCCTGATACCGCGGCGTCGTCATCTTCAAGGACGCCGGCAGGTTCGCCCAGAGCTGAAACCCGTGCATGCGGCCGTCGGGATCGCCTTTCGGCATCTCCTGATGCAGGATGCCGCGGCCCGCGGTCATCCACTGCACGTCGCCCGCACCCATCCGCCCGCGATTGCCGAGGCTGTCGCCATGCTCCACGCTGCCAGCCAGCACGTAGGTGATCGTCTCGATCCCGCGATGTGGATGCCAGGGGAACCCGGCGAGAAAGTCGTCCGGGTTCTCGTTGCGGAAGTCGTCCAGGAGCAGGAACGGGTCGAACTCACTCGTGTTGCCGAAACCGAACGCGCGCCGCAGGTGCACACCGGCGCCCTCGAGCGTCGGCTGCGACTGTGTCACGTCCTTGACCGCGCGAATTGACATCTACGCCTCCACACCCGATTAGACGCTTCGAGAGATAGTCGGATCCCGAGTGTCTGCGCGGAGCGCTTTACCGGCTATTCGCTGAGGTGCTCACCTTGCCGCCGCAGGTGCGCGCGCGCGAATGGACAGACGACGACCAGCCGCAGGCCGGCAGCGCGTCCCGCCGCCACTGCCGCGTCGACAAGTCGATTCCCAAGGTGGCGGCCGCGAATCTCGGCTGGCACCTCGGTATGCACGAGGGTCAGCGTCTCCGGCGTCCGCTCGTAGACGAGATAGGCCGTGTGGCCATCGACCGTCAATTCGAACTGCTTTCTGTCGGTGTTGTCGATGACCGTGTCGTATGCCGGCGGCGGCTGTATTCCGGTTTCAACCGTATTCGCCGGCGGATCGCTCGCCGGAAACGACTCCTCGATGGTCTCGTCGAGCATCGCCTCGTCGTGCTCGCGGTCGGATTTCCTTACCACCCGATCATCTTAGGCCGGATCTGCGGCGCAACTGGTGTCGGCCGCACCGCATGCGAGGTCGCGTGCGGACGAGGCGCCGGCGGTGTAATGCGCTAGGACGTTCCGCGTCCGGTTCGCCGCAGTTCGACGAGCCCGCTGTCGATCAGCTGTCGCACGCGATCGTTCCGCCGGAATTCCACGAGCAGCTCACGACGGCCGCTCGTGTATGCCTGATCCATCACGTAGGCGAGCACCGTATCCATCACCTGGCCTTCTTCAGTGCCGGTCTCGCGGAAGCGGCGCCTGAAGTCGCTGAGGATCGGCGCGAACGACGGGTCGTCCCAGCGCTCCGGGCCCGGAGCGAGGTGCGTGAACGCATCGAGGACCGCGGCATACGCCGCGCTCGCCCGCCGATGCCAGAACGCAACGTCGGGGCCGAAGTCGGCGACGTAGGTTGGCAAGTAGAGCATCGATCCCGGCGGCAGACGATCGGCGAGCGCCGGGTTGAAGCGGCGCACGGTATCGACGGATAACCCCGTCTGCGAAATGATCTCCCCGAGCGACAGCGCTCGCGTGGGACGCATCGCGTAGATCGACTCCTGCGGCAGCATGGCAATCAGCTTCCGGACGTTATACGAGTTGCCGAATACCATCTCCGCGTACAGGTACGAGCGCGGACCGTAAGTGCGATAGACGCCGTTGTACGTTTTGCCCGGCAGCGCGCGAAGGTCGCGCGCCAGTTGCGAGCCGAGAAAGTACTGCGCACGCACGTCGTCTCCGCCGAGGTATTCGCCGTTGATCAGCGTGCGTCCGACGTTGGTGCCTCCGGCATTGTGTTCGGACAAGGCCGGAATGAACGATCCGTACTTGGTCGCCAGGATGGACAGGTACGCCGCGCAATAGGGCGCCTGCGTCGTCTGGTTACGGCCTTCGATCGGGAACGGCGAGAAGCCGTTCAGCCGTTTCCAGTTTTTCTGCAGCCACTGGCAGAAGCCGACCGCGTTGGCTTCCGACCGCTTCGTCGCGTTCATCCCGGACTCGAAGATCACCTGCGCGAGACCAATCTCCGCGGGGACGCCGAAGCGGTCGTAGATGGCGCCCCATTCCGACAGGAACGGACCGTATCGCCGCGCGTTGAATTGCAGCGCGTCTCCACGCGTCGCGTTGTTCAGCACGGGACCGGCGGTCTGTTCGAGCAACGCCGCAACCTGCTCGCGGCGCTTGCTCACGTTGCGCGCGAGCACCTGCCCATCGAGAACCGAGGCCAGGGCGGGATCGCTCCAGACCGCGTGGCGGCTCCAGTCACCTTTCTTCGGGAACGTCACCAGGAGGCGGCCGTCCGTGGCGCTTCCGAACGCGATGGCGCCATCATGCAGCGTAAAGACGTACTGCCAGAACGAGTAGCCCGGCCTGAACGTCTCCATCGCGGCGAAGTCCGCGCGCCGCCGCGCTTCGACCGGGCTCACCGCGACCGGCGCAGCGGGCTCCGGCGGTCGCACGCTCGCCGGTCGCGCGATCACGGAACTGCTGGCGCTTCGTACCGCGACGCTCCACGCGCCCACCAGGATCGCCACGGCGATCGCGGTGGTGATCACCATCACCTTGGGTTTCATTCGGGGCTGGATGGAGCAAGCGACGCGCCCCGGCTCAGATGTCTGGATGGCAGAAGGACTTACCGGGTCCGCTGTCCTCTGCACGCGACGGTGTGCGGTGACGAGATTGACGCTCGGATCCGGAATTTGCCGCCGCCTGGGCGCGGGCCCGGGACGTCACTTTCCCTGCAGGCGCGATCCGCCATTTGAGTACATTTTCGGATCGTGCCGTACGAGCTCGAACATCGAACCACAAGGACCGTCACCAGGGGTACGCACTATCCACTGGGCGCGACGCCGACGCCGTCCGGCGTCAACTTCGCGTTGTACTCCCAGCACGCGACGGACGTGTTCCTGCTCCTGTTCGATACGGCTGACGGCGATCCGACCGACATCATTCGCCTGGAGGCGCGCGACAGGTTCGTCTGGCATGCACTCGTCGAAGGCGTCACTGCCGGACAACTGTACGGCTACAAGGTTCGCGGCGAGTACCGCCCGGAGTGGGGCCTGCGATTCAACGACGCCAAGCTCCTGCTCGATCCCTACGCCAAAGCCGTCACCGGAAAGTGCCGCAACACCGACAACCTGCTGCTCGCCTACGATCCGCAACCCGGCGCCGGCGAAGCCCTCCAGGATCGCCGCGACAACACCGCCATCGTTCCCCGGAGCATCGTCATCGACGATTCGTTCGATTGGCAGGGGGCGACATCTCCGGATCTGCAGCTCGAACAGCTCGTCATCTACGAGGTGCACGTCAAGGGGTTTACCGCGCATCCTTCGTCCGGAGTGCAGGACCGCGGAACCTATCTCGGCTTCATCGAAAAGATTCCCCACTTGAAGGCGCTCGGCGTCAACGCCGTCGAACTGCTCCCCATCCACGAGTACTACGTTGACGATTTCCTTCTGGAGAAGGGATTGACGAACTACTGGGGCTACAACTCCGTTGGGTTCTTCGCCCCCGAATCGTCGTACTCCTCGGGCAGGACGCCCGGATGCCAGGTCGCCGAGTTCAAGACGCTGGTGCGCGAGCTGCACAAGGCCGGCATCAAGGTCATCCTCGACGTCGTCTACAACCACACGGGCGAAGGCAACGAGATGGGCCCGAGCCTCTGTTTCCGCGGCATCGACAATGCCAACTATTACAGCCTGACGGGACCGGGCGAGGCGCCGCGCCGCTACTACATGAATTACACCGGCTGCGGAAACAGCCTGAACTTCGACAACGTGGCGGTGATTCGGCTGGTGATGGACTCGCTCCGCTACTGGGCGGATGTGATGCACGTCGACGGCTTCCGCTTCGATCTCGCGTCCGTTCTCGGGCGCTCCGGCGAATACGGTTCCTTCGCTCCCTCGTCCGCGTTTTTCGATGCCGTGTCACAGGACCCGATCCTGAACCGCGTCATCATGATCGCGGAGCCGTGGGACATCGGCACGTATCAAGTGGGCAACTTCCCGGTGGACTGGTCCGAGTGGAACGGCAGGTTCCGTGACACGATGCGGTCCTTCGGCAAGGGCGATCCCGGGACGCTCGCCGACGTCGGCTGGCGGCTCACCGGATCCGCCGACCTCTACGGCGAGGACGGCCGATCGGCGTTCAACAGCATCAATTTCATCACCTGCCACGACGGCTTCACGCTGAACGATCTGGTGTCCTACAACGGCAAGCACAACGACAGCAACGGCGAGAACAACCGTGACGGGTCCGACGACAACCACTCGTGGAACTGCGGCGCCGAAGGCGCGACGGGCGATCGGGCGATCGTGGCGCTGCGCAGGCAGCTGATGAAGAACTTCGCCTGCTACCTGCTCTTCTCGTCGGGCACGCCGATGATCCTGGGCGGAGACGAGTTCGCACGAACGCAGCAGGGCAACAACAACGCGTATTGTCAGGACAACGAGATTGGCTGGTTCGACTGGAACGCCGCCGCGAGCAACCAGGACCTGACGGAGTTCTTCCGGAAGGCCATCGCGCTCACGCGCCGCTTCCCCGTTCTTCAGCGCCGCAAGTTCTATCTTGGCCACGACCTGGACGATGACGGCGTGGCGGACCTGACGTGGTACTCGAATGCTCTGGGGACTCCCTCATGGCAGGATGCGAACGCACGCACCGTCTGCCTGCAGCTCGACGCCAGCGAGGACGGGACGAACAACGGCGTCGACCGTTTGTTCTTCATTCTGAACGGCCACTACGAAGCGCAGTGGATCAAGCTGCCGCAGCTTGGCGCCGGCCAGGGCTGGCACCGGGCAATCGACACCAGCCTGCCGAGCGGTGACGACTTCCTCGACCCCGGGCAGGAGGTCGAAATCGATCCCGCGGATCACTACATCGTCAATCCACGAAGCACGGTCGTGCTGTTCGCGCAGCAGCCTTCGACTAGCGCACGAGGTCAAGACCGATCGTCGATTCGGTCACTGTCAACGACAGAACGCTGATCGGGATCTTCACGGACACCGGAATGTCCAGCGACGACACCACGGCGCCGGTATCGCGACGCTTCACCTCGAGCCTCACGCCGTCGCCGGTCAGCTGGATACCGCCGTCGACGATCGTCGTCCGCAACTGGCCCTTCACTTCGGGGCGATATCTGGCGAACAGATCCTGGATGAGCGTGGCGGCGAAGCGTTCGACCACGGCCGATTGCTGGTCGATGATCTGCTGCACGAGCTGGCCGGCGAACGCGGAGATCTTCGGTCCGTAGTCCGAGACGGCCTGCTGCTCGATCCCCTTGACCAGTCCGTCGATGCGCGGCGTCACCGTAGCGCTGATGTCCTTCCCGATGGCATCGATGAATGTGTTGACGTCAGACATGAACGATTACCTCTGGCGCGGTGCTCACGGAATGTTCGGCAGCGCGATCACGATTTCGCCAACCTTGACGCGCGCGTTCACGGGAATGTTGATCTTGAGGAGATCCTTGTTCTTGTTCTGATCCCGCAGGACGGATTGCAGCGCGCCGCTGACCGTCACGCCCCCATCAACGAGTTGAATGGCCAGCGCGCCAGTCAGGCGGATTCCATTGCGTTCGACCAGGCTTTGCACCCAGTCATCGATGATCGACATCAGCAGAACCTCCTCGGTCCGTCGGGGGCACGCACTGTTCAGGTCTGGTGCGCGGTGAGTATACGATCGTCGGACATGTCCGCACGTCACATCGTGGTCCCCGGCCGCTCGAAGGTCGCGACGAAATACGGGATTGTGGCGGCGAGCCAGCCGCTGGCCGCGAGCGCGGGCGCGCAAGTCCTCGAACGCGGCGGCAATGCGATCGACGCGGCGATCGCCGCCAACGCCGTGATGGGGCTGGTCGAGCCGCACATGAACGGCATCGGCGGCGACCTCTTCGTCATGTATTACGACGCGAAGACTGGCGCGGTGCATGGGCTGAACGCGGGCGGCTGGTCACCATCCGGCCTTACGCCATCGTTGCTGAAGTCGAGAGGATTCAAAACCGTCCCGGCGACTGGCATTTACAGCGTGACGGTGCCGGGCACCGTCGCCGGATGGGAAGCGCTCCGGAGCCGGTTCGGAACGAAGCCGCTGTCCGAGCTGCTCGGCGCCGCCATCTTCTACGCGGAGGACGGGTTTCCCGTCAGCGACATCATCGCCGGCGCCTGGGCGAACTGGACGGAGAAGCTGCTGGCCGAGCCGCTCGCGGCTGAAACGTTCCTGCCCGGCGGACGCGCGCCGCGCGCTGGAGAAATCTTCCGCAATCCGCGTCTCGCCAGCACGCTGCGCCTGATCGCGCAGGCCGGTCCCGCCGGCTTCTACACGGGCAGGGTTGCTGAAGCGATCGTCGCGATCTCGCGGGAGAAGGGCGGGACGCTGACGGCAGCCGACCTCGAGGAATATCAGCCGCACTGGGTCGAGCCGATCTCGACGAACTATCGCGGCTGGGACGTCTACGAGATCCCGCCGAACACACAGGGGATCGCGGCACTCATGATGCTGAACATGATGGAACCGCATCCGCTCGCGGAGTACGGCTTCCACGACCCGCGCGCCCTGCACGTGATGATTGAAGCGAAGAAGCTCGCCTACGCGGACATGATTCGCTACGTCGGCGACCCCTTCTTCGGCGACGGCCCCGTCGATGCGCTGCTCAGCAAGACGCACGCACAAGAACGCGGCAGGCTGATCGACCCGGCACATGCGGCGGGCGACGTGCAGCCCGCGGAGCTGGCCGGCGTCACGACCGGAAAGGGCGACACTATTTATCTATGCGCCGTGGATCGCGACGGCAACATCGCGTCGCTGATCCAGAGTCTGTACAGCGCCTTCGGCAGCGGCATTGTCGCGCCCGGCACCGGAGTCATGCTGCACAACCGCGGATCGCTGTTCACGCTCGAAGCGGGACATCCGAACGAGCTTGCGCCGCGCAAGCGTCCGCTGCACACGATCATTCCCGGCTTCATGTCGAAGGGCGACGTGAAGATCGGCTTCGGCATCATGGGTGCGTTCAACCAGGCACAGGCCCACGCCCAGTTCGTCGCCAACATCGTCGACTACGGGATGGATATCCAGCAGGCGCTGGAGGCCGGCCGCTTCACGAAGCTGACGTTCACGGGCCGCGACGTGAACGTCGAAGCGCTGGTGCCGGAGCCGACTCGCGCGGCGCTGTCCGCGCTCGGGCACGACGTGACGGTCATCCCGCCGCGGACGGGCACGTTCGGCTACGGCCAGGCGGTGATGAGCGACGGCCGCGGCGTGCACTATGGCGCCTCTGACCCGCGGCACGACGGCGCGGCGATTCCCGAGCCGCCGCCGCGAGGTGTTCCTTCAACTCAATAGCGCTTCGTAGTAAACGCGAAGCTTCTCGTAGCGCGCCATGTTGCCGCGGAGATCGTCCCATCCGCTCCACTGGCCGGCCTTCGCTGCGAGCATGAAGTCGGCGAGGTTCTCGAGATTCGTCGCGCTCCACCAGCCGCCGTCGGCCAGCTTTTGATACGCAGCGAGATGCCCGCTCGTGTCGCCGCCAACCACGGGCGTCTTGAAATCCAGCGACTTCAGGCCGGAGGATTTCGGAAACGTCGCGTCGGCGGCGTAGGGCGCGAGCGAGGCTTGCAGTGCGCCTGTCGCAGAACGTGCGGCCGCGACAGCCGCGCTCACCAGCATCAGCGCGAACTTGTCCTGCGCCACGTCGGTGCGGTGCCGGTGATCCTGGCAGTGATAGGCGAGGTATTTCAGCTTTGGCGTCGGTTCGATCGCCGGCCCCTTGCCATCGGCGCTGCCGAGCTCGGCGAAAATCAACGCCTCCCCGAGGATCAACGCGACGAGGCGCGCCGGGTGCTTCGGCGCGACGATCACCCGTGCGGTCGTCGCCGCCGGCAGGTGGGACGCGAGATCGTTCAAGACCGCGTGGCAATCGGCTTCGAGCGCGGGCTTGAAATCCGTCGGCGTTCCTGTTCGGCCGATGTGATTGGCGTTGAGAAAACTCGCGATCGCCGCCACGGACTTCGATCGATCGCCGAGATCCAGCGCGATCTGCTTCCAGAAGAAATCCAGGCCCGCGGCGACGAGCGACCAGTGCACGAACGCAAGCAGCCCGAAGGCATCTTCAACCTGTTTCCGTTGCGCCGCATCCGCCGGCAGACCCGCCCTGATCAGCCGGTCGTAGGTGAAGCTCCACAGGCCGCGCTGCATTGTCGCAAACACTTCGTTCGTGTTGGCGCCGAGGCTGATACTCGGAATGACGTCGCCGGGCGGCGCTTTCGCCGACTGCCGTGCCTCGGAGTACGGCACGAGCAAATCGCCTTCGGTCCGCCACAACGCCAACGCTTCGGCGAGCGACACGTCCGCGCGCGCGGCGGCGTCGATCGCACCGGCCAGCCGGATGCAGAACCCTTCGAACGCCGCGAGCTTGTTGATGGTCCACACCGCCGCGGCTTGTGAGGCGTGGGCGGACGCAGGCACCGCGGCGGCGCCGCCGCTCGTATAGGCCTTGACGAGCTGCCACGCGTCGGCGATGTCGCCACCCGGATTCGGCTGGAGCTGATGCAGCTTGTAATCGAACCGCGAGACCTCCGCTTTGGCGAAGTCGTTCGCCGCCGGGACCGTGAAGGTCACCGCGCTCTCGTTGCGCAGGACCTTCGCGATCTGCGCCGGAGTGTTCCACGCGACGTTCGCGCCACCTGGCGCTCCCGGCACGGGCGTGGACGGGATCGCCTGAAACTGCGGCAGCACGAAGTCGTCGAGGTGACGCTTGATGACAACCGGCCAGTTGGCCGGCGAATTGGTCAGCTCGGTCCGAATCGCGGCGTTGTCAGCGAAATCGAACGCAGGAGCGACGCGCGCGGCGGGCGCGGCGGCCGCCCCGAGCATGACGTTCAGCAATGCCGCTTCGACGCCGCCGGCCGCACCCTGCGGCCCCGCGAGCACCGACTTGATGATGGCGTCGTAGGCGGCACCAGCGTTGGGCATCGAGATCTACTTCGGGGTCAGCGCAGGCGTGAGCTTCGCGTTCATCTGTTCAGTCACGGCGGCCGTCACCGCCACCAGCGTCGGCGGGGTGATATTCGGAAACATCCGCCCCCAGATGAAGCGGCGCAAGGCGTCGCGTTCGATGCTGCGAATGTCTATGCCCGCTTTCATTGCATCGACCGCGCAGATCAACACCAGTGCGTCCTCCACTTGTGTGATGCCGTCAACCAGGCTCTCGAAGAGCGCGATCGTGTCGGTCCTGATCGCCTGTTGCAGCCGTTGCCGGCGCACCGCTTCTTCCGCGCTCTTCACGCTGTCGAGATAAGCGAGAACCGCGAATCCTGCCGCGATGAGGACAAGCCCGATGCCGACGACATTGAGCACCGTCGCGGTGGTAACGATCACGGCGCCCTCGATGCTCGCCACCGTCGTCGCCACGGAGCTGATGCCGCCGAGCAAATCGTTGGACAACCCGAAGACGTCGCCGAGGTTGTCGGGATCGACGATCGGCATCTCCCACACACTCACTGCCGCCTCGGCGCCTTTGAAAAAGGTGCTGCTGCTTTCGTGCACGATTTCGCGCACCTGAATGTCGGCGATGCGCGTCAATTCGCTGGCGGACATGCCGGTGGCCCTGACCGCGGCCGCGGCGACGCGGTTGGCAAACGGCGTCAGCAGCAGACTCGTCACCCGATGCATGAGCGTCTGCACCTCCGTGGACCGCCGGACGTACGCGATGTCGCGCATGATGACGGCGTGCCAGGTCCTGAGTCCGACGTCGGCGTCAACGGCCAGCGCGCTCAGGACTTCGCTCTCCACGGCGTTCCGAAAGCGCTGGTAGGCCAGTTTCATCGCCCGCGAGTTGTTCAGACCGACCTGCTTCTCAACGTCCGTGAAGCGCGACAGGATCGCACCGGCCACATACAGTCCGATGAGCTGGTGCACCCGTTCCACGAGACCACCAGTGTTCGTCCGCTGCCGCCAGTCGTTCTGGAATGCCTCGAAGTAACGGCTTTCGGCTTCGGTTGGCGTGCTCCCTCCCACGACCTGCGCCAGCGCCGCTTCGGCGGTATTGGCGCGCGGCGGCTTCGAGCTCAACGCCGCGGCGATGATGGGACCGAAGGCGTCAGATACGTTTGGCATGGCTCACACGTCTGCAGCGGGTGGCGGTGGGACCGGAACGATGCGCACCTTCAGCGAGCTGGCGGAGGCGCTGCGAAAGCCGAACCGCGCCTGGTAATCCGCATCCACCGGCGCGGCATGAACGTCGCGCTGATCCTGCGAACGTGTCACGCTCAACGCCAGCTTGACCTCCGCGGCAGCCTCGGAGACGTGATACCACGTCGGCTGGTAACCGATCGCACGCAGCGGTTCGAAGGCCTGGATGTTGTGCTCGTAGATGGCGGCGAAATGTTGCAGGGTGCGGCCGTCGATCGCCAGCTGTGCGCCGGCGACGCTGTCGCCGAGTGCCGCGATCAGTTCACCGAGCGAAACGGTGAGCGGATCCACGTCAGCGCCCCCGCGCCGCCAACTCACGCTGCCGGTCGCGGCGTGATTCGAAGGCCTGCTGCTCGGCCCGCAGGCGCGCATTGCGCTTGATGCGCAACTGGAGGTCCGACGCGCGGCGCGCCCGCTCGCGTTCGTCCTCCTCCGCGCGTGCCGCCCGCGTCTCAACCGCCCGCTGCGCGAGGGCCTCGCGCCGGATCTGTTCGTCGCGCTCCAAGGCGATGCGCTGCCGCTCCTGTTCCTGGTTCGCGCGCGCCAGCGCCGCCTTGTTCTCGGCGTCCCAGCGCTGGACGAGCGCTTCGCGCTCGGCGGCAAGCCTCGCCTCCTCGGCGGCCCCGCGCTCGCGCCGTTCGGCGGCGAGCGCCTCCGCGCGCACGATCCGTTCGGCTTCACACCGCGCGCGCTCGCGCTGCTCCTCGTGCTCCGCGTTGCGGCGGCGCGTGAGCGTCGCCT
>JADMIO010930504.1_pt1 | contig 19350 bp, 13 predicted proteins | sample 8958161 | NCBI WGS metagenome assembly JADMIO01 (sample SAMN16585339, study PRJNA669376) | soil metagenome | isolation source: Crop rotation soil | place: USA: Cullars Rotation, Alabama | collected 2011
AAGGAGGCGTTGAACAATGTCGTCCGCCACGCCGAGGCGACCGAGGTGGAATTCCGCATGGAAGTCGTCGGCCGGACCCTGGAGATGGAAATCAGTGACAACGGCAAGGGCTTCGAAGAGGGGATGGAAAAGGGCGGGCATGGACTGAAAAACCTTTCCTCGCGATTGCTAATGTTGGGCGGCAGTTGTAGTGTGGCATCGCGGGTTGCCGGCGGCACTATCGTGAGGATTCACCTCCCGTTGCCTGGAATTTCGCCGAAGCCTGCACTGGGCCCGAATTGAAAATACGACATTTGACGGATATTTTACCTTCAATAGTAAATTAATGTGGTCATCAGACCCGAATGCCCTCGTGGCGCGAGGTGTGATGACATGGCTCAAGCAACACAAAGTATCGCCCAGGATTTGATGACGAAAGTCGCAATCGTCGAAGACAACGCCACGCTGCGCAAATACCTCGCCGAGGTGATCAATAACACCCCGGCGCATCGCTGCGTCTGCACCTGTGAATCGGCCGAGGAGGCCATCGTGCAGATCCCCCTTCAGAAGCCCAACGTGGTGCTGATGGACATCCACCTGCCGGGCGAATCGGGCATCGCCTGTACGGCGCGGTTGCGCGAGAAACTGCCGAACCTGCAGGTCATCATGCTGACGGTCTACAAGGACATCAAAATGATTTTTCAGGCGCTCAAGGTTGGCGCGTGCGGGTACGTTTTGAAGCGTTCGGATGACAACGAAATTTTGGAAGCGATCGCGGAGGTCCGCGCCGGCGGCGCGCCGATGACGAGTGAAATCGCCCGGATGGTCGTGCGCTCGTTCATGGAGCCGCCGAAAACGGCGGACGCCAATGGCACCGAGCAATTGTCCGCGCGCGAAATGGAAATCCTTGCGCTGGTGGCGGAAGGTTGTCCGAACAAGGAAATCGCTTCACGCCTGTTTATCAGCAACGCCACGGTGCGCACCCATTTGATGCACATCTACGAAAAACTGCATGTGCGTTGCCGCACCGAAGCCGCGGCGAAATATCTTCGCTCCAATCCCGCCGGCTCGGCGGTTTCCAAACCAGCCGGTTTGGGTTGAACGAACTGAAGCTGGCAGGGTGCGTACTCCGTGCGCGCCGCTGCGGCTGCAATGGAAACGGCGCGCACGGAGTGACGCGCCCTACCAGCAAGGTTTTTGGACGCTCTTACTTCCATAGTCATTCTATGATACGAAAATCGCTCCTTGGTTTTATTTTCCTTTTCGCCGCCTGGATTGCCGCGGCGGCCGCGCCGGAAACTTCCCTGCCGTTCGTCAGCCCGATGTTCGGCGACAACATGGTGCTCCAACGCGGAAAGCAGAACACCTTTTGGGGTTGGTCCAAGCCCGGCGATTCCATTCGGGTGGAAATTGCGGGACACGTCGCCCACGCCACTGCTGGTAAGGACGGTCGCTGGCTGGCAAGGATCGGTTTGCCTGCTGCCGGGGGTCCATACACGGTAAAAATCGACGGCGCGCAACATGTCGAGTTGCATGAAGTATTGGTTGGTGACGTCTGGCTCTGCGGCGGTCAGTCGAACATGGAACTGCCTTTGGATCGTACGCGGAATGGGGCTGAGGAGATCGCCGCCGCGAATCATCCGGAAATCCGCCTGTTCAAAGTTTCGTCGCATGCGGCGTATTCGCCCGCCTCCGTTCTGAAAGGCACATGGAAGATTTGCTCGCCGCAGACCATCGCGGAGGATGGCGGGTTTTCGGCAGTCGCGTACTTTTTTGCAAAACGCGTTCAAGCGGACATTCATGTGCCCATCGGGTTGGTCGAGGATTGCCTGGGCGGCACACCCGCTGAAGCGTGGACCAGCGCGGAGGCGTTGCGTCCGCTCAGGGATTTCGACGCAGGCCTCGCGGAAATTGCCCGGCTCAAGGCCAAAGGCGGCACCGAGTACGGCAACTACGTCATGCATTGGTATGACGACTACGACATCGGCTTGAAAAACAATTGGTCGGCGGCGGACGTGGACGATTCCAAGTGGAAGAGCGTGACGATTCCCGGCGGCTTCGCGGATTTGGGTGTGCCGGAAGCGCCCGCCGTTTGCTGGTTCCGCAAGGAAATCACCTTGCCTGATCCGTTGCCAATCGGAAAAGCCACGCTGTATCTCGGAGTGGTTGAGCGGATGGACACCACATTCGTCAACGGCCAATGGGTCGGCTCCAGCGCATGGGTGGAAAATCCGCGGGCTTACAATTTGAAAGAGGGAATCCTGAAGCCGGGTAAGAATGTGGTCACCGTCCGCGTGTTCAAAACCAAGCCTCAGGGAGGATTTATGTCGCAGCCCGATGTCCTTCGCGTTGCCATCGGCGAGAAAAATTTCCCGCTCGCGGGTGAATGGAGGGGTGTGCTGAGCGTGGATGCCCGGCCGCCACATGCGTTGCCGATGGGTTTCGAAAACTGGCCGGTCATGCCATCGGTTTTGTATCAGGGCATGCTGAAACCAGTCGCGCCGCTCGCAATTACCGGCGCGCTTTGGTACCAGGGTGAAGCCAACGCCGATCGCGCGTTGCAATATCAAAAAGTGCTGCCGGCGATGATCGGTGACTGGCGCCAGCTTTTCGGCCAGGGCGATTTTCCATTTTACATCGTGAGCCTGCCGGCGTTTCTGCATCACCAGGATCAGCCGCCGGCATCGGGCGGTTGGGCGGACTTGCGCGAATCGCAAGCCATCGTGGCGCGCAGCGTGAAAAACTCCGCGCTCGCCGTCACCATTGATACTGGCGATCCCGATAACATCCATCCGCCTGATAAAAAAATTGTTGGTGAGCGCCTCGCGTTTTGCGCGCTCGCGCAGCATTACGGTGAGACGATTCCGTTCGAGGGGCCGACGGTCGAATCAATTGAGCAACTGCCCGGCGCGCTGAAAATTCATTTCGAGCACACCGATGGCGGGCTGGTTGTGAAAGGGGATCGCCTGGGTGAATTTGCCATTGCCGGCAAGGATCATCTCTGGCACTGGGCCGACGCCAAAATCGACGGCAGCACCGTGGTCGTTTCCTCGCCGGATGTTCCCGAGCCGCAGGACGTGCGTTATGCCTGGCAATCGTTTCCGGTCGCCACGCTCTATAACGGCGCGGGCCTTCCAGCGGTTCCGTTCCGTACCGATGGTGCGGCTAAGGCACAATAAATCCGTCGCCGCCGACGTTAGGGCGTGTTGCCCAAATCAAAAGGAGCGCGGGCCTGTGGCCCGCAGCAAGCCGAAACGTGCAAAACGTGTGGTTTATCCAAAAACCTCTGGCTGATTAGCGTTGCTGCGGCTCACAGAGCCGCGCTCCTACCTTTGGGCAACACGCCCTAACGTCGGCGCCATCCCGATTACTGCAAAAGTAAAAAGAGTGCTCAGCGCAGACTAACATCTGCGGCTACGGTTTTTGTCAAACGCTCTAAAAGACGGAAAATTGACCGATTTGGTGGCTTTCTCCTCGGAAAACGTTGAATGACGGGTATTGAACCGGGGCTCTCGTTGCAGATTCTTCAATGTTTTCTGCTGAAATTCACAGTTCCTTCGCTGCGTCTTCCCATCCATAATGGCGCCGTGTTCGAAATCCATTTTACTCGCATGAAAAAGTCATCCACCCGGTGGCTGAGCCTGGCATTGACGCTGGCCGTATGCATCGGCGCCAATGCCAAAGACGTGGCCTTGCCGTCGATTCCGAAGAAAACGGTGAAATTGACCGACTTCGGGGCCGTGGGTGATGGCGTGGCCATGAATACCGAGGCGTTTGCCAAGGCCTTTGCGGCGCTGGCGAAGAGCGGCGGCGGCAAGCTTGTGGTTCCACCGGGCATTTGGCTGACGGGCCCGATCAAAATGGTCAGCCGGACGGATTTGCACCTGGAGCGCGGCGCGCTGATCAAGTTTTCGGGAGACTTCAAACTCTATCCGCTCACGGTCATTGATCTGAAGGGTGAAAAGGAAGTGGACACCACCTCGCCCATCTCCGGCGAAAACCTCGAAAGTGTGGCCATCACGGGCGATGGCATCATCGATGGCGGCGGCGATGCCTGGCGGCCGATCAAGAAATCGAAGCTGCTCGAAGACGAATGGAAAGCGCTCCTCAAAACCGGCGGCATGGTGAGCGAGCGCGGCGACACGTGGTATCCCAGCCGCGAAGTCATGGGCGGCGAAAGAATCGTGGAAGGCTTGCGCAAGCAGGGTTCCCTGAAAGTGGAAGACTACGAGCCGGTGCATCAGTATCTGCGTCCGAAAATGCTTCGGATTATCGGCTGCAAAAAACTCCTGCTGCAAGGAGTCACCTTTCAGAACCCGCCGAACTGGACGATCAACCCTGTTTTGTGCGACGACGTATCCATCCTGAACGTGGAAGTCCGCAACTCGCCCATTGCCCAAAACAGTGACGCGCTCGATCTGGAATCCTGCCGCCACGCCGTCATCCGCGATTGCATCTTTGACGCGGGTGACGACGGCATCTGCATCAAATCGGGCAAGGACGCGGCGGGCCGGCGCATTGGCGTGCCGACGGAAGACGTGCTGGTGGAAGGTTGCACGGTGTATCACGCGCACGGCGGTTTCACCATCGGCAGCGAAATGTCCGGCGGCGTGCGTGACATGACCGTCAGGAATTGCACATTCATCGGTACGGATGTCGGCTTGCGTTTCAAGAGCACGCGCGGCCGCGGCGGTGTCGTGGAACGAATCAATATTTCGAACATTCGCATGGTGGGAATCACTGGCGACGCGATTAACTTCAATCTCTATTACGGCGGCAGGTCGGTTTTGGAACAGGGTTCCGGAACCTCTGACGGAAGCACCGTGGCGGTAAACGAAGGCACGCCGCAATTCCGCGACATTCACATGCAGGACATCGTTTGCCGCGGCGCGCGGAAGGCCATCGTGCTGCAGGGGCTGCCGGAAATGCCGGTCAAAAACATCACGTTGAAGAACGTGGACATCACGGCGCAGGAAGGCGTGTCTGTGACGGACGGGGAAGGCATCTCGTTTGATCATGTGCGAGTGGAAAACAAGTCCGGTTCGCCGCTCACGGAAGTGCGGGTGAAGGATTCGCGGCTTGAACTGTTGAAATGAATAAAGGCGGAAAAACGCGCTGGGTGATTTGCGGTTTGTTGTTCGCGCTGGTCGCGCTCAGCTACATCGACCGCCTGATCATTGGCATTCTCAAGAAACCGATTGGCGAACAACTCGGCTGGTCGGATGCGGATTACGGTTATATCGCGGCGGGATTTTCTTACGCCTACGCCTTTGGCTATTTGTTTGCGGGCAGAGCGATGGATCGCCTGCGCGTGAAACGAGGGCTGCCGATATTTTTCTTCGTTTGGTGCCTGGCGGTCGCGGCGCACGGGCTCATTAGTTTCGTCGGCAAGGACGAGGTGTTCCGGATGAACTATCCCTGGTTCTCGTTTTCGGAAAAAGGGTTTCAATGGGCGACGCTGGTCATGCCGATGACGGCTTTCGGGTTTGTCTCAGCCCGGGCCGTTTTGGGCCTGGCGGAAGGCGCCAATTTTCCCGCTGCCATCCGCACAGTCGCGGAATGGTTTCCCGTCAAAGAGCGCGCGTACGCCACCGGGTTGTTCAATGCCGGCACCAACGTCGGCGCAGTCCTTTGCCCCATCGCGGTGCCTTGGATTTATAAACACATCGGCTGGCCCCTGACTTTTTATTTAACCGGCGCGGCAGGTCTTCTGTGGTTGATTGGTTGGTGGCTCCTGTATGACGAGCCGGAGAAGCATCGCATGCTGAAGGCGGACGAGCTGGCTTACATCCGCGCTGGCCAGCCTCCGGCGGCTCCGCAGGCAAAACGCGTCCCCTGGTTGACGTTGCTCCGTTACCGGCCCGTATGGGCTTATCTTTTAGCCAGCATTTTGGCAGGGCCGGCGTGGGGCTTTTATCAATTCTTCGTTCCAGACTTTTTGCAGAAACGATTTCACCTGAGCACGCTCGAGGAAACTGGTTTGTGGACGGGCTTGTTTTTTGCGCTCACGGCGATTGGCGGTATCACCGGAGGTTGGCTGGCCGGCGCCTTGCTGAACCGCGGCTGGCAATTGAATTCGGCACGAAAAATTTCCCTGCTAATCTGCGCGCTCGCGGTGGTCCCCGTCTTCGCCGCGCCGTTCTCGGGAAGCGTTCTGCTGGCCGTCCTAATTGTCGGTCTCGCCGGCGCCGCGCATCAAGGCTGGTCCGCGAATCTTTACAGCGTCGTTTCCGATACTATGCCGAAGGAAACAATCAGTTCGGTCATCGGCCTTGGTGGATTCGTTTGCTATTTTACTGGTGGAATTGTCAGCACCGAGGTCGGTCTCATTCTTAAGAACTCCGGCAGTTATGTTCCCATCTTTGCTTATTTTTCCGGCACATATGTTCTCTCGCTGCTGTGCGTGCAACTGTTGGTCCCGCGAATTGGCGGTGGACAACCTAAACCTCCGGAATCCGGCGCCACCTCAATTCCTGCCGAGTCCTTAAGCGGCGGAACGAAAGCGAGTTCCTGATTCAATGCAAACGTTTTCCCCTACTAAACACCAGTCCAAGCCCGCCATCGCGGCCTCAGGCGCATTTCCCTGGCAGCCCGATTGCGGCGATGGCACGTATCGCAATCCGATTATCTACGCGGATTATTCCGATCCGGATGTCGTGCGCGTGGGCGAGGATTTTTACCTGACGGCGTCCAGTTTCAATTGCACGCCCGGCCTGCCGATTCTGCATTCCCGTGATTTGGTGAATTGGACGCTCATTAATCACGCGGTGAAAAACCTGCCGCACCCGCGCTACGCCGAAGTTCAGCCGGGCTGCGGTGTTTGGGCGCCGGCGATTCGTTTTCACCAAAACAAATTTTGGATTTTCTTTCCGATGCCTGACGAAGGCATTTACGTCACCACGGCGAGTGATCCCGCCGGCCAATGGAGCGAGCCGCACCTGTTGCAGGCCGGCAAAGGGTTGATCGATCCGTGCCCGCTGTGGGATGACGACGGCAACGCGTATCTCGTGCATGCCTACGCCGGCTCGCGCGCGGGCATCAAGCATCGCCTGCGCGTGTGCCCGATGGCGCCTGATGCGTCCAAATTGTTGGGCGAGGGGAAAATTGTTTTTCACGAGCCCGAGAAACATCCCACGCTCGAAGGGCCAAAATTTTTGAAGAAGGACGGCTGGTATTACATCCTTGCGCCCGCGGGCGGCGTGGAAACCGGCTGGCAGTTGGTGCTGCGTTCCCGAAATATTTACGGGCCTTACGAATGCAAGATCGTGCTCGAACAGGGCAACACGCCGGTGAACGGCCCGCACCAGGGCGCGCTGGTGGACACGGCGAATGGCGAGTGGTGGTTCGTGCATTTTCAGGACGCAGGCGTTTACGGCAGAATCACTCATTTGCAGCCCGTGCAATGGCAGGACGGCTGGCCGATGATGGGCCAAAATCGCGACGGCATTGCCGAGCCGGTGTTGCATCATGCGAAGCCAGCCGGTGCCAAAGGCCACCCGCTCACGCCGCAAACGAGCGATGAATTTGATTCGCCCACCCTCGGCCTGCAGTGGCAATGGCACGCGAATCACCTCGACCACTGGTGCGAACTCGGCCGGAGAAAAAGCTGGCTGAGATTGCATCCGCAGTTTGCGGCACAGTCTAAGTTAAATCAGCTTCCGAACCTGCTGCTGCAAAAATTCCCCGCACGCGCGTTTACCTTGGAGACGTCGTTGGATTTTTCATCCGCGCGGCCGGGTGAAGAAGCAGGCGTCATTGTCGCGGGCCAAGCCAGTGCGGCGTTGGCGATCCAGAAGACGGATTCCGACATTCAACTCGTGCTGAATTTCGATGGTGCGCAGACTGTGGTTCGCACGGTCGTGACCGAGGTCGTCCAATTGCGCGTGACGGTCGCGGATGGCGGCCGATGCACTTTCAGCTTTTCTACTGTCGACGGCCCGATCGCTCTCCCCGAAACTTTCCAGGCAACCAAGGGCGTGTGGATCGGCGCAAAAATTGGTTTGTACGCTTTGACCCGCCGCAAAAATCAGCCCCCCGGCCACGCTGATTTCGATTACTTCCGCTTCAAGTGATTTTCACTTCGCCGGTTCAAGTTGGAGCACTCCCGCATCGATTGATGTGGCTGACGTTTCATCGGGCACGGTGACCTTGCCCTCGGCTTTGGCGATGAATTTTGGCGGAGTATTCGGCGTGGAAGTTTCGTACACCACGACGGAGAAGATGTAGTCGCCCGGACGCATTTCGCTCGACGAATAAGCATCGTCACTGCCAGGGGTCATTTGGTAGGAATGCGCTTTCTCCTGGGCTGCTTTGAATTCCGGTGTGTTCACATAAGCCATCCATGCCACTTGATTGGTCCGCATTTCCACCGGGATCGTCGGCATTTGGGTGTGGAGCACGGCTTCGATGTGCCATTGGGGCTGTCGTGGCAGGCTCGCCGGCCATTGCAATCGCGCGGTGACCGTGTGCTCCGAGGCGTCGAGATTGAGCGTGGTTGTTTCACCGGGACGGATCTCCACCGGCGTCCGGTCGCCAGTCGCCCAGGAAGTGGTCCGCTCGTCAATTCTGGATAAGTGGCCCCGCGCGAGTTTGTGTTTTCCCGGTGGTACTTTCTCGATGGTGATGCGCCCCTGCGAGTCCGTCTTGAAGATTCCAAAATCGAACGAAATCGTTTCCAGCGAGCCGCCGCTGAATTCCAGCACGTATTCGCGAGGCGTGGCCGCAGCGGCGGCAGCCGAGGAAATCACTTCCAGCCGGCCGTACGCTTGCAATTGCATGACCGGCTTTGCCGTGAGTGCCTCGGGGCTTGCCTCCGCAAATCCATCGGGTGATTCCACGACAACGCGTTTGATCAAATCATCCTGCGGCAGTTTGAACTGTCCCTGCGCATCAGTGACCAACAGCGTGCCGGCGCTTTGCACATTCTCGTGGGAAAAACCGTCGGGCTTCAGGCTAAGCCGCGACGTGGGTTCCACCAATCCCACGTCGGCGCCCGCGGCAACCTTGCCATCCGGTTTGTAAACGGTCACGAAAACGTCCTTCACCGGCTGCAAGGTCACGTCCAATTTCACATTGCCTTCATCGGGTGCGACCACTCGCGAAATAAAGGGCGCGTAACCATCTGCGCTGAACTTCAAAAAGTAACCGGGATTTTTTATCCCGCCGATGACCGCCTCCTCGAGATTCAGGTGGTAAGCGCCGTTCGCAAAAGAGTGTTGAAACCGGCCGAGCGTTGACCACACGGGATTCGTCGAGTTGTCCATCGGATTCCATTGCGGATATCCCTCGAGCAATTGGAAATGCGGCACCAGTTCGCCAGTTTTTGCGTCGCGCACGCCGCCGGAGACAACCAGTGCGCGAGAGAGGGTAATAACGTGCTCCTGGTCGTCGGCCGTAAACGCCAGGTCATCGTCAAGCCGCGCGAAACCGGTGGCCTGGACGCCAAATTTGAGTTCGCCGGCAGGAGCGTTGCTCCACACCGCCTGGCCATTTTTGTCCGACCGAAGTTCGATGTTGGCCTGAATGGGAGTCGGGTCGCCCGGGCGGCGGGTGAAGGTATCATAGAAGATATACGCTTTCGGAACGGGATTTCCCTCCGTGTCGACCAGGCGCAATCGCAAATTCTTTCCCGGCTGCAACGTGAGGCGAATCGGCGCCGCGCCTTCCTCCAGGTCGGCATTGACGGTGGTCACCGCAAATCCAGCCGCTTCGGCGCTGACCATTTGTTTGCCGGGAGGACAGCCAGCGACGCCGAACGTGCCGTCGCTGGCGGTTTTCCCCTCCCTGCGGTCCGACATTCCGACTCCGCCCACCAATACCTTGGCGCCTGAAACCGGGTTCCCGGATGCGTCCTCCACAATTCCCCGTGCCATCACCGCGCGTCCGAGTTGAAAAACATGTGTGCCATCGCGCAGTTGCGCTTCCAATTTTTTATCGCGGCCGGTGAACACCAGCATGGTGCCCGTGTGATTTGCATCGTGAGCCGAGCCGTAAATGCGCCGGATCATGTCCTCTGCCATGCGATTGATTTGCCACCGGCCATCTCCATCGGTCGTCACTTCAATCCAACTGAAGTCGTGGCTTTCGGGCGGGCGCAACGTGCTCGGGCCCGTTTCTTCGTGATTCCAACCCACCTTCGCGCCGGCTACGGGGATTCCATCGGCATCCACCACGCGACCGCCGATCAATACTGCGGGATCTACTTTTAAAACATAGTTCGTCGGAATCACATCGCCATTTGGCGGACGCCATAAGAGTCGCGTGTCGGCGTAAGTCTCGATGCGTGTCGTAAGTTCCAGTTCAGTTGTGTTGGTAGGATAAACGACGTCGCAAACCCCCTGCCGATTTGCGGTCAGGGTTTTCTGGCCTTGAAATTTGCCGCCGGTCCACGCGCGATATTCCACAGAGGCTGATGAAATGGGCCGGCCGCCCTCGGTTGCAACAATGGTTAAATGCAGCACCGTACTGTTCGGCGGAACCGGGACAACCGGTGTTTCGGCTGCCGCTTGTGCCGGTGCCGCCTTCGGCGCGGCGGCCGTTGCGAGCGGTGTGGTCTCGGACACCGTCGGAGAACTCGTTACTGCCGCCGCATTCACCGTGGAGCTATTGTGGCGCGAGGCGATGAGAATAACGGTCGCGGCAACGGCGACTGCTGCGATGGCCATCGGCACCTTTGACAGCGCAAACAGCTTGGCGAAGAGCAGTGAGGCGCCTCCGGCGGCAGCGCTCGCGAGCGCTGCCTGGGAGACCTTTGCCGCCAATTGTGTTGGCGCCGCTCCCACGGCATTTGCCGCGAGCAATCCCGCCAGCGCCAGGGCCGTGGAGGTGACTCCGCGTTTCGCGAGCACGGCGTGCAGTCTTGCCAGCGCGCGATCCACGCGCATGCGCGCGGTATTTTCGTTGAGGCCGAGCCGTGCGCCGATATCGGCATACGAGCAGCGCTCGAAGTGACGCATTAAAACAGCCTCGCGGTCCTCCGCGTCCAGCGTGTGCATGGCATCATCGAGCAATGGGCGAATTTGCGCCCAATCGGGTTCCGGCGCGGGACAATTGAGGATGGAATTCATAGCGTGGGCTTCCTGTTCACGAGCGCGGCGGCGTTGCTCCGTGCGGCGAACCGTGGTGGCGGCAAAACGCGTGCTCGTATAAAGCCAGCCGAGCAGCGAGGTGTGCCGAACCAGCGTGGGCGCCTTTCGGGCCAGATCCGTGAAGACCGCCTGGGTGACATCCTCCGCGAGTTGCGCGTCGCCGTTTACCTGCCGCAGCGCGGCCGAATACACCAGGTTGATGTGCCGCTGCACCAGCTCCCCGAACGCTTCTTCGGAACGATCGCTGCCGTAGCGCCTGAGAAGTTCGCCGTCATTCGTGTTCATTTCATCTACCTAACAGCCGCCGAATTCCAAACCGCACAACTTTTTCACCCTTCGACGGAATCGGCAAGAGTGCAGTGCTCGTCCGCTGGGACGAAAGTAGGAGTCAGTCGGCGGATGATTTCGAGGAAGCGCTTTGACAATGGGTTTAATTGACATCATGTATATGCACGACATATGGATTTAGCCGCTCGCATAAGAGAATGCGCCTGTTTGAGGGTGCGAACCGCAGCCCGGTCGGTGACCCGGCTGTATGATGACGCTCTTCGCCCTGTCGGATTGCGTGGCACGCAACTTTCTGTGCTGGTCGCCGTCGCCTCCAGCGAAGCGGTATCCATTGCCTCTCTGTCGCGGCTATTGGGAATGGACCGGTCGACCTTGACGCGGAACTTAAGGCCGCTGGAAAAAAAAGGCGTGGTTGCCCTGGGGCCGGAGGGCCATCACCGCAGCCGGACATTGAGCGTCACCACCAAGGGATTGCAATTGCTCCAGAAGGCCCTGCCCCTCTGGGAAAAAACCCAGGCAAAACTTCGCAAGGAATTGAAAGACGCACATTGGAACACTCTTCAGACCGAGCTGGATCACGTCATCAAGACAGCGGAAGCGCTCTAATTGGAAATTTTCACAATCGTCTCTGACATCGAATCAATTTTTGCCGCATTTCGTGCATATACAACTAATGATTTGGCCTGGTGAATGAATTACCGGCTGAAAGCGCAGTTAAAAAACAAAAATGACAAAACCTATGAAATACTTCATCGATACCCATGACAAAACCAAGGGGAGTTTTCCCGCCGGCGAGTTGAGTGAGGAACAATTTTTCGCGCAATTCGACGCATTGGAAAAGGTCTCTCCGGAATTCGGTGTGTTCGCGCATGCGGCGCACGTCAATCTCAAGGAAGGCAAAGCGTTCTGCTTTATGTGCGGCCCGGATGAGGAATCCATACGTAAAGCCCATGAAGCGGTTCACCTGCGTTACGATTCCATCACCGAGGTCAAACGCGTGACCGGCGCGGATATGCGCCTGAACACTCCCGCGTCTAAAACCAAGCCGAAGAGCAAGCGGTGATGATTGCTTGAAGATGATCCGTCGTTCTTGAAATAACCAGCTCCTGGGATTCGTTTTGATTGACGCTACGTTATCCGTTAAAGCGCGCCTTAGAGTCGAAATGGACAACTGTCCAGAAATGCGCCGGTCGGAACTGCCGATTCCGCGCGTGTCTTCAGGTCAATCCATTCATCGCTTGGTATTATGCCGCGCGAATCGACTGGTCCTCAAGTTCTCACAGATCGCAGCAATGAAACTCCTCACCGATCTGCGAGCGGCCGCTTCGCTGCGAGCCATGGTACAACAGGTGCTCATCCCGACAAGGCGGCTTATTGCTGAAACGTTAATACGCACTGTCTGCGGCCTAACCGCCTGCTGAAGTGAAGGCCGATCAAATAAAGAACGAGGGAGCAAATCCAAAACCGGAAACATAAGACATGAACACAAAAACTCACAAAAACCGAATTGAAAATGGCTTTGATAGCCTCAAGCTTCAACGCAATGGTGAAAACGGTAAAACCGACGCTCTGCCGCGCATTGTTATTACTGCTGATGATATTGTGATGCTTCCCACAACTGGAAAAACCCTCTCGCTGTCCCGCGAAGAAATCGATTGCATCGTTAAGCTGACTGATGCGTTGCGGCGCAATATGGCGTAATTGCCAAACCATTTCAGACATCTCAGCCGCCTTCGTGAGAAGGCGGCTTTTCTATTATATTGCGAAAGCGGTCTGCATCGGACCATGGAGGAATTTTGAGAAAGAAGATTCCACTGCCTTACGCCGACGATAAAAACTCCAGCCGGGAAGACCCGGCGAAGTCTTTATGAGGGGAATTTTTCACTGGCATTCTTGCCGCTGGCGTTCAAGAAAACCTGCAGGAATAGAGCGTGTCGGAGAATGGTTTCCGCCAGCCGCTTTTGTTTGTCCGGCAATTGAATTTCGAGCATGCCGCTGGCCGATTGACGCAAATCTTCAATTGGCTGGCGCAACCCGCGCCGCAAGCTGTCCACCATCAGATACTCCTCATGCTGGGCGTTCTTTTCGATTTCGCGCAAGCGTGCCAGCTCGTCGGCCATTTCCTTGCGTTCTGATTTTCCGACTTCAAGTTGTTGCTGTGTCTCAGCCAGCGACTTATTCAGCGACTCATTCAGGCGGCGACGTTCCGTCGCTTCCTTTTCCAGGCGGGAAATGGCTTTCTTCAGTTCAGCCGCCTTCTCTTCCAATTCACAGTACTGGTCCGTGTTGATGCGAATGCGCGCTTCGGCTTGTTCTACGGCGCGCTGAGACTTCTTAAGATCAGCGCTGAGTTCCTGCGCCGCTTGTTGCGAGAGTTTATGTGCGTGGCGCTCATTGTCCAGATCACCATTGGTTTTGGCATTGGCTTCGGCCAGCTTTCGATTCTCCGCTTCCAATCGTTGACGCGCGGACTCCTGTTTTTCGGATTCCGCCCGGCTCGCCGCCAGGTTTTCGTTCGCGCCCTTGAGCTGCAGCTCGAGTTCCTTCAGACGCTGTGCGGATTGCGCGCTCGCACTTTGCTCAGCGGCGCGGCTGCGAGTAAACTCGCCGACGGTTTTCTCCAACTCGGCCTTGGCTTGCGCATGCGCTCCTTTGAGATTGCGGATTTCCGTTTCCAACTGTTGACGTGCCGAATTCTGCTTTTCGGACTCCGTTTTGCTGGCGGCCAGTTGGTCGTTTGCGCCTTTGAGCTGCAGCTCAAGTTCCTTCAGGCGCTGTCCGGATTGTACGCTCGCACTCTGCTCATTGGCGCGAGTGCGGTTGAGTTCATCAACGGTTTTCTTAAAATCAGCAGCTTTCTTTTCCCAATCCTTCGATTGAGCGGCGCTTTCGCGAGCGCGCGCTTCTGCCTGCTCCGCGGCGTGCTGCGATTTTTGAAGTTGAGCGGTGATTTTTTCCGCTTCCTGCCGCAAGGCATTGCTTGCGTTGCGTTCTTTTTCCACATCAGCCCTGGCTTTGACATTGGCCTCGGTCAGGCTTCGATTTTCCGTCTCCAATCGTTGGCGCGCTGAATTTTGTTTTTCGAGTTCTGTTCTGCCAGCGGACAGATTTTCGTTTGCGCTCTTAAGTTGCTGTTCGAGTTCCTTCAAACGCTGCGCCGATTGCGCGCTCGTATTCTGTTCGTTGACATGAACGCGGTGAAGTTCATCACCGGCCTTCTTCAGGTCCGCGACTTTCTTTTCCCAATCCTTCGATTGAGCGGCGCTTTCGCGGGCCCGCAGCTCCGCCTGCTCTGCTGCATTTCGCAATTTTTCAACCTGGAGGTTGAGTTCCTCCGTTTTTTTCTGAGAGAGCTTGCTGGCGTTGCGTTCTGTATCCAGGTCGGCTTTTGCTTTGGTATTGGCTTCGGTGAGATTCCTGTTTTCCGATTCCAGCCGCTGGCGCGCTGAATTCTGTTTTTCGAGATCCGCTTTGCTGGCGGCCAGATGGTCGTTTGCGCCCTTGAGTTGCTGTTCGAGTTCTTTCAGGCGCTGCGTGGATCGAGCCACCGCACCTTGTTGAGCTGCGTGATTGCGAGCAATTTCCTCAAAGGCTTTTTTCTGATCTGCCACTCTCCTTTCCCAATGTACGCATTGGGTTGCGCTTTCACGAGCGCCCGCTTCCGCCTGCTCGGCGGCCTGCTGCAGTTTTTGAATTTGTGCGTTCAGCTTTTTCGCTTCCTCGCGCGAAATATTGTTTGTGTCGCGCTCCTTTTCCAGGCCGGCCCTGGTTTCGGCGATGGCTTCGGTCAGGTTTCGACTTTCCGTTTCCAGTTGTTGACGCGCTGAACTTTGCTTTTCCAGATCGGCCCTGCTGGCAGCCAAATTTTCGTTTGCACTCTTCAGTTGCTGTTCGAGATCCTTCAGGCGCTGCGCGGATTGCACGCTCGCACTCTGCTCATTGGTGCGGACCTGGTTGAGCTCAACGATGAATTTTTTCAGTTCGACGGTTTTCTTTTCCCACTCGTTCGCTTGGGCGGCGCTTTCGCGAGCGCGAAGCTCCGCCTGCTCGACGGCGCTTCGCGACTTTTCGAGTTGCGCATTGAGTTCCTCCGCTTTTTGCGGCGAGAGTTTGCCGGCGGCGCGCTCCTTTTCCAGCTCCGCCAACGCCCGCGAGGTTTGCTCTAGTTTGGCCGTCAATTCCGCGATTTGCGACTGCGCCTGTTGTTGAGTGGCTTCTGAACGCTCCAGCCTGCCCTCCAATTGTTCGCGCTCCTGAAGCAGCTTGGCGGTTTCGGATTCCAGCGCCTGATATCTTTGTTGAAGCACCTCGATCTCGGTATTCGCATTTTCCAGCGTCGTCGCGGGGTCGGAGAGTTGCTGTTTGATCCTCCGCATCCCTTTGGTCTGCTCTTCCAATGATTTCTCCAGGGATTCAATCTTTTGCGAGAGACCCGCGTTGGTCTGGCGCTCGGCTACCAAATCCTGCTCGAGCTGCATGATGCGTTTCCCGTAATCCGATTGGAATTGGCGCAGGCGTTTGTCCGCGGCGGCATCCGCATCAAATTTAATTCTCGCCAGGCGCTCGCATTCGGCCCGGGCGGCGTCCAATTTGGCTGCCATGCGTTCCGGTTCCGAGAGCGAAGCGGCGTCAGGCGAAGGTGCGTCTCCCGTTCCGGTGACGGTTTCGGTGGCGGCGGCGATGGGCTGTTGCTCGCGGTCGGGTACTGATTTCGAATTAATTTGTACGTCCATAATTTTTTGATGTGCACCGCCGTCGCTGCGGTTGCCTGGCTGGTGCCTCATCGCTCACGCTCGTGGCTGTCCAATAAGAAGTGGTTTTTAGCAGTTGGAGTGCCAAAAAAAGGAACACTTACAGGTTGGCGCGAAAGAGGCTGCGGGACCGAAAACGGACAAAATCGGGACAGTGAGAAAATCGCGTCTTCTGAAAAATGTACAGACGATCAGGTGGGAGTGGTGCACCCATCAGGAGTTGAACCTGAAACCTTCTGATCCGTAGTCAGACGCTCTATCCAATTGAGCTATGGGTGCAGCCAAGAGCAGGAAAAGGTAGGGGGTGGACGTGCACCGTGCAAGTAATTTATGCCCCGCCTCAGTTTCCGCGTGCGTTCCCGGCTTTCGCTCCGTATGTTGCTGCGTTTAATTCTATGGCAACTTTGAGACCTTTTGCGGCGTTGCGCCCGAAACCGGAACTCGCCGGGCGCGTTTGTGAACTGCCTTACGACGTGATGTCGTCCGAGGAGGCGCGCGCGATGGCCGCCGGCAATCCGCTCAGCTTTTTGCACGTCAGCAAACCGGAAATCGATCTGCCCGCCGGCACGAATTTGTATTCGCCGGAAGTTTATTTAAAGGGCAGGGAAAACTTTAAATCGCTCATCGCCCAGGGCGCGCTGAAGCAGGACAACCAGGCGTGCTTTTATTTGTACCGCCAAATCATGGGCAAACACACGCAGGTCGGTTTTGTGGCCGTCGCCAGTTGCGAGGAATATCTCAAGGGCATCATCAAGAAACATGAACTGACCCGCGTGGACAAGGAAGACGACCGCGTTCGGCACATTGAAACGCTTAATTCCCAAACCGGCCCGGTGTTTCTCGCGTATCGCGCGCAGGCGGCGCTCGACGAATTTATCGCGACCAAAATTACCGATCGACCGGATGTGGATTTCACCGCGGCGGATGGTGTGCGCCATACTTCGTGGGTCGTGAACGATCCCGCCCAGATCAAATTCATTGAAAATGAATTCGCGAAGATTCCGGCGCTGTACATTGCGGACGGGCATCATCGCAGCGCGGCGGCCGGGCGCGTTTTCCAGGCGCGCAAGGGCGCGGGCCAGAGCGGCTATTTTTTAAGCGTTATTTTTCCGCATAACCAGATGCAGATCCTGCCGTACAACCGCGTATTGAAGGATTTGAACGGCCTCTCGCCGGAGCAGTTGTTGGAAAAACTGGACGGTGTGTTCATCATCAAATCGCCGGGCGCGGCGACGCCGGTGCGCAAACATGAACTCGGGTTGTATTTGCAGGGACAATGGCGCACGTTGAATTTCCGCCCGCGCTTCGCGGCGACCACGGACCCGATCGAGAAGCTCGACGTCACCCTGTTGCAAAAGTACGTGCTCGATCCGATTTTCGGCATCAACGATCCGCGGACGAGCGCGCGCATCAATTTCGTGGGTGGCATTCGCGGCACGGCGGAACTGGAGAAGCTGGTGAACAGCGGCGCGTATGCCTGCGCGTTTTCCATGTTCCCGACGAGCATTGAGGATTTGATGGAAATTGCGGATGCGGGTGGAATCATGCCGCCGAAGAGCACGTGGTTTGAGCCCAAGCTCCGCGACGCCATGTTTTGCCACATGATTTGAGCGCGGAAGGATTACTTTTCGTCCTTACGCTTCGGCGGACTGAAACCGATGACACGCGGCTGCAAGAGCCAATCGAGCGTGGCGCATTTGCCGCAGCTTAATACCTGAAAGTCCAGCCGGCACAGCGCGCCTTTTTTAAACACGATCGGCAATCCCGGCCCGCCGGTGCAGAGCAGCGAAATGAACCCGCTCAGGTAAGGTTCGTGCCCGACGAGCATGATATTTTTTGGCGCGGGACGAATCGTGTTCACGAGGTGCACGAGTTCTTCCATGCTGCCCGAAGGAGTGAGGTGATCGCTGACGCGCAGGTCTTTTTCAATTCTCAATCCACGCGCGATAATTTCCGCCGTCTCCTGCGCGCGTTTCAACGGGCTCGTTACGATCACATCCATGCTGATCTCCATTTCGCGCAGCACGTGCGCAAGTTGCTTTGTGCGCTGGATGCCCTTGGCCGTCAGCGGGCGCTCGGTGTCCTTGTAACGCGGATCACCGGCTTCTCCGGCGTCGCCATGGCGCAAAATGTAGAGCTTCATAGACATCCTTATGATTTCGTGAACGCCGGGAGGGAGCCTTTTGGCTCAAAATCCTTCAGTTCATCGATGCGTTTCATCAGCGCATCGATCGCCCGTTGTTCGCACCGCACCAATTCTTTTCGCAGATTTTTAACGCAGGCCGTTTTGATTTCCTTGTGCTGGACGTCTTTGTCCATTCGCTCCAGCAACACCGACACGTCCTGGATGTTCCCGGCGGCATCCTGGAAATCTTTCATGCGCCGGAGCCGCTGCGGTGTGTAGTCCGGCAGAAATGGCTGCAGCAATTCCGCGGTGTAGCGGAATCGCTTAAAGGCCACGCGCATCTTGTGAATGGTCGCGGGCTGGCTGCGCCGGATTTTGCGCCGGAATATCAGGACGCGGCGAAAGGCTCCGCCCAGGAGCAAAAGCGATTGCGTGGCGCCGGCGCCGGTGGGCGTTTGGGAGGCGCATTGGCGAAGGGATTTCTCGAGGGTCTTCAGGCACCGATTCAGCCGCCCTTGTTTTGCACTTCGGATTTTGCGCGACATCTCGCATTCGAGCCGCTTTTCACATTTGCGCAGGTGCTTTTCGAAATCGCACGCCTCGGGGAATTTTGTCCACATCGGTTTCAGCAATTTGCGCTGCACGTGCGTGTCGCGCAGATCATCGAACGCATCGAGTCGCTTTTTGAAAGTCTTGCGCACTTTGGCGGGCGAAGCGGCGAAGCACAGCGCCTCGAGCAAGTCGAGCAGCGCCAGGATGCGCCGGGTCTCGATGCGGAGATCGTGAACGGCTTTTTCCGAAAACTTTTCCTGACAGCGCGTGAGCCGCTTGCGGTAACGGCGCCGCGCAGTCCGCACACTCTCGGCCAGATGGCCAGCGAGTCTCGGTGGAAAGTTTTGATTCACAAGCCTTCCGAAGGGTAACCGAGATGATTGCGTATCTAAAGAGCGAATTGCGAAAATGCTTTTCGAGATGGAAAACTGCGTTCATTGCAAATTATTCATTGGGCGTGGGTTCCACGCTGAGGTAGATGGCGGCGTTCATAGAGCGCCGCTACAGCCTGGCGGCGCGGTATTTTGAAAGACAGATTTTTGAAAAAGGATGGAAACAAATTTTTTTT
>JADMIO011621133.1_pt1 | contig 19349 bp, 14 predicted proteins | sample 8958161 | NCBI WGS metagenome assembly JADMIO01 (sample SAMN16585339, study PRJNA669376) | soil metagenome | isolation source: Crop rotation soil | place: USA: Cullars Rotation, Alabama | collected 2011
GCCGCGACTTCAAGTCACGTGAATTCCAAGCTTCGGATCCCACTGTGCTGGAAAGGTTCACCGAAAGCGCCGCCTCGGCCCAACGATCGACGATCGCGGGGCAATCGGCGAGCTTGAGAGCCGTTTCCGCGCCGATCGAGCCGCCGGTCGTGAGGCCCAGATGACAGACGATGATATCCGCGCCGGCCTTGGCCATGGCGGCCGCATCGGATTCCGAGAAGATGTAGGGCGTGGTGAGAAGGCCCTTGCGGCCTGCGAGCGCCACCATCTCCACCTCGAGGCCGTAGCCCATGCCGGTTTCCTCGAGGTTCTGGCGGAACACGCCATCGATCAGCCCGACGGTGGGGAAATTCTGCACGCCGGAGAAACCGATCCGCTTCACATCGTCGAGAAAGACCTCCATCGAGCGGAAGGGATCCGTACCGCAGACACCGGCGATGACCGGCGTGTGCTTCACCACCGGCAGCACCTCGCCCGCCATGTCCATCACGATCGCATTGGCATCCCCATAGGGCATAAGCCCGGAGAGCGAGCCGCGGCCCGCCATGCGAAATCGGCCGGAATTGTAGATGACGATGAGATCGATCCCGCCGGCCTCCTCGCATTTGGCGGAAAGGCCCGTGCCGGCACCCGCGCCAATGATCGGCTCGCCCCGGGCGATCATGCCGCGATAGCGTGCGAGAAGGTCGGATCGAGGGAAGCTGGGCATCGGTCAGGTCCTGCCGGATGCGCCGCGGGAGCGGCTCTGGTGCAAGGCGCGGAAATGCTCGGCTAAGGCCGCGGCGAAAGCGGGATCGTTGATGTGGTGCGCAAGCCGGACGACCTGCCGGTTAGCCGTCACCCGCACCGTTTCGGCGATGGCGCTGAACAGGGCGGCATCCGCTTGTGGATCCCAGAAGGCATGTCCCGGCGCGTCGAGCGCGGAAACGCCCCCTTCCGGCAGCAGGAAGCGCACGGGGCCTTCCATCTGGTTGAGTTTCTCGCCGATCCAGCGCCCCATCCGCCGGTTCTCTTCCGCCGTCGTGCGCATCAGCGTGACCTGCGGATTGTGCGGATAGAGGATGCGGTTGCGATAAGGCGCCGGAACCGTGTCCGGCGCGCCGAAATTCACCATGTCGAGCGCACCAACCGAGCCCACATAGGGAAGGCGCGTACGGATGATCGCTCCGAAGCGGTCTTCCGTGGCGGGGAGAATGCCGCCCATCATCATGTCGCAGATCTCGGTGGTCGAAACGTCGATCACGCCCCGCATCAGACCGGAATCGATGAGCTTTTCCATCGACCTGCCACCGATGCCGGTGGCGTGGAAAACCAGCGGCTCCCAATCCTTTTCGATCAGCTTGACGACCTGCTGCACACACGGGGTCGTGACGCCGAACATCGTCATGCCGACGAGCGGACGATCGGCGGCGGTGCGCCGGCCCGGGTTTGGCGCGTTCTGTTCGATCCAGTTGCGCGCCATCGCCGCCATGGCGTGCGCTCCGTTGCCGAGCACCGAGCGCAAGACGCGGTTGAGGCCCTGCACGTCGGTAACAGAATGCATCATCGTGATGTCGCTCGGTCCGACATAGGCGGCGACATTGCCAGCCGCCATGGTCGAGATCATGAGCTTCGGCACGCCGACGGGCAGCATCTGCATCCCGGCTGTCGCGATCGCCGTGCCGCCGGAACCGCCGGCCGAAATAATGCCGGCCACGTTCTGCTGTTTACCGATCCAGGCGCGGAACGCCTCTGTCATCGCCGCTACTGCCGTGCCGCGATCGCTAGAGGCGATGCCAGCGGACCCCATTGGAGATGCGAGCGCGACTTCCTGTGCCGAAACATCGGCGCCCTGGTTCCGGCCGACAGTAGACAGATCGACAAGCCGCGTACGAAGCCCCGCAGCCTTGATGATGTCGCGGATGTAACGCAGCTCCTCGCCCTTGGTATCAAGCGTGCCGGCAATGATGACATGGGGCTGCTGCGGAGCGCGCGCCGCAAGCGGAGAAATATCGCCCACGCGCCGGCCATCCAGCGTTGCAAGGGTGGGGCGCGAAACGGTGCGCGCCGCGGCCTCGATCCGTGCTGCAGGGACGTCCTGTGACCAGCGCGTCGGCAGCACCGGATTGGCATTGTAGATCCGCATCGGCCCCTGCGGCCCGCTCTCGGCGGGTATGCGCGGGACGGCGGCTCCCGGCGTGTCGGCCGCTTCGGTTTCATCGTGGCTGTGCCGGCCAACGCCCAGCAGCCGCTGCTGGAGGTCGCGATCGGCTGCGAGCGTCTGCGAGGCGATGATGCGGTGGATCCGTCCGTTGACCATGATGGCCACGGGATCGGACATGCGGGTTGCAACGCCGATATTCTGCTCAATGACGAGAATAGAGACATCGCCCTCGGCGGCGAGCCGCACCAGCGTCTCCTCGAGATGGGCGACGATGACGGGGGCGAGGCCCTCGGTCGGTTCGTCCATGATCAGCAGGCGCGGATTCGTCAGGAGTCCCCGGCTGATTGCCAGCATCTGCTGTTCGCCACCGGAAAGCTGGCCGCCGCCATTGTGCCGTCGCTCGGCAAGACGCGGGAACACCTCGTAGATGCGTTCCGGCGTCCAATTGCCTTTGCCCGTCGACATCAGGCGCAGATGCTCGTCCACGGTCAGCGATCGCCACAGGCGGCGGCCCTGCGGTACATAGCCGATCCCCATCCGCGCGATCTCTGCGGGCGATCGCCCGATGAGCTCCTCACCCATGAAGCGGATTGATCCGGAAGAAGCCCTGACAAGGCCCATGATTGCCTTGCACATCGTGGTCTTGCCCATGCCGTTCCGCCCGACGACGGAGAGGACACCGGAGTAAAGCGAAAGGTCGACGCCCTGAAGGGCGTGGCTTCTTCCGTAGAAGACATTCACGCCTTGCAGCTGGAGGATCGGCGCGGAGGCACCCGGCGGGCGGTTGGGACGTTCAGTCATGTCCGCCTCCGAGGTAGAGTTCCTGAACTTCCGGATCGTCCTCGATTTCCTTGGGGCGCCCTTCCTTGAAGATGCGGCCATTGTGCATCATCGTGACACTTTCGACGACGCGCAGAGCGACATCCATGTCGTGCTCGATGATGATGTAGCCGATGTGGCTCGGCAGCGAGGTCAGGATATGGATCAGATCGGCTCTCTCGGCCGGTGAGAGCCCCGCTGCCGGTTCGTCGAACAGGATGAAGCGGGGAGCGCCCGAGAGCGCGAGCGCGATCTCAAGCTGCCGCTGCTGGCCATAGGCCAGCTCGCCCACCAGGCGGTCCTTCTCGTCGGTCAGGTGCACAGCCTCGACCAGCACTTCGGCGGCATGCACGAGTGCATCGTCGGGGCGGGGCCGGACCAGCGAGAAACGGTTTCGCGAAACACCGCAGCAGGCCAGATAGATATTGTCCATCACGCTGAGCCCGGTGAAGAGCGACGATATCTGGTAGGTGCGGCGCAGGCCCCGGCGAATGCGCTCGTGGGGTGGGAAGACCGTCACATCCTCGCTGAAAAACCGGACGAAACCTGCCGTAGGCAGAAAATCCCCGGTGATACAGTTGAACAGGGTGGTCTTGCCCGCGCCGTTCGAGCCGAGAACGGCCCGCCTTTCGCCCGGTTTCACGGAAAGCGTTATGTCCGAGATGGCGGCCAGTGCACCGAACATCTTGGTGATGCCGCGCAGTTCCAGCGCATTGCCGGAGGTGGCATTGCCAGCCCCTGGCAGGTTCATCCGGGAAGGCATGACGGGCGCGTTCATGCCCCGCCTCCCGTCGTCGCGACGTCGCGCGCCGAAACCCGCGCGCGCCAGCGATCCCACAGGCCAAGCACGCCATCCGGCGAGAACAGCACCATCGCCAGGAAGCCGATTCCGATGATCAGCTTGAAGCGATCCGCCGAGAATCCGAAAAAGCCGAGAATGTCGGTCGAGAACACTTGCAGCAATACGTAGATGAAGGCGCCGACAAAGGGTCCGAGCGGGCGGCGCATCCCACCGACTACCGCAACCACGAGCACATCGATCGCGGAGGCAATGCCGATCGTGCCCGGCGCGATCTGCGCATTCTGCCAGACCAGAAGAATGCCGCCTGCGGAAGCGAAAACGCTCGCCAGCGCGTAGGCCGCCACGCGATGGGCGGTCACGTTGAAACCCAAGGCCGCCATGCGGCGCGGGTTATCGCGCACGCCCTGAAGGGCGAGCCCGAAGGGAGAGCGCGCGATGTAGACGACCGCGCTGTAGCAAAGCGCGGCGCTGGCGAGGGCGAGATAGTAGAAGGGCACCGGTTCGCGCCAGTTCACGCCGAAAAGCTGCGGCGGCAGCACAAGGTTGAACCCGGAATAGCCGTTGAAGATCGTGTAGTTCTGTCGCGTGAAATAGAAGAAGGCGGCCGCGATCGCGAGCGTGATCATGATCGTGTAGATGCCTTCCGTGCGGACCGCGAGCGCGCCCGATATCGTCGCGAAAAGCGCCGCGATCAGGAAGGCGGCAGGAAGCACGATCCACCAGGACAGTCCGAGGCTGACCTGGAGCACGCCCGACGGCCCGAGGATTGCCACCATGTAGCCGGCCATCCCGGCGATCGACATCTGGAGCAGGCTTACCATTCCCCCGTAACCGGCGAGGAACATCAGGCTGAGCCCGATCATGCCCAGAATGAAGGTCCAGCCCATCACCTGGAACAGCCAGAAACTGTTGGCCACGATCGGCAGCAACAGCAGGACCAGCCCGACGATCCACCAAGCAGTGGGAATGCGCTCGAACCACATCCGCTGGTCGGCGCGGCTGGCGAGAGGAGGGGCTTGATCGGCAACTGACATGTCCTATCGCCTCGCGCCCAAAAGGCCCTGCGGCCGAAACGCCAGCACGGCAGCCATAATGAGGAAGGTGAAAACGACCGAATAGGTCGGCGCATAGACAAAGCCCATCTGCTCGGCGACCCCGATGATCAGCGCGCCCAAAGCCGCGCCGACGATCGACCCCATGCCGCCGACGATGACCACAACGAGGCTCGCCAGCAGGAAACGCGTATCCTCGCCCGGCGACAGCGACTGGAACGTGGCGCCGATGATCCCGGCAATGCCGGCAAGGCCTGCGCCGAAACCGAACACCGCCAGAAACACCATCTGGATGCGCACGCCGGAAGCAGCCAGCATCTCGCGGTCGTCCACGCCCGCGCGGATCAGCATGCCAAGCGTGGTGCGGTTCAGGACGAGCCACATTGCGATGCCCATCACGATCGCCGCGATCAGGATCCAGATGCGCACGGACGGGTAGCGCAGCCAGGTGACGGCGCCGGTCGAGGCGTTGAAGTTGCTCACCAGCGGCAATTCCATCGGCCCCTGCAGGAATTGCGGAGCGAGGATTGAATAGGATTGCCCGCCCCACCACCAGAGCATGAGGTCGGCAAACACGATCGAAAGACCAATGCTGACCAGCGTCTGGCGCAGTTCCTCGCCCTCCATCTTCGAGAAGATGAAGCGCTGCATCAAAAGCCCGATCAGCGCCACGACGATGAAGACAACCGGAAATGCCAGCAGCCATGAACCCGAGGCGGACGCGATCTCGTAGCCGAGATATCCGCCGATCAGAAACAACGAGCCATGCGCGAGATTGACGACGCGCATCAGGCCGAAAATCAGCGTGAAACCGGCTGCCACCAGGAAATAGAGCGCGCCGAGCGTGATGCCGCCCAACAGTGCGCTCAGGAAGATCTGCTTGCGGCCCCAACTGGCGGCCAATTCGGGCGGCCACGGGGCCAGCACAAGCCACAGGAACGCCGCGACCAGAAGTATGATGATCAAGCTCCAGAGCGGATAACGTTTGATGAAATTGTCCATCTCAGAACGGCCCGGCAGCTTCCCGTGGCGGACCTCCGCCACCGTTGGAACAAGGCTAGATTGAAGTTCCCGATCTGTCCTTTCCCAAACGTCTTTTCTTTAGCCCGAACGTCTCTTCTTTCGGGTGCCGCAGCTTGAGCCTCGGTCAGTGCACCAGGCCTGCGACACTGCGCCGGTAGGCACTTGGCGGCACGACGCCATTGGCGATGAAGAACCGAGAGAAGCTCGCCGGCGTCGCAAAGCCGAGATCAAAGCCGATCTCGGACACCGTTTCCGCGCCTTTGGCCAATCGCTCTATCGCGCATTCCATGCGGAGTGCATTGCGGAAGATGGTGGGCGGCAGGCCCATCTGCTCGCGAAACAGCTTGAAGAAATGCGGGCGGGAAAGGCCGGCGCTCCGCGAAATCTCTGCAAGGTCGACGGGTTCGCCGAGCCGCTCGCTCAGCAGGTTTATCGCGCGCCGCAGGCGGAAATCGCGCAATACGGAGCACTGGGCAGCCGGCCTGTCGCCCGCGCTCGTCCACTGCCAGGTTTGATCGAAGGCCGCCTGGGTGAGGGCACTGAGCCGGTCTTCGAAAGAGCCGTCGCTGCCGCCATGGGCGGCGAGAAGCCGCGCGGTTTCAGAAGCGAGCCGCGTGATGTGGTCGTTCATTTCGACGACCGAGCGGCCGAAGCGCAGGATTTCGAAGGCCGTGTGGCTCGCATCGGCAAACCAGCCGGGGCGGATGTAGAGCACCAGCGTCAGCGTTGGTGCCCGGCGGTCGATCGGCGCGAAATAATGTGGCTGCCACGGACTGATTGCCGTCGCGCTCCAGGGCGTGAGCGGCAGGGGCTTGCCATCGACAACCACGCTGGCGACCGGTCCGGTGACGTGAAAGATCAGATGCCCCTCGCGATGGGCATGCGGCACCATGGGCCGGTCCAGTTCGTAGAGACAGGCGCGTCCGAACGCACCATGTGCGACCGCGTGAGCAACACTCATCGGTTTCCTCCCCGCCCATCTTTGTGCGCGGTAGTCGGCCAATTTATAAGGAGATCGTGTTGTGGCAACAGGCAAATCGCCTCGGGCGCCGCCTGTCGGGGCCTGCCGTGCATGGAGTGTTCCTCGCCCGTACTCACCAGGCGGCCTCAAGAATGCGACGGCAGTCGCCGGGGGTCAGCCGTCGGGGATTGGCAAGGGCTCCCGGGTCGTTCGCTGCCATTTCCGCAAATCGGTCGAACCGGGACGGATCGATTCCGATCTCGCGCAACGAGGTCGGCATGCCGACGGCGCGGGCAAACGCTCCAATTTCGGTGCTGAAGCGCGGCTCCAGCGTTGATTTGGCGAACGTTTCGGCCATGGTGACGTATCGATCGCCCACGGCCTCAGTGTTGAAGTCAGCCATGGCGGCCATCAATGGCGCATGAAGATCGCCATGCAGGACGCCGGGTCCAAGTTCAGCTTTGATCGAATGTGCCAGCGCATCGACCCCGCCAACCGCTTTTTCCAGAGCGAGCCCGGCGGTCAATGCCGCGGCCATCAATTCGCGCTGCGCTTCGCGATCCGAAGGCGAAGCGAGCGCTACGGGTAGCCAGCGTGTGAGCCGCTTTGTGCCTTCCAACGCGAGCGCGTCTGCTGGCGGGTGGTAAACAGGGCTGGCATAGGCTTCGATGGCATGGACCAGCACCTCCATGGCAGCAGCGGCGAGGTGGTGGGAGGAGGCTCCCTCAAGCACCGTCGGATCGGCGATTACCCGGTCGGGGCGAGGGCAAGTGACGGGCTGGCCTTGTCCGACGCGCACCCGCCGTGCCAATCCGAAATCGCAAAGGCTGGCCGGAACGGCGATCAGCGTAAGGCGTTCGCCCCGCCGCAACGCATGCTCGGCGGCAAGTCGCGCCTGTCCGACGGCCGCAGCTCCGCCCACGGCGATGAGCGTGTTTGTCCGGATGTCGCTCAAAGCGGCCAGAATCCGCGACGTTGCGTCTCCAGGAGGTGTGGCCTGACCTACCCGCGACAGGCTGATCGTCGTCTGGCTCAGTGCCTCCTGCACTCGCATGCAAACCGCCGCGCTTCCCGGCTCGTCGTCGACGAGCGCAAGCGCCCGAGAGAGCGGCCCCACTTCCTCTGGAAGCGCGTCCTCGATCGCAGCTTCCGCAAAATGGGTGCGTGTGAGGTAGCCGATCAAGGTCATCGGAGATGCTCTTGGCGCGCAGCGGAAGGAATCCGCATTGGCGGATTCCCGAAGGAGAGCGGCCCGCTCGCAGCACCGGCCGCCCTGGATGACGCAAGAGGACGGCTGCTCAGCCGCCCGCGCGCAGCTTGGGACAATCAACCACAGTGCGGGAAGGCAGCCCGATGGCCCGGAACTGGTCCGCCGTCATGCCGAGCGTCTGGTTCACGTTTTCGGTCTTGGCAACCATCTTGCTGGTCATGTTGCCGTCCGGTCCATCGACCACCTCGTTGACGAAAACCGTTCCTGTCGCCTGCCGGTTTTCGTTCAGCGTGATCTTGCCGACCGGGCTGTCGAGCTGAAGCTTGTTGAGAGCTTCCTTGAACTTTGCCTGCCCGTTCGACAGATCGCCCCCGGCTGCTTCGAGGCCTTTGATGGCGGCAAGGGTAGCCGTGTAGTAGCCGAGACCGAACAGCGAAGGCGAAGGGAGACGCTTGTCGGCGGGGAAGCTGTCTTGATAGAGCTTCACATACGAGGTCCAGGCCGGGTCGGTATTGTCGGCGGCAAAGGGGCCCGACGTCGGCGTACCCTTCAGTACATCTTTCGCTTTACCCTTCGCCGTCAGAACCGTCTGGTCGGCCATGATGGTGCCGCCGATCAGGCGGGTCTTCTCACCGGCCTGCTGATATTGGTTGAGGAAGTTGATCGCGTCGGTCCCGCCAAGGCCCAGATAGATTGCATCCACATTGTCCGGCAGCTGCGCGATGATCCCGGCAAAATCCGACTGGCCCAGCGGCTGCCAGAAGCGCTGGACGATGTCGCCGCCCGACTTACAGTAGTCCACCGCAAAACCCATGAAGTTCGTGTAGCCGAAGGAGTAATCGGCCGCGATCGTCGCTACGCGCTTCCAGCCCTTCGTCTTCACGACGTAGCCGCCGAGGCCGAAACCCCATTGCGAACCATCGAGGTTGAAGCGGTAGAAGTTCGGCGCGGGATCGACCCAGGTCGTTTCCAGAGCGCCGGAAATGCCGTTGATCACCACCTTGTCGGGGATGGTCTTGGCGAAATCGCGCATGGCAATGCCTTCCGAGCCGGAAAGCGGGCCGATGATGAAGTCGACCTTGTCCTGTTCGACAAGCTTGCGAGCCATGCGGACGGTGGTGTCCGGTTTGGTATCCGTCGGAGCGACGACGGTTTCGATCTTCTTGCCGGCAATGGTGTTGTTCACCTGTTTGAGAGCCAGTTCGACATTGCGGACGCCATCCTGGCCGCCGGTCGCGAAGGCGCCTTCCAGCGCCACCAGTATGCCGATTTTGATGGTGCCACTCTGGGCGAGAGCTGTGCCGGGTAGCAAAAGGGCGGCCACTGCGACGGCGCCGAGCAGAGACTTGCGCATTGTTGTTCCTCCTCCCTGTGACGCGGAAGGGAGAACCCGGCAACACGCCGGACCGTCCCATGCGCGCCTCGTAACGCGCCCCTCGGGCGCTTTCAGGAAAAGTGCCGCTCAAAGCCGAAACCGCCCATATCCAAGCGTCTCATTTTCGCATGAGCTGGCATGCGCGGGGGGCTTCTCGTTATTGGGTGGGCGATGCTTCGCTTCCGGTAGCTGCCATGGTCGCCGCCGGCAGGCACCGAAAGCGGGCGTGAAATGAGGTCTATTTTTTTCCCGCCTTTGCGGCAACGGTTTCCCACTTCTTCGCCTCATTCACGAGGAATCGTGAGAATTCATCTGGCGCCATCGGCATCGGGTCAGAGCCCAGCCCGCGGATTCGCTCCACGATTGCCGGATCGTTCAGCGCCGTCACGAACGCCGAGTTGATCTTCGCGACAACATCGCCAGGCGTTCCCGCCGGCGCAACGATGCCGAACCAGCCAATCGCCTCAAAGCCCGTGAGGCCCTGTTCGGCAACGTTGGCGTCTCGGGAAGACGTGGATATCGATGAGCCGAGGAGACGGCGACGGGCGTAATCAGTCCGCCCTCGATCGCGGTCATCGCCGACGGAGGATCGACGATCCCGAGCGGCATATGCCCGCCAATCAGGTCGGTAACGACCGGGGCCATGCCCCGATAGGGCACCAGCTCGAGTCTCGTATCAGCCATCTGATTGAACATCTCGCCAGTGAGATGCATCAGCGTGCCGTTGCCGCCGTGACCGAGTGCAAGCTTGTTGGGCTGCTTTGCCATGGCGATGATGTCGCCAAGCGGCTTTCCCCGCAGCGCATTCGAGGCTGCCAGGATGAAAGGCACCGACGCAAGGCCGGTAACGGGCGCAAGATCCTTGTGCGCGTCATTTTCTCCTGGACACCGAGGCTTACGCTCCCGCGCGGGCACGCGTATCGGCGCGCGGTACGGCAACACGCGGGTATCGCGCGCGGGCCGGTGCAATTTCAATAGTAGTTAGCAAAGGATATTTGTCCGCAAGCGTATCAAGCACCCGTTGTCGGGCAGGGCCGTGGCGTCCTAAAAATCGGGATGATGGAAGAGTGCCGCTGTCTTGCCCGACGTGTCGAAATATTTCTGCGAAAAAGCATCCACGCCACCAACTCCCTGTTACTGTGCATGGGGTTGTTTTCGATATTTTGTTTAGGGGGACGAGAAGGAAGCGTGGCTTGCCGAGCCGTAGCTCGTGGTCCGGGCCCGCCTTCGCTCAAGTGGGCTTCGGCGCGGCAGCCTTCGCTACGAAATGGCTTGCCCAGCCGAAGCTGGCGCAGCCAGCGAAGGCTGGTGGGCCCGGCAGGACTCGAACCTGCAACCAGACCGTTATGAGCGGCCGGCTCTAACCATTGAGCTACAGGCCCCGCCGCGAACGGCCGCCGTAGGGCGGCACGCTGACGGTGCCGGGATCGTTTACAGGGTGCCCGGCGATCCGGCAATGCCGCTCCCCGCAGCGCGATTTCAACGCCGGGCCGCATCTGGCCGTGCGTCAGCGGGCATGGACATGCCGTTTGGGCGGCGGCAGGATGCCAGGCATCAAGGCCGGTTCTGCAGCCTCCTTTCCGCAACCGGCCAGGCTTCACATGCATCAACCTGACGCGAGCGCGTTCCCGGCATGAGCGAAGATCTGTGTTTCCTGCCCGCCACCGAGCTTCGCGCGCGTATCGTCAGCAAGCAGGTGTCGCCCGTCGAGATCATGCGCGCAGTGCTCTCGCGCGCCGAGCATCTGCAACCTCAATTGAACTGCTTCATCACGGTTTGCGGTGACGAAGCGATGTCGCAGGCGCAAGCCGCCGAGCGCCGGATCATGGCGGGGGAACCGCTCGGCCTGCTCCACGGCATACCTTTCACCGTCAAGGACATTGTCAACACCGGAGGCGTGAGAACCACATTCGGCGCGATTCCCTACCGGGACAATGTGCCCGACCACGATGCCGTGGCGGTGGCACGGCTGCGCGCGCAAGGTGCGATCCTGATCGGCAAGACCACGACACCGGAGTTCGGCAGCAAGTGCTTGACCGATTCGCCCTTGTTTGGCCGCACCCGCAATGCCTGGAGCGCCTCCCGCTCCAGTGGCGGCTCCAGTGGTGGAGCGGCCGTGGCGGTGGCCAGTGGCATCGCGCCACTGGCGGTTGCGACCGATGGTGGCGGCTCGACCAGAATCCCCGCCGCCTGCAACGGCGTCGTCGGATTGAAGCAGAGCAACGGCGTCGTTCCGCACAGCCAGGCGCAGGATGCTTTCGGCAATCAGACCTATGTGACGCCCACCACGCGAACCGTCGCCGACACGGCGCTGATGATGCAGGCGATGGCTGGCGAAGATGCCTCCGATCCCTGGTCGATCGGCGTTGCCGTGCCCGATTATGTCGACGCATCCGCACCGCGCGGCGATTTGCGCGGACGAAGGATATTGTTCTGCCTGTCTCCGCCGGGGCGTCCGGTCGCCTCTGATGTTGCTGCCGCCTTCCAGGCGAGTCTCGAGCGGCTCGCCGGTCTCGGCGCAGAACTCGAAGCGTTTTCCGGCGAGGGTTTTGATGTCGAGCCGATCTGGCGTGCCATCAATCACACGGCCTGGCGGACGCGCTTCGAAAAGCTGGCGGCCGATCACGGGAACGATCTCAGCCAGACCTTCCTCAAGCAGCTCGCGCTCGCCGAGAATTTCAGCGGCGTCGATTTCCAGCAGGCCATGTTCGATCGCACGTCGTTGTTTCGCCGCGTTCAATCGCTGCTCGCGCGGGCCGACTGGCTGGCGATGCCGACCCTGACCCGCACCGCGCTGCCGATCGACCAGGATCTGTTCGGCACCATCGAGATCGACGGACGCAGCTTTGATAATGTACGGCCGCACTGGTTTCCATGGACAATGCCGTTCAACATGACCGGTCACCCCGCGGTCAGCCTGCCGGGCGGGTTCGGATCCGATGGTCTGCCGATCGGCATTCAACTGGTCGGCCGCTTCCGGGCGGACGCAGAACTTCTGCGCGCGGCCGCGCTGTTCGAAGCGTCGACCGATCTGCTGGGCCGTTGGCCCGGCTGACGCAGAGGTGAAGGTGATCCGGCAGTGGCGGGCCCTAGTCCACCGAAACCCCGGCAAACTCCACCACCTTGCGCCATTTCTCGGTCTCGTCGGCGACGAGCTTGCCGAATTCGGCCGGGGTCATTGGCTTTGGGATGCCGCCGATGTCGGCCAGCCGCGCCACCAGTTTGGGATCCTTCAGCGCCTCGCCAACCGCCTTGTTGAGCGTGGCGATGATGTCGGGCGGCGTGCCCTTGGGCACGGAGATGCCGTAGAAGCCGACTGACTCAAATCCGGGCACCGTCTCGGCGATCGCCGGAATGTCCGGCACGCTCGGCCAGCGCTTTGGCGAGGTGACGCCAAGCCCGCGCAGCGTGCCGCCGCGCACCTGCTCCAGCGCCGTCGGCAAATTGTCGAAGATGAGCTGCACCTTGTTGGAGATGACGTCGGGGATGGCCGCCGCCGAGCCGCGATAGGGCACATGCAGCATGTCGCATTTGGTCATCGCCTTGAACAACTCCGCCGACATGTGCACCGAGGTGCCGTTGCCCGACGAGGCGTAGGAGATCTTTCCGGGATTGGCTTTGCAATAGTCGATCAATTCCTGGACCGACTTTGCCGGCATGTCGTTGGCGACCACCAGCATGTTGGTGAGCTGCATGATGCTGGCGACCGGATCGGTGTCGCGGATGAAATCATATGGCAGCTTCTTGTAGAGCGAGGCGCTGATCGCATTGTTGGGCGCAACGAAGATCAGCGTGTAGCCGTCCGGCGGCGCGCTGATGCCTGCGGCCGCTGCGATATTGCCGCCGGAGCCGGTGCGATTTTCCACCACGAATTGCTGGCCGAAACGATCCGACAACCATTGGCCCATGATGCGCGCGACGGTGTCGACCGGGCCGCCGGCGGAAAAGCCGATCATCCAGCGCACCGGGCGGTTCGGGTAATCGGCTGCGAGCGAGGGCGGGGCGAGGGTCGCAAGACCCAAAAGGCAGGACAAAGCAAATATCGATCCGCGAAACGATCCGCCCATGTGGTTCCCTGTCATCATCTTTTTCGTTGCAGTGCGGCCGATGCTTTCACAAAATTTCCGCTTTGCCTATGCGCCATCCTGCACCATCATCGGTCACTGCCCGCGTGCAACCATGCTTGAGGTTCAAATGAAACTCGCTCAACTTGCTTGCACCGCCGTGATGCTGTTGGCAGGCACTGCTGCAGCGCAAGATGGAGGCAAGACCATTTCCAAAACCACGATCAGCCTGGGGACGGCGACTCCGGGCGGCGGCTTTCCGCTCTATGGCGATGCCTTTGCCGCGGTCATGAACGAGGCCGATCCGCAGGTTTCGATCGAGCCGCGCAACACCAAGGGCAGTAACGAAAACATTCCGTTATTGGAAGCGGGAGGTCTCGATATCGCGTTGGTGGCGGGCGAGCCTGCCTATGAAGCCTTCATGGGCATCGGCAGGCCGGCGACAAAGATCAAGATCCTTGCCGCGATCTATTCCAGCCCAGGCATGTTTGTGGTGCGTGCGGACAGTCCCTACAGGACGATTCAGGACCTCGTCGGCAAGCCGGTGGCGTTCGGCGCCAAAGGCTCTGGCCTGCCGATCATGTCGCGTTACATGCTCGACGGCATCGGGCTGAAGCAGGACGAAGACTTTCAGTCGATCTATCTCGACCGCGCCGGCGATGGGCCTGCCATGGTGCAGGACGGCCGGGCGGCGGCGCTGTGGGGTGCCGGCGTCGGCTGGCCCGGATTCAAGGCCATGGCCGAAAGCCCAGGCGGTGCGCGCTTCATCGCGCCCGATGCGAGCCAGATCGCGCGCGTTGTGGCCAAGCACACATTTCTGAAAACGCTGACGGTGCCTGCGGGCAGCTATCCGAACCAGACCGCAGCGATTCCGTCGATCGGCTCGTGGAGTTATGTCCTGGTGCGCGAAAGCCTGGCCGACGATGTCGCGTACCGGCTCGCGCGCACGCTGCATGGGGCGGAAGGCGCGATCTGCAAAAAGCTGGCGCAGGCGTGCGAGACGACGGCGGCGAATACGGTAGCGGCAGCGCCGAAACCGGAACTGATTCATCCCGGCGTGCTGAAGTATTTTCGCGAGATCGGCGTGGCAAAGTAAGCTTCGCTGTTGATGGCGTTCCCCGGATGCGGCGCAACATGCAATGATGCGCCGCTGATCCGGGGTCCATTTTTCCGTGGGTCCCGGCTCTGCGGAGCGTCACTGCGTGCCGCACCGCGTCCGGGACACGAGACTATTTCTTCACTAGCGAGCAGGCCGGATCGGGTGGGCCGAACGCTTCCTCGCCGGAAATCTTGGTGAGGATCTTGTAGTAGTCCCACGGATATTTCGATTCTTCCGGCTTCTTGACCTCGACCAGCCAGAGGTCATGCACCATCAGATTGTCCTCACGCAGTTTGCCGTTGCGGGAGAAGAAATCCTCGATCGGCTTTTCCCGCATCTTTTCCGCGACCTTCAGCGGCTCGTCGGTGCCGGCTTCCTTGATGGCATTGAGGTAGGACGTGACGGAGGAATAGACGCCGGCCTGCCACATCGTCGGCATCCGGTTCATCTTGGCGAAGTAGCGCTTGGACCATTCGCGCGTCTTGTCGTCCATGTCCCAGTAGAACGACGTGGTCAGCAGCAAGCCCTGCGCCGCCGGCAGGCCCAGCGAATGGATGTCGGTGATCAGCGCGAGAAGTGCCGCCATCTGCTGGCCGCCCTTCAGAACGCCGAATTCGGCAGCAGTCTTGATTTCGTTCATGTTGTTTGGCGGGCCGGCAGCGATGCCGATGATCTTGGCCTTGGAGGCCTGCGCCTGCAGCACAAACGACGACAGGTCAGGCGTCGCCAGCGGCGGCCGCACCGAGCCCAGCACCTTGCCGCCGCTCTTGGTGACCACGGCGGCGGCGTCGCGTTCCAGCGCATGGCCGAAGGCGTAGTCGTCGGTGATGAAAAACCAGCTGTCGCCGCCCCGCTTCACCACCGCCTGCGCAGTGCCGACCGCCAGCGAACGGGTGTCGATCACCCACTGCATCGCGTAGGGCGAGCAGAATTTGCCGTGGAAATCCGCGGCCAAGGTCGAATGCGTGATGAACATTTTCTTCTTCTCATTGGCGATGCCTTGCACCGCAAGGCCAACCGCCGACACCGGCACGTCGACGATCAGGTCGACCTGGTCGACATCGTACCAGCGCCGCGCGATGCCGCCGCCAATATCGGGCTTCAATTGATGATCGCCGACAACGATGCTGATCGGCTTGCCCAGCACCTTGCCGCCAAAATCATCGATCGCCATCTGCGCGGCGGTGACCGAACCCTGGCCGGTCGGCGTTGCTGCCGGGCCGTTCATGTCGGTGAGCACGCCGATCTTGACGACGTCATCGGAAACCTGCGCGAGCGCCGCCGATGATGCGAGCATCGCGGCCGCGCACGCACCGAGCATGGACAAGTTCCTGCCGAACATCCTGTAGTCTCCCCTCTGCTGATTATCGGCACGTTGGCCGCCATCGCTTCTTTGCGGCGGGTTCGTTAGCCCCAATTGGTCGCATTTGCAACTATTTTGAGCGGCCATGGGGCAGAAACTGGATAGGGCGGTGGCCATCCCCTGTCTGTCCCCATAAACGGGGACATGGGCCGCGGGTTTCCTGGAAGTTACTCGGCAACATGCGAAGCCCGCGAAGCGGTAATTGGTTCTGTATTTCGTGCACGATTCAGGGCATAGGCGAACCATGACCTTGCCCCAACGCCTGCCGGCCTTGCTCACGCCGCTCGACGCGGCGCGCGATGCCTTGCTCAGGGGATTGCAGCCGGTGGCGCCGGTGGAACTGTCGCTGACAGAGGCGCTGCGGGGCATTGCCGCGGACATGCCGCCGCTGCCGGCACTGCCGCCGCACGACATCGCCGCCGTCGACGGCTTTGCGTTTCGCGCACGCGACCTCGTGGGCGCGTCGTCCTATTCGCCACTGCCATTGACGAAGTCACCGGTCTGGGTCGAGGCCGGGGATGCGATGCCGGATGGCTGCGATTGCGTGCTCGACGCCGATGCGCTCGATCGGGCTGGCCCGATCGTGCAGGTGTTGGCGGAGGCAATTCCCGGGCAGGGCGTGCGCCGCGCGGGCAGCGATATCGCAGCGGGGAGTTTTGCGGTTGCCGCCGGACGTCGCATCCTGCCACGCGATCTGCTGATCGCGCGCGCTGCGGGACTAACAAGTATGAATGTGCGGAAGCCGTGCCTGCGCATTGTCAATGTTCCCGGCAGCACGCTCACGGCCGATTTGATCGCGGAGAGCGCGCGTGCCGCGGGCGCCGAAGTGTTTCGCCATCAGGCGGCGGCGCGGGATGCGAATTCGGTGGCGCAAGCGCTCGATACCGGCGCCTGCGATATGCTGCTGACGATCGGCGGCAGTGGGGTCGGCCGCAGCGACGCGGCCGTCATGGCGCTGGCGCAGCGTGGCGAAGTGATCGCGCATGGCATTGCGTTGCAGCCCGGCCGCACCTCCGCGGTGGGCCGCATCGGCACAACGCCGGTCGTGATGTTGCCGGGCGCGCCGGACCGGGCTTTTGCGGCATGGTGGACGCTGGCGCTGCCGGCGCTGGACCGCCTATCGGGACGGCGGCCGCGCAAGACGCTCAATTTGCCGCTGGCGCGCAAGGTTGCATCGGGTGTCGGCATCGCCGAAATTGTGCTGCTGGAACGCCGGGACGGCGCCTGGGTGACGCTGGCGGTCGGAGAATTGTCACTGCAATCGATCGCACGGGCCGAGGCCTTTCTTGCGGTTCCAGGCGGCTCGGAAGGTTTTGCGGCGGGCGCGCCGGTCGCTGCCTATATGTTGCGGGAGTGATGAGAGACTTGATATGAGCAACGCCAAGGCGCCGGCCCCTCCCAATCGCGAAAACATCGAACAGGACCAGTTCCTGACGATACTGTCGCGCGAGGAGGCGCTGGCGCGTTTCGAAGCCGCGCTGTTTCCGCGCCCCCTGGCGGGCGAGCAACGGCCCCTGGCGGATGCGCTTGGCTGCGCGCTGTCGGCAGATGTGTTCGCGCCGATCGACGTGCCGCCGTTCGACCGTTCCAACGTCGACGGTTTTGCGGTGCGCTCGGCCGATCTTGCTTCCGTCAGCGAAGACGCACCGGTTCGCCTGATCCTGAACGACGAAGTGATCGCCTGCGGCACTGCGCCCGTTCGACCGGTGTTGTCGGGCACGGCGACGCCGATCGCAACCGGTAGTCCGGTGCCGCGCGGCGCCGACGCGATCGTGATGGTCGAACATACCCAGCCTTCGGGTTCGCGCGCGATCGAAATCCGCCGTGCGGCTTCGCCGGGGCAGTTCGTATCCTATGCCGGCTCCGACATTGCGCGCGGCGAGGCGCTACTGCGGGCGGGCACCGTCATCGGGTCGCGCGAGATCGGCATGCTGGCGGCCTGCGGCATTGCGCAACTATCCCTCGCGCGCCGGCCGCGTGTCGCTGTTATCTCCACCGGTGATGAGTTGGTGCAGCCCGGCAATCCGCTTCGTCCCGCGGCGATCTATGACACCAACGGAGCGATCGTTGCCGCCGCCATCAACGAGAACGGCGGCGAAGCGGCCTTTCTCGGCGCCATTCCCGACGACGAGGTGGCGCTGGAAGCGGCAATGCGCGATGCGCTCGCAAGCAGCGACATGCTGGTGCTGTCCGGTGGCACTTCAAAGGGCGCGGGCGATGTCTCCCACCGCATCATCGGAAAGCTCGGTAAGCCCGGCATCATCGCCCATGGTATGGCGCTCAAACCGGGCAAGCCGCTGTGCCTTGCGGTCTGCGATGGCAAGCCGGTCGTCATCCTGCCGGGCTTTCCGACCTCGGCCATGTTCACCTTTCACGACATGATCGTGCCGGTGCTGCGCCGGATGGCGGGCCTGCCACCGCGTTCCGATGCCAATGTCAGGGCAAAGGTGCCGGTTCGGATCGCATCTGAACTTGGCCGCACCGAATTCGTCATGGTGTCGCTGGTGGAGGGCACCGATGGCTTGATCGCCTATCCGACCGGCAAGGGAAGCGGCGCAATCACGTCGTTTGCGCAGGCCGATGGTTTTCTGAAGATCGACGCGCTGGCCGACCAGATGCGGGCGGGTTCGCAAGCGGAAATCACACTGTTCACGCCGCATGTGCGCGTGCCCGATCTCGTCATCGTCGGCAGCCACTGTACGGGGCTCGATCTCGTCACCGCGCCGCTGGCGCGCGCCGGGCTTTCCGTGCGCTCGATCGCGGTCGGCAGCCTGGGGGGGCTGGCGGCCGCAAAGCGCGGCGAATGCGATTTTGCGCCGATCCATCTGTTCGACCAGAAGAGCGAGACCTACAACACCCCATTCCTCGGGGACGGCCTCGAACTGGTGCCAGGCTGGCGGCGCATGCAGGGCATCGTGTTCCGCACGGGCGACAAACGCTTTGAGGGCCGTTCCGCCGAGGGCGCGGTGCACTCCGCGCTATCGGATCCCGCCTGCATCATGGTCAACCGTAACCAGGGCGCCGGCACGCGTATCCTGATCGACCGTCTGCTTGGCGAGAACAGGCCCGACGGTTACTGGAATCAGCCGCGCTCGCACAATGCGGTTGCCGCGGCGGTGGCCCAGCATCGCGCCGACTGGGGTATGACGATTGCGCCGGTCGCGCATGCGTCCGGGCTCGGTTTCATTCCGCTCGCCGAAGAGCATTATGATTTCGCGCTGGTGACGGCGAGAAAGCAGCGGCCGGCGGTGCAGGCGTTTTTCGATGCGCTGGCGTCGCGGGAGAGCCGCGACGCGCTGGCGCAGGCGGGGTTTCGGCCAGCCTGAAACGGGGACGGAATGCCAAGACCTCTCTATGTCGCGATCATTGGCGCAGGAATGGGCCTTTCCAGCACATTGGGATCCTAAGCTTAGAATTCCACGTGGACAAGTTGTCGCG
>JADMIO011721471.1_pt1 | contig 19349 bp, 17 predicted proteins | sample 8958161 | NCBI WGS metagenome assembly JADMIO01 (sample SAMN16585339, study PRJNA669376) | soil metagenome | isolation source: Crop rotation soil | place: USA: Cullars Rotation, Alabama | collected 2011
GGCATGTCGCCGCCGAGGAACCGCGTCGGATCGATGCGGCCGAGCACCACGTTGGCGTCGGTGACGGTCGGCTCCTCGCCGCCGAGCCGGTAGCACACCGGCCCGGGCTCGGCGCCGGCGCTCCGCGGCCCGAGGTTCAGCGCGTCGCCGGCGTCGATCCAGGCGACGGTCCCGCCGCCGGCGCTGACCTCCTTGATGTCGATCACGGGGATCCGCAGCGGATGGCCGTCGACGTGGTACTCGTCCATCGTCTGCACGAGCCCCCGGTCGACGATCGCGCACTTCGCGGTGGTCCCGCCCATGTCGAACGAGATGAGCCGGTCCATGCCGAGGACCGACGCGAGCCGCGCGCAGCCGGTGGCGCCGGCGGCGGGGCCCGACTCGATGCTGTGGACCGGCCGGGAGAGCGCCGCATCCAGCGAGAACGCGCCGCCGTTGGACTGCGTGATGAGCAGCCGGCCGCCGAACCCGCGGTCGCGGAGTCCCCGGTCGAGCGCGCCGAGGTACCGCTCCATCGTCGGCTGGATGTACGCGTTGACGACGGTGGTGCTGGTCCGCTCGTACTCGCGCCACTCCTGCGTGATGCGGTGCGAGACCGAGATCGAGACGCCGGGCAGCAGCTCGGCGGCGATCTCCGCGGCCCGGCGCTCGTGCGCGGGGTTGCGATACGAGAACAGCAGCACGATGGCGAGCGACTCGATCCCCTCGCCGGCGAGGCGCCCGAGGCTCGCGCGCAGCGCGTCGTCGTCCAGCGCGCGCAGCACGGCGCCGCGCGCGTCCATCCGCTCCGACACCTCGAGGCGCAGGCCGCGCCGCACGAGCGGCTCGGGCCGGCGATACAGCACGTCGTACATCCGCGTGTAGTTGCCGCGGCCGATCTCGAGGACGTCGCGGAATCCCTCGGTGGTGAGCAGCGCCGTCCGCGCGCCCTTGCGCTCGAGCAGCGCATTGATCGCGACCGTCGTGCCGTGGATGACGAGACCCCCCGCGGCGAGATCGACGCCCGCGCCCTCGATCGTTCGCAGCACTCCCTGGAGCAGCTCGCGCGGGGTGCTCAGGGCCTTGGCGTTGGCGACGGCGCCGGTGGCCTCGTCCAGGACGACGAGGTCGGTGAACGTGCCGCCGATGTCGATCCCGATCCGGAGGCTCACGATCCCCGGATCATAGGGCGGGGCGCGGCCGGCCGTCCATCGGGCCGGGCCCCGCGGTTGCGCGACGGCCAGGACGGTCCTACCGTGGACGATCATGACGGTCACCGATCGCCGCGCCCGGTTCCCCATCAGCTTCGACGGCTGGTACCGGCCGTTCTCGCGCCTCTTCGGCTTGCCGCCGTCGTCGGCCTACGTCGAGCTCGACGGAGACCACGTCGACGTCCGGATGGGCTGGGCGTTCCGGGCGCGTGTTCCGCGGCCGACCGTCGCCTCGGCGTCGGCGCTCGCCATCCGGCCGCTGAGCCGCGGCGTGCACGGATTCGCCGGCCGCTGGCTGGTGAACGGCGCCGGGCGCGACGTCGTGAGCATCCGACTCGACCCGGCGCAGCGCGCCTTCGTCATGGGGGTTCCGGTCCGCCTGCGGGAGCTGCTGGTCAGCGTCGACGACGGCCCCGCCCTGGCCGACCGCCTCAGGACCCGGTCGTAGCCTTCAGCACGTACATCGCGCCCACCGCGCTCGGCGCGAAGTGCGTGGGCGCGAACGCCTGCGCCAGCGCCGCCTTCGCGCGCCAGCCGGTGCAGTGACCGGGCGAGACGACGCGCGGCCGGACGCGCTCCTTCAGGTCGCGCACGGTCGCCTCGATCCGCGGCTCCATCGGGCCGCCCGCCAGGTGGAACCCGCCGAGCAGCACGTCGATCGGCGCCGTCTCGAACTGCCGCTGCGCGCCCAGGCACGCGTTGACGACGCCCGCGTGCGAGCAGGCCGACAGCACGGTGACGCCGCGGCCGCGCACGTGGATGGCCACGAAGCGCTCGTCCATGATCAGCGGATCGAGCTGGCCGCGCTCGCCGCGGAACGTGTGGTGGCCGATCAACCCCGTCTCGTACGGCGTGACCCGGTCGATCTCTCCCCCTCCGAGGAAGAACCCGTCGCAGAGCGCGTGGGGCTTCGCGTGGGTCGTCACGCGGCCCCCGGCGCTCTCCAGCGCGGCGAGCGTCGGCTCCGCCGGGAGCAGGATCATCGTGCCCGACGGATGCAGCGTGCCGCGCTGATCCGGCCGGTCCGGATGCAGGTCGACGGCGAGCGGGGCCGAGAGGCCGGCGTCGCGTCGCGCGGCGGCGATCGCGGCGACCACCTGCGGAAGCCCGCCGCTGTGATCGAAGTGCCAGTGGGAGAGGAAGACCACCTCGATCTTCGCGAGGTCGATCCCGAGCCGCGACGCGTTGCCGAGCCAGACGTCGGCGTACGGGCCGACGTCGAACAGCATCGTGCGCTCCTGGTCGCCGCTGCGGCCGGTGGCGAGCACCGAGAAGCCGTGCGCGGCGCAGCAGAGGCGATCGAAGACGACCTTGCAGGGATGGCCGTCGTGGTGGCGCGCCGCGGGCAGGCGCGCCGCGAGGTGCACGGCCTCGGGGATCTGCGGCAGCCCCTCCGCCACGCTGGAGAGCGTGTCGGTGGTGTTGTCGACGACGACGGTGAGCCGCAGCTCGTCCAGCTCGACGACCGGCGATCGCGCCATCACTCTCCCCGGTTCAGCGGGAACGACCACGGGCTGGCCTCGTCCGCGGTGCGCCCGAGCGGGTCCCACTCCTGAAGCCTCGACCAGACCGCCTCGCCGGCCCCCTGGGCGCGGCGGCGGACGTCCGCCATGTCGACGCCGGGGATGCGGCGGTGCTCCATCCGCACGACACCGTCCACGATGACGGTCTCCACGTCGTCGCCGATCCCGCACTCGACGAGGCTCTTGATCGGGTCGCGCACCGGCCCGTAGCGGAGCGTGTCGCCGCCGGTCAGGTCGACGATCACGATGTCCGCCTTGGCGCCGGGCGCGAGTCGGCCGAGGTCGTCCCGCCCGAGCGCGCGAGCGCCGCCGAGTGTCGCCGCCGAGAAGACGTCGGCCGCCGACGCCGCGCGCAGGTCGGCGCTCGTGACCTTGCCGAAGTACGACGCCGTCCGCATCTGCATGACCAGGTCGCGCGGGTACGTGTCGCTGCCGAGCGCGATGTTGACGCCGGCGGCGCGGTAGCTCGCCCACGAGTCGAGCGTGCGCCCGCGGCGCGCGATGTTCACCGGGCAATGGGAGATCGAGACGCCGTGCTCGCCCATCAGCGCCACGTCGCGTCCGCCCGCGAACTGGCGATAGCTCTCCGCCGGCAGGTTGCCGTGGCCGATCGTGAGGTCCGGCCCCAGCAGACCGACCGTCTCGAGGAGCTCCACCGGCGTCATCCGATGCTCCCGGAGCAGCTCGTAGAACTCGACCACGCTGTACGCCGCGTGCGTGGTGATCGGCATCCGGAGCTCGGCGGCCACCTGCCGCGTGGCCCGGAGGAGATCGAGGCTGCACGTCTCGACCTCGCGAGGCACGAGCAGCCCGCGCACGCGCCCCTCACACGCGCCGTCCACCCGGCGGAGGAAACCGCACGCCGCCTCGAACTCCTTGACGCCCGCGGCCTCGTCGACCACGCGCGTGAGCCGCCCGCGCTCGTCGCCCACCCAGCGGCCGGAGTCGTACCCCGGCCCGAGATACGCGCGCATCCCCAGGCGCTCGACCTCGACCAGCAGCGCCTCCTGCACGCGGAGCTGGCTGCCGAACTCCATGAACGTCGTGGTGCCGTTGCGGAGCATCTCGACGATCGTGAACGTCGCCTGGTCGCGCGTGTCGCGATCGACCTCGGTCGCCGACGACGGGAGATACCGCGGGTCGCCGCCGACCCGCGTGCCGCGCCGCGGGACGCTGATGTCGAGGAACGGCTGGCCGTAGTAGTCGGGGCGGCCGGTGTCGGTGATCAACCGGTGCGACGCGCGATGGCCGCTGTGGACGTGCGCGTCGATGAAGCCGGGGCAGACGAGCTTGCCCCGGGCGTCGATCTCGCGGTCGACGCGGCCCTCGAAGCGAGGACCGACGTGCAGGACGCGATCGCCCTCGAACAGGACGACCCCGTCGCGATGGAGGGTGTGGCCGGCTCCCTGGAAGCCGACCACCCATCCGCCGCGGATCAGCGTGCGCGCTATTTCAGATCCTTCAGCATCGTGTCCGCGTCGCTGACCTCGAACTTCCCGGGCGCCTCGACGTGCAGCGCCTTGACCACGCCGTCCTCGACCAGCATCGAGTACCGCTGCGACCGGACGCCCATGCCGCGCGCCACCAGATCGAGCTCGAGGCCGAGCTTCTTCGTGAACTCGGCGCTGCCGTCCGCCATCATCCGGACCTTGCCCTCGGACTTCTGGTCGCGGCCCCACGCGCCCATCACGAACGCGTCGTTGACGGCGATGCACCAGGTCTCGTCCACACCCTTGGCCTTGAGCTTGTCGTGGTTGCCGACGTAGCTCGGCACGTGCTTCGCGGAGCAGGTCGGCGTGAACGCGCCGGGCACCGCGAAGATCGCGATCCGCTTGCCCTTCGCCATGTCCGCCACCGAGAAGCTGTTCGGCCCGACCGAGCATCCGGCCCGCTCCGTCTCGACGAACTCGGTGAGCGTCCCTTCCGGCAACCTGTCTCCGACCTTGATGGCCATGTGTCTTCCGTCCTCCGAGCTCAGTTGTTCCAGTTGAACGACGCGTAGTGGCCGTTGCGACCGGTGTTGTCCCAGGCCATGCCGTGATCCCGGTACGACGACCGCGTGGCGCGCGCCGCAGCCAGCCGGCTCGACACGAAGTGCCGCAGGTTTTCGAGCCACACCTCGGACTTCCCGTCGCGCCCCTCGATGCCCTCGATCTCGACGTCGAGGACGTCGGGAATCCTCGCCGCGCGCCGACGCCCCTGCTTCTCGAAGTCGATCGGCACCGCCCGGCGCGGCAGCCAGGTGGTGACGAGCCGCGCCACCCCCGCCATCACGCCGCCGGCCTTGCCCGTGAAGATCGCCTCCAGCGCCCCCTGCTGCTCGGCGGTCGCGCGGGAATCGACGTAGAGGCCCACCGTCCAGTTGCCCTCGCCCATGGCCGCGGGCGTGTGCACGGCCAGGGCGGCGCGCGTGCCGTCGAGGCTCAGCGCGCCGAAGCGGCCGCTCTCGATCGCGAACACCACCGGGACGTCACACGTGCCGTCGGTCGGCCGCGCCAGGGCGCCGCCGCCGGCGTTGCGCGGACCCAGGAGACATGGACACAGGACCTCGCAGTTGCAGTTCTCTAGATATTCGCCCTGGATCTGCCAGCCGACCTTTTCAGCCATGGGCGTATCTTGCCATCTCGCGCTCCGTGGCGCGACAGGGCGCGAGACGACAGGAGCGCGCGCTCGAGCGTGTATCGAGATGGGGGGCTCAATGATCGCCCCCCAAGCCCCCCACGCGGCACCATGGTTCGCGGATGGTAATCTGTCGCCTCAACGTTCGACATCCGGCCGACAGGAGACCGCGTGAACGACGACGTCCAGGGCACCCCCGAGCACCAGGCGCTCCGCGCCGTGGCGCGCAAGTTCGTCCAGACCGAGCTGGCGCCGCGCGCCCGCGAGTTCGACGAGGCCGGGCGGCCGGACAAGGCGATCTTCCGGCGCCTCGGCGAGCTCGGGCTCCTCGGCATCCGGTTCGACCCGCAGTACGGCGGCCAGGGGCTCGACTACTCGTACCACGCGGTGTTCCTGGAGGAGCTGGCGCTCTGCGACAACTCCGGCGTGGCCATGGGCGTCAGCGTGCAGACCGACATGGCGACGCCGGCGCTGCACCGCTTCGGCAGCGCGGAGCTCAAGGAGAAGTACCTGGTCCCGGCGATCCGTGGCGAGCAGGTGGCGGCGATCGCGGTGACGGAGCCCGGCGCGGGGTCGGACGTCGCCGGCATCAGGACCCGCGCGGTCCGCGACGGCGATCACTGGGTGATCAACGGGTCGAAGATCTTCATCACCAACACCGCCAACGCGGACTGGCTCTGCCTGCTGGCGGTGACCGACCCGGCGGCCGGCTACCGCGGCTACACGCAGATCATCGTGCCGACCGACACGCCGGGGTTCTCGTATCGCCTGCTCGACAAGATCGGCAACCGCGGCTCGGACACGGGCCTGCTGTCGTTCGACGACGTGCGCGTCCCCGTGAGCAACACCATCGGCAACGCCAACCGCGGGTTCCAGCAGCAGATGAACCAGTTCCAGGACGAGCGGATGGTGCCGGTGGTCATGGGGCCCGTCTCGTCGCGGCGGCTCTGGGAGCTCACGCTCGACCACGCCCAGCAGCGTGTGGTGTTCGGGACTCCGCTGGCGAAGATGCAGGTCAACCGGTTCAAGTTCGTCGAGATGATGATCCAGATCAGCGCGGCCGAGGAGCTGTCGCGGCGGTGCGTCGGCAAGATGACCCGCGGCGAGGACGTCTCGCTCGACGTCTCGATGGCCAAGGTGTTCATCGCCAACATGAAGCAGTACGTCGCCACCACGTGCCTGCAGATGTTCGGCGGAGCCGGCTACATCTGGGAGAACCCCGCGGCGCGCGCGTTCGTGGACTCGCGCCTCGGCACCATCGGCGGCGGCGCGGACGAGGTCATGAAGGAAGTGGTGGCGAAGCTGCTGAAGATCTAGCGACCGACCGGAAAGGAGCCCACCGATGCGTCGAGCCCTGCCCCTGATGCTGTTGCTGGCCGCCCTCGTCTCGGCCGGATGCGCCGGAACGGCGGGTTCCGTGAAGCCGGCCGGTGTCGTCTCCACGCCCGACGTCCTTGCGAAGTACCGCAAGGTGGCCTTCGTGACGTCGGCCGAGGGCGAGGCGGCGAAGATGACCGCCGTCGACCGCGACCGGATCGCGGCGCTCGTCGCCCAGAAGCTCAAGGCCCAGGCGCCGAAGCGGTTCGCCGACGAGGCGGGCAACCCGGAGACGCTCCACGTGACGATCGCGTTCACCCGCTACGACGAGGGCAGCCCGTTCGCGCGCTTCATGCTGGCCGGGCTCGGCCAGATCCACATCGACGCGAACATCACGCTGGAGGATCGCAGCCAGAAGACGGTCGTGAGCAAGGCGGAGGTCACGAAGACGTTCGCGTGGGGCGGGATCTACGGGGTGGCCACCGGGATCAAGGACGTCGAGGAAGGGTTCGCCGAGGCCGTGGCGAACGTGATCCTGGGCAAGCCCTGACCGTCTTCGACGCCTTCCTCGCGACCGCGCGCGAGGCGCCCGGCCACGTCTTCCTCTGCGCGCCGCCCGCCGCGGCCCGCGCCTATCACCCCGATGGCGTCGAGTACACCTACGCGCAGACCCGCGACGCCGCGCTGGCGCTGCGCGAGGCGTATGCGTCCGCCGGCTACGGGCACGGCCACCGCGTCGCGCTGCTCCTCGAGAACCGCCCCGAGTTCTTCTTCCACTACCTCGCGCTCAACGCGCTCGGCGTCGGCATCGTGCCGGTCAACCCCGACTACCGCCACGACGAGCTGCTGCACCAGATGGACCACTCCGAGGCGGACCTGGCCGTGGCGCTGGCGTCGCGCGTCGCGGACCTGGAGGCGGTGGCGCGCGAGCGCGTGAAGCCGCTGCCGGTCGTCAGCGCCGAGGCGCTGCCGCCGGCGCTGCCGAGGCCCGGCGCGGCGCCGCGATGGGGGCCGCCGGGCCTCGACACCGAGAACAGCCTGCTCTACACGTCGGGCACCACCGGCCGGCCGAAGGGCTGCATCCTGACGAACTTCTACTACCTGAACGTCGGCGCGTGGTACCGCGACATCGGCGGGCTGATGAAGATCGAGCGCGGCGCCGAGCGGTTCCTCAACCCGCTGCCGCTGTTCCACATGAACGCGCAGGCGGTGACCGCGACGTGCGCGATCCTGACCGCGAACTGCCTCGCGCAGCCGGAGCGCTTCAGCCCGAGCCGCTGGTGGAAGGACGTCGTGAGCTCGCGCGCGACGATCATCCACTACCTCGGCGTCATGCCGCCGCTGCTGCTCAACCAGCCGCCGTCGCCCGACGAGCGCGCGCACCGCGTGAAGTTCGGCTTCGGCGCCGGCGTCGAGCCGCAGCTCCACGCCGCGTTCGAGCAACGCTTCGGCTTCCCGCTGGTGGAGGTGTGGGGGATGACCGAGGTCGGGCGGTTCTTCGGCGATCGCCACGAGCCGCGGCAGATCGACACGCGCGCGTTCGGACGCCCGTTCGGCGGCTTCGAGGCCCGCGTGGTGGACGATGCGGACGCCGAGGTGCCGCGCGGCCGCGACGGCGAGCTGCTGGTCCGGTGGGGCGGCCCGGAGGGGCCGCGCCACGGCTTCTTCGCGGGTTACCTCAAGAACGCCGCGGCGACGGCAGATGCCTGGCGCGGCGGCTGGTTCCACACGGGCGACGTGGTGCGGCAGATGCCCGACGACATGCTGGTGTTCGTCGACCGGAAGAAGAACATCATCCGCCGCTCCGGCGAGAACATCGCGGCCGCCGAGATCGAGGCGTGCCTGCAGGCGCACGAGGCGGTCGCGCAGGTCGCGGTGATCGCCGTCAAAGACGAGGTGCGCGAGGAAGAGGTCATGGCGTGCGTGGTGCCGATGTCCGGTCTGGCGGCGAACCGCGCGCTCGCGGAGCAGCTCCAGCAGTGGTGCCTGGCGCGCCTCGCGTACTTCAAGGCGCCGGGCTGGGTGCTGTTCCTGGATCGCCTGCCGACGACGGGGACGCAGAAGGTGCAGAAGACGCAGATCTTCGAGAAGGGCGTGGACCCGCGAGGCCACGCGGCCGCCGTGGACCTGCGCGACGGGAAGCGGCGCCGGTGAGGGCGCGACTCACCCTTTCTCGGCCGTGGCCTCCGGCAGCGGATCGCTCGCGATGGCCCGCGCCAGGTACGCCGCCCGCGCCATCGACGGCTGCACCGCGTCGATCAGCTCCTGGTCCAGGCTCCACGACGGCGGCGCGCCGAGGTTGCGGACGACGGCGCCCTCCGCCACCGGCTCGATGATCCGGAAGCGCAGGTCGTCGACCGGCTGCCGGAACGCGTCGTAGGCGCCGGCCTCCAGCTCGACGCCGGCCGGTCCCGCCACGGGCGCCACCGCGGCCCCGTGGCGCGAGCCGCGGCTGCCGCGGCGCCCGACGGACGCCCGACGCTCGCGGAGTGAGCGCAGCACCTCGTCGCGCGACCGGCCGCGCAGCTCGAACAGCAGGAACGGATCGCGGTCGAACGCCTCCGCCAGCACGAAGTGCACGGCCGCCACGTGCTTGCACGGGTTCGCGCTGTCGGGACAGGTGCACGACGTCTGGAGGTCGCCGCGGCGCGTCGGGAACAGGCTCGCGTGCGCCTCCGCGAACGCGCGGTCGATCTCGCGCGGCATCTCGCCGCCGAGTAGCGCCGCGGCGAACCGCGCCTTGATCGCCATCGCGCCGATGGCCGCGTCCCACGTCTGGTCGCCGAGGGGCTTCAGCGCGAACGTCACCTGGTACGGTGTCGGCCGCGAGCCGGTCACGGACGCCGCCACCGAGCCGTCGGTCACCGCGAGGTCGTGCACGCGCCCCTGCCGCGCGTACGCGCCACCGCGGCCGAGCCGGCGCGCGTACGCGGCGCCGAAGCGCTCGAGCGCGGCGACCCAGCGCTCGCCCCACCACGTCTGCCCGATGTGCGCGACGCGGATGCCGTGCTCGGGCGGCGGCGGTTTCGGGCCGGGCGGGGCGTTCGGGTGCGGCGTGTCCGGCTCGTTGACCATCCATCGCCGGCGCCCGCGCCCGCGACGGGGACGGCGGCGGTGCGGCGGCGGCGGGTTCAATCCGCGTCCTCGCCGATCGCCGCGTCCGTCGACAGCGAGACCAGCTCGCGCAGCTCGGAGTCCGGCAGCTCGGTGATCCACGTCTCGCCGGCGCCGACGATGCGGTCGGCGAGCGCGCGCTTCTCCTCGAGCATGCGGTCGATCTTCTCCTCGATGGTGCCCGCGGCGAGCAGGCGGTGGACCTGCACGACCTTGTCCTGGCCGATGCGGTGGGCGCGGTCGGTGGCCTGGTCCTCGACCGCGGGGTTCCACCAGCGGTCGTAGTGGACGACGCGCGTGGCGCGCATCAGGTTGAGGCCCGTGCCGCCGGCGCGCAGCGAGAGCACGAAGATGGGCGGCGCGTCCGGCTCCTCCTGGAACCGCCGCACCATCTCGTCGCGGCCGGCGCGCGGCACGCCGCCGTGCAGGAACGGGACCTCGATGCCGAGCGTGCCGTGCAGGTGCGTGACGAGGCGGTCGCCCATCTCCTTGAACTGCGTGAAGACGAGCACGCGGTCCCCGGTGGACAGCATCTCCTCGAGCATCTCGGTGACGCGCGCCAGCTTGCCGGACCGGCCGGGCAAGGGGCCGCGCTGGTGCAGGTACTGCGCGGGGTGATTGCAGATCTGCTTGAGCGCGGTGATGAGCGACAGCACCAGGCCGCGGCGCTCGATGCCCTCGCTCCGCTCGATCTTCGCCATGACCTCCTCGGTCGTGGCCTGGTAGAGCGTCGCCTGCTCGCGGGTGAGCGTGCAGACGACCGACATCTCCTGCTTCGCGGGCAGCTCCGCCGCGATCGACGGATCGCTCTTGAGCCGGCGCAGCACGAACGGCCGGACGAGCCGGCGCAGGCGCTGGGCCGCGCCCTCGTCGCGATAGCGCTCGATCGGCACCGCGTAGCGCTTGCGGAACGTCTCGAGGCCGCCGAGGTATCCCGGCACGCAGAACTCGAGGATCGACCACAGCTCGGCGAGCCGGTTCTCCACCGGCGTGCCCGTCAGCGTGAAGCGGTGCGACGCCTTGAGGGCGCGGGCCGCGATCGCCTGCTGCGCCGCCGAGTTCTTGATGTTCTGCGCCTCGTCGAGGATCGCCACCGCCCAGTCGACGTCGCGCAGCACCGCGCGGTCGCGCCGCAGCGTGCCGTACGTGGTGATCACGACGGCGTGCGGCGGCGCCTCGGCGAGCGCGTCGGAGTTGCGCAGGCGGCCGGCGCCGTGATGGCGGACGACCGGCAGCGTCGGGCCGAACCGCGCGATCTCGCGCTCCCAGTTGCCGACGACCGACATCGGGCACACGACCAGCGACGGCCGGCGGTCGTCCGGCTGCGCCTGCCGGCGCGCGAGCAGGAACGCGATCGTCTGGACCGTCTTGCCGAGGCCCATGTCGTCGGCGAGACATCCGCCAAGGCCCACGGCCGCCAGCGTGCCGAGCCAGCCCAGGCCGCGCGCCTGGTACGGTCGCAGCTCGCCCACGAGGTCGTCCGGCGGCTGCAGCGTCGCGTCGCGATCTCGCAGGCGATCGAGCAGCCGGGCGAGCGGGCCCTCGGCGACGATGTCGACCGGAGGCCGACCGCCCTCGCGCGGCATCGTCTCGCCGAGCGCGGCCTGGAGCGCGTCGCGCGTGGAGAGCCGCCCGCCACCCTCGCCGAGCAGCCGGCTCACCTCGCGGATCTCGCGCGGATCCAGCACGACCCACTGGCCGCGCCACTGCACGAGCGGGCGCTTGAGCGCGACGAGCCGCGCGAACTCCTTCCGGTCGAGCACCTGATCGCCGACCGCGACCTCCCAGCGGAAGTCGAGCATCGCGTCGAGCGAGAGCCCGCGGCCCTCGACGATGCCGGCCGCCCCGGGGCCCGTGGCGCCGACCCGCATGCGCAGCCGCAGCCGTTTCTCCCCCGACGGCGCGAGCTCGGACGGCAGCACGAGGCCGACGCCGGTCTCGCCGAGCATCGCCGCCGCCTGCGACACGAACTCCCACGCGGCCGGCGTGTCGAACTTCGAGCCCTCGGGTTTCGGCGAATCGAGGCTGCGCTCGATCGGCCGGAAGATGCGGCCCGCCCGCGCGAGCTCGCGGAGCAGCAGGTCCTGGGGGTCACCGTACGCGCGGTCCATCCACCCGACGGGCTTGCCCGGCGCGCGCCAGATGTCGCGCGCGGGCAGGAGCAGGCTGGGATCGTCGGGCGATTGGAGAAAATATCCGAGGCGCCACGTTTCCTTGGTGCGGCCCCGGTCCGGAGCCTCCTCGGCCGGAGGGGGATCGAGCTTCAGGCACAGGCGCGCGCCCCGGGTGCCGGGTGCGCCACGCGCCGGCTCGGCCCACCGCACGAGCGACTCGATCAGCCCGCGCTCGAGGACGCCGTCGTCGAGGAAGCGCGGGCCCGCGTCGGGCTTCGTCAGGCCGTTGAGGAGTCGCCGTTCCCAGCGCTCCTGCGCCGCGCCCGCGGTGGCGGCCCCCTGGCCCGGCGCGGCGCCCGTGGCCACGTCGCCGCGCGCGAGGAGGTCCGCCACCGAGTCCAGGTACTCGACGAGCAGCTCCTGGACGGGCCAGATGCGCGGCTTGCCGTCAGGCCCCGCCGCGATCGGGACGGCGTGCGCGGCGGCCGGGAACGCCAGCGACAGCCGCTTCACGCGCTCGGCGTCGTTGGCCAGCGTCAGGGAGACGCCCCAGCGGGCCTCCGCGCCGGCGTCCGTCGCGGCCAGGACGGGCGCCACCCGTTCCCGGGCGATCAGGTCGAGCGCGAGCTTGGTGGCGAGGCTCCACGCGACGATCGAGGCGGAGACGTCGCCGACGTCGTCGGCCGGCAGTGCCGCGAGGATGCGCAGCCCCTCGCCGATCGACACCGAGAGGCCCTCGACGGTCCCGGCGGCGCCCGCAGGGGTGACGAGCGGCGTCCGCTCCGGCGTGCCGCTGGCTTCCAGCAGAGCCTGGACGTCGGGACGGTCCGAGGCCGCGGCGGTGACCGCCGAGGTCTTGGCGGTCCGCGCACGCGCCCGGGGACGATCCTCGACGTCGGGCCCCTGGCGCTCGCCCCAGAGGAAGAACCGCGGGCCGCCAGAGACCCGCGGCAGGAACACGAGATGCGACTGGTTCAGACGGTCTGGGGCGTCGAGGGTATGGACCCGGACGTCAGTGTCATTGTGGGGGATGGTACCACCCACTTCTCGCTAAAGTCGCCGCCTCCGGAGGCCGATAGGCCTCGTATGTCCACCCCAGGCCACCCCCTGCCGACGCGTCGATCCATCATGTCCGGCGGCCCGTTCGCCTCCCTGGCGAGCCGGATCCGCTTCTCGCTCCCGGAAGGCCGCCAGCTTCCAGACGAGGTGTGGCACCTGCGCCACCGGGTGATCCTGAGCCTGCTGTGGGCGCATGCCCTCGGCATCGCCGTCTGGGCGGGGATCCAGGACTTCCGGCTGGAACACATCCTGCTCGACGGCGGCGTGGTGGGCCTGACGGCGCTGCTCGCAGGGTGGTCCCGGCTGCCGCGCAAGGTCCGGGCGTCGCTGGCGTGTGTCGGCCTGGTCACGTCCTCGGCCACCCTCGTGCACCTGTCGGGCGGCTTCATCGAGCTGCACTTCCACTTCTTCGTGATGGTCGGCCTGATGGCGCTCTACCAGGACTGGGTGCCGTTCCTCCTTGCCATCGTCTACGTCGTCATCCATCACGGCACCGTCGGCATCATCAACCCCGCGGCGGTGTACAACCACCCCAGCGCCTGGGCGCGGCCCTGGCTGTGGGCCGGCATCCACGGCGCCTTCGTCACGGCGATGAGCGTCGTCAGCCTGATCGGCTGGCGGTTGAACGAGAGCGCCGACGCGCGGTTCAAGTCGATCCTGAACTCCGTCGGCGAGGGCATCATCGGCGTCGACCTCAAGGGCCACACCACGTTCGTCAACACGGCGACGCTGAAGATGGGCGGCTGGAAGGCGTCGGAGCTCGTCGGCCAGCCGCTGCACGCGGCCCTGCACCGGGCGACGCTGCCCGACGGCGCCGCCAGCGCGGGCCCCGACGCGCCCGACGAGGTGTTCTGGCGCAAGGACGGCACGTGCTTCCCGATCGAGTACGTGTGCACGCCGATCCTGGACCGCGGGGAGATGGTCGGCACGGTGTTCGTCTTCAAGGACATCACGGAGCGAAAGCGCGCCGAGAAGTCGCTGCGCACGAGCGAGGAGCGGTTCCGGACGCTGACCACGCTCGCCCCCGCCGGCATCTTCCGCACCGATGGCGGCGGCCGCTGCGTGTACGCCAACGAGCGGTTCCTCCAGCTCACCGGCCTGACCGCGGAGGCGCTCGCCGCCGACGGCTGGACCAGCGCGATCCACGGTGAGGACCGCGCGCGCACGGTCGCGGCGTGGGACGCCGCGGCGCAGTCGGGCGGCGAGTTCTCGATCGAGTGCCGCGTGCAGACCGGCGACGCGGTCTCCTGGGTCTCCGGCCGCGCGATCGCGCTGCTGAACGAGCGCGGGCAGGTCGTCGGCCACATGGGTACGCTGACCGACATCACGGAGCTGAAGCAGGCGGAGGCCGCGCTGCGGCGCAGCGAGTCCCAGCTCCGCCAGGCGCAGAAGATGGAAGCCGTCGGCCAGCTCGCGGGCGGCATCGCGCACGACTTCAACAACCTGCTCACGGTCATCCTCGGCCGCGGGCACCTCCTGCGCAAGACCATCAAGCGCGCGTCGGTCGTGCAGGACGTCGACCTGATCATGAGCACCGCGGCCCGCGCGGCCGCCCTCACCAAGCAGCTCCTCGCCTTCAGCCGGAAGCAGCTGCTCCAGCCGAAGGTGCTCGACCTCAACGAGATCGTCGGCGGCATGGGCGACATGCTGCGGCGGCTGATCGGCGAGCACATCGACCTCGTCACGATGCTCGGGCCGGACGTCCATCGCGTCAACGCCGATCCGACCCAGCTCGAGCAGATCATCGTCAACCTCGCGGTCAACGCCCGCGACGCCATGCCGCGCGGCGGCCGGCTCACGATCGAGACCGCGAACGCGATGGTGGACCAGGGCTTCCTCGAGCGGCACCCGGACGCGCAGCCGGGCGCGTGCGCGATGATCGCCGTGCGGGACACCGGCTGCGGCATGGACTCCGCGACCGTGTCGCACATGTTCGAGCCGTTCTTCACCACCAAGGAGCCCGGCCAGGGCACGGGCCTCGGGCTGGCCACGGTGTACGGCATCGTCAAGCAGCACGAGGGCTACGTCACCGTGAGCAGCGCGCCCGGCGAGGGCACGACGTTCCGGATCTACCTCCCGCGCGCGGCTAAGGACGGCGGCGCCCGGGAGCCGACGCCGAAGCGCGAGGTGCGCCGCGGCTCGGAGTCGATCCTGCTCGTCGAGGACGAGGAGGAGGTCCGGCGGCTCTCCAGCGACGTGCTGCGCTCGAGCGGTTATCGCGTGATCGAGGCCGGCAGCCCCAAGCGCGCGCTCGCGTACCTCGAGCGGCACGACCCCGAGATCGACCTGGTGGTCACCGACATCGTGATGCCCGAGATGAGCGGCCCCGACCTGGTCGCCCGGCTACGCACCCAGCGCGCCGGCCTGCGCGTCCTGTACATGTCGGGCTACACCAAGGACACGATTCTGCATCACGGGATCACCGACGACGATCCGCTGCTGCTCCACAAGCCGTTCTTGCCGGACGATCTGTCGCGGAAGGTCCGCGAGGTGCTGGACGCGGCGGAGCCGGCGGATATCGTCGCGTCCTAGCGCGCCGGCCAGGGATGCGCGCGTAGCACGGACTCGTTGATGTCGGCGCCCCAGCCCGGCGCCGGCGACAGGAAGATGTGGCCGTCGCGGATGTCGGGCGCGCGGGTCACCAGCTCGGCCTTCCACGGCACGTCGTCGATGTCGATCTCCATGATCCGCACGTTCGGCAGCACGGCGCAGAGGCTCAGCGCGTGGTAGTCGGCGAGGTGGCTGTAGTAGTTGTGCGGGGCGATGTTGATCTCGTAGCACTCGGCCATGCGGCCGACCTGCACCGACTGCGAGAAGCCGTTCCACGGCACGTCGATGATGCAGACGTCCATGGCCTGCAGCTCGAGGAACGGCCGGTACTGCCGCGTGGTGACGAGGCTCTCGCACGAGGCGATCCGCGTCGACGTCGACTGCTTGATCTGCAGGAGCGCCCGCGGGTCCCAGTTGTCGTACTCGAGCCACTGCATGTCGAAGCGCTCGAGCAGCCTGGCGATCCGCAGCACGCCCTCCGTCCGGAAGTTGTAGTTCAGGTCGAGGCAGAGCCCGACCTTCGGGCCGACGGCGTCGCGGAACGTCCCGATGAGCTTCTCGATGGCGTCGAGGATCTCCACCGTGGGCGCGCCGTCCGTGGTGTTGATCCCGGACTCGAAGCCGGGGAACGGCACGCGCGCGGGGTCGCCCGGGATCACCATGTTGGTCTTGAGCGCGGTGAACCCGCGCGCGACGACCTCGCGGCCCAGCGCGGCGATGTCGTCGTACGTGCGGAGCGGCGGCGTGCCGAGCACGTGCCCGAGGCGCGCGCGCGTGGTGCCGCAGTGCGACCAGTAGAGCCGCATCCGGTCCCGCAGCGGTCCGCCGAACAGCTCGTACACCGGCACGCCCAGCGCCTTGGCCTTGAGGTCCCACAGCGCCAGCTCGACGCCGGCGATGGCCTTGTGCGACACGCCACCCAGATTCTGGCGCACGCGGCGCAGCATGTCCCAGTAGAGCCGCTCGACCGGGCGCGGGTCCTGGCCGACGAGCAGGTCGGTCATGTCGCGGACGCAGCCCGCGATGCCGAGCGGGCTCCGGTTGTCGCTGCACTCCCCCCAGCCGACCAGCCCCTCGTCCGTGCTGATCTTCACGAAGGTCCACGGCCGCCAGCCGCCATCGCAGTGCAGGGTCTCGACGCTGGTGATCTTCATGGCTCACCCATATCACGACGTCGCGCCCGATGATCTAGAATGCCGGGCGGAGGATCTCCATGGACGCCGCCCTCGACTTCCAGACGCTGCACGAGATCGTGAAGGCCGCCAAGGCGCGGCTCGAGCAGGGCCCGTGGGACTACCTGGTCGGCGGGACCGAGACGGAGACGACGGTCCGCCGCAACCGGCAGGCGCTCGACTCGCTGGCCTTCCGGCCGCGCGTCCTGCGCAACGTCTCCAAGGTCGACTGCTCGTCGACGTTCCTCGGCCGGCCGGTGCGGCTCCCGGTGATGACGGCGCCCATCGGCGGGCTCGAGACCTTCGATCCAGGAGGCGGCGCGACCGTCGCGCGCGCGACCGCGGAGTTCGGCGTCCCGCAGATGCTCAGCTCCGTGTGCATGCCCGGGCTCGAGGAGACGGCCAAGGCCGCGGACAACTTCCGCATCTACCAGCTCTACGTCCGCGGCGACGCCGACTGGGTCGACGCGCACGTCCGGCGCGCGATCGATCACGGCTACGCGGCGTTCGCGATCACCGTCGACACCGCGCACTACAGCCGCCGCGAGCGCGACATCGCCACGCGCTACGTGAAGCCGTGGCGCCAGCGGGCCACGGGCTTCGAGTACCAGTCGGGGATGACGTGGGACCTGATCAAGCACGTGCGCGACACGTGCACGATCCCGCTGATCCTGAAGGGCATCGCCACCGCGGAGGACGCGGCGCTCTGCTGCGAGCACGGCGTGGACGCCGTGTACGTGTCGAACCACGGCGGCCGGCAGCTCGATCACGGCCGCGGATCGATGGACGTCCTGCCGGAGGTCGTGCAGGCGGTGGCGGGTCGCGCGCGCGTCATGGTCGACGGCTCGTTCACGCGCGGCACGGACGTGGTGAAGGCGATCGCGATGGGCGCCGACATGGTCGGCATGGGCCGGCTGCCGTGCTTCGGCCTCGCCGCCGCCGGCCAGGCCGGCCTCGTGCGGGCCCTGGAGCTGGTCGAGGACGAGGTGCGGATCTGTCTCGGCCTCCTCGGCGTCGACCGGCTCGCGGTCCTCGACAGGAGCTACCTGCACCCGGCGGCGCCGGTCGTGCCCGCGCACGTCACGAGCTCGTTCCCCCTCCTCGGCGAGGGCTACTGAGTGCACGACCCCGTCATCGAGCGCGGCGTGATCCGCGACGACCGCCGGCCCGGGCGGCTGCTGCGGGAGCTCGCCGCCTGACCGCCGGGGAGGAGCCATCGATGACAGGACTGCGGTTCGGCCAGCCCGCGCCAGACTTCTCGCTGCCGTCGACGGCGGGCGGCGAGGCGACGCCGGCGCAGCTCATCGGCAAGCACGTGGTCCTCGCGTTCTACTGCTTCGACTGGGGCGGCATCTGAACGCCGGAGCTCGGCGGCCTGGCCCAGGTCGCGGGGGAGCTGGAGAAGCGCAACGCCGTCGTCCTCGGGATCAGCGCGGACAGCCCGTTCTCGCACGCGGCGTTCGCCAAAGCCCACGCCATCCCGTTCCCGCTCCTGAGTGACATCCATCGCCGCGTCATCCGCGCGTACGGGGTGCTCGACGAGGAGCGGAACGTCGCGTGGCGGTCGACGTTCGTGATCGACGACAACGGAATCTTGAGGTGGGGCCAGGCCGGTGACCGCCTGATGGTCCGCGACGGCACGGAGATCCTGCGCGTGCTGGACGTGATCGCCCGCTCGCGATGACCACCGTCGGCGTGGTCGGGCTCGGGCTCCTCGGCCACGCGGTGGCGTCGCGGCTGATCGCGGGCGGGCACCGGGTCGTCGGTCACGACGTGGTGCCCGAGCGCGAGGCGGCGCTCGTCAGCCTCGGCGGAACCACCGCGTCCTCCGCGGCCGCGGTCGCGGCGGGCGCCGAGGCCGTGTTCGTCGTGCTCCCGTCGCTGGCCGCGGTCGAGAGCGCGGTGCTCGGCGCCGCCGGCGTCGTCGAGGGCGCGCGCTCCGGCCAGGCGGTCATCCAGATGAGCACCATCTCCCCCACGCTCACCGAGCGCCTCGCCCGCGAGGCCGCCGCGCGCGGGTGCGCGTTCCTCGACTGCCCGGTCACCGGCACCAGCGGTCAGGTGGCGCGCGGCGACGGCGCCCTGCTCGTCGGCGGCGATCCCGCGCTCTACGCGCGCTGGCGCCCCGTGCTCGAGTCGATCGTGCCGCGGAGCTTCCACGTCGGCACGGCCGGTCAGGCCATGCTGCTCAAGCTCGTCGCGAACCTGCTGATCGCGGTCAACAGCGCCGCGGCCGCGGAGGCCGTGAACCTCGCGCGCCGCGGGGGCCTCGACGCCGCGCGCGCCCTCGAGGTGCTGGTCGCGAGCGCCGCGACGTCGCGCATGCTGGAGGTCCGCGGGCCGCTGATGGTGCGCGACGAGTTCCCGGCGCAGATGAAGCTCGACCTGTTCATGAAGGACCTGCACCTGATCCAGGACGCCGCGTCGACGGCGGGCGCCCCGGTCCCGCTGACGGACACCGCGGAGAAGCTGTACGCCGCGGCCCAGACGGCGGGCCACGGCGCCGACGACCTCGCCGTCATCGTGCCGATGCTGAGGCGCTGATCGCGTCACCTTGCCGCGCCGAGTCCACGTCGTCTATCCTCCGGCTGCGATGACGACGCGACGACAGGTCCTGGCGACGCTGGCGCTCGGTGGAGCTTTCCAGCACAGTGGGATCCGAAGCTTGGAATTCACGTGACTTGAAGTCGC
>JADMIO011124198.1_pt1 | contig 19348 bp, 13 predicted proteins | sample 8958161 | NCBI WGS metagenome assembly JADMIO01 (sample SAMN16585339, study PRJNA669376) | soil metagenome | isolation source: Crop rotation soil | place: USA: Cullars Rotation, Alabama | collected 2011
CGCGACAACTTGTCCACGTGGAATTCTAAGCTTAGGATCCCAATGTGCTGGAAAGAGCCGCAAGGCGACGGTGCGCAGGCCGTAGGCACCGTGGTAGCCCGACAGCAGCATCTCGGCCGCCGCCTTGGTGGCGCCGTAGGGAGTGAGGGGAGCGAGCGGGACCCGCTCGGTCATCGCGCCGTCGAGGTTGCCGACCACGGCGTTGGTGGAGGCCATCAGGAACGCCTCGACGTCCCGCTCTCGGCACAGCTCGAGCAGTGCGGCCGTGACGTCGACGTTGACACGGTGCACGTGTGCGGGCCGCTCGATCGACCCCAGGACCGAGGTCTCGGCCGCGAGGTGGACCACGGCGTCGACACCGACCTGCATCGCGGCTTCGAGCACCGCCGGGTCCTCGAGCTCTCCGACGACCGAGGGGACGCCGGGGTCGTCGAAGCCGACCCGGTCGACCACCGTGACCTGGTGACCGTCGTCGCGCAGCGCGGCCACGACGTGCCGACCGATGAACCCCGAGCCCCCCGTGACGAGCAGCCGCATCGGCTGCACCGCGCTCCCCGCGCTCACTCCGTCCTCACGCCTGGCTCAGCACAGGGCTCATGACGTCGAGCGGTGTGACTGCCGCCAGTTCACCGTCGGCTTCAACAGGTCCAAGTCGACCCGGTCCCGATGTGCCTCGATCACGTCGAACATGTGGTGGAGCAGGGTCTCCGACAGCAGGTGCGGCTTGAGTCCCAGCGACTCCAGGGCCGTATGGGTGAAGTTGTAGTAGTGGTTCTCGATCTCCACCCGCGGGTTGTCGACGTACTCGATGTCGACCTGGCCGGTGAAGGAGTTCTGCACGACCTTGGCCATCTCCTGCAACGAGAACTGCTCCGTCGCCTGGTTGAAGACCCGGAACTCGCCGGCGTCGGCGGGGTTCTCGCAGGCGAGGCGGATGCACTCGACGGTGTCGCGGATGTCGAGCACGGCGCGGGTCTGCGTGCCGCCGCCGTAGATGGACAGAGGCTGGCCGAGGACCGCCTGGATCGCGAAGCGGTTGATCACGGTGCCGAAGACGGCGTCGTAGTCGAGACGTGTCGCGAGACGCGGGTCCAGAGCCGTCTCGTCGGTCTCCTGGCCGTAGACGACGCCCTGGTTGAGATCTGTGACCCGAAGGTCCCAGATGCGGCAGCCGAACTCGAGGTTGTGGCTGTCGTGCACCTTCGACAGGTGGTAGAAGCTCCCGGGCTTCTTCGGGAACAGGACGCGGTCCTTGCGGCCCTTGTGCTCGACCTCCAGCCAGCCCTCCTCGATGTCGATGTTCGGCTGGCCGTACTCGCCCATGGTCCCGAGCTTGACGATGTGGATGTCGCGGTCGAGCTCGCCGATCGCGTACATGACGTTCAGCGTGCCGACGACGTTGTTGGTCTGGGTGTAGACGGCGTGCTGCCGGTCGATCATGGAGTACGGCGCGGCGCGCTGCTCGGCGAAGTGCACCACGGCGTCCGGCGAGAAGGCCCGGAACGTGTCGTAGACGAACTCCGCATCGCACAGGTCGCCGGTGTAGCAGGCGAGCTGGGTCCCGGTCACCTCGTGCCAGGTCTTCACCCGCGTGCGCAGGGACTCGATGGGCACCAGGCTGCCCGACCCGAGCTCGTGGTCGTACTGACGGCGGACGCCGCTGTCCAGCACGCCGACCTCGTGTCCGCGCGCGGACAGGTACATCGCGGTGGGCCAGCCGAGGTATCCATCCCCACCCAGGACCAGGATTCGCATCGTTTCCTCTCTCGCCGACGCACGGCCAGCGGCGCGTTGCTGGCTGGTGTCCGAGGCCGGAACGTTGGTCAGGTCTCCAGGAGCATATCGACGTGCCGCCGCTACCTCGACCCACCCTTAGGGGTGAGCCGTATCGACGGTCAGGTTCGCTGCAGGCAGCGGTAGTAGGTCGTGGTCAGGAGCGGGCGGAAACCGGCCGCCCGGATCAGACGGTAGCGGCGCCTGTCGACGGCCGTCGTGCAGGCAACGTCGACGCCCACGAGGTCGAGGTCGTGCGCGAGGCCGGGCTCGTCGGCGGGGGTCAGCCCGTTCACGTAGTGCACCAGGGTCAGGCGCTGCGGATAGTGGAACGTCGGGTCGTCGCGCAGGTAGTACATGTAGTAGTCGCGCGGCGCCACGGTCTTCACCTGGGTGGTCGTGACCGCGATCGTGATCGCCAGCGACTCCGGCGCCAGCACGAGGTCGCCCGGCCTGGTGGCGGCCAGGATCTCGGCGGTCACGTGGCGCGTGGAGTAGGAGCGCTGCCAGTGGAAGGGCGCGCGGAGCTCGGTGTTCGTATCCGACCTCCAGATCGGCGCGCCGAAGGCCGCCAGCAGGCCCATGGTCGTGACGCCTGCGACAGGCACCGACCAGCGTCGCCAGGCCGGATGCCCGGCACGGACTGCCAGGGCGCCGAGAACGGGGCCGACGCCGTGCACGGCCAGCACACCGACGACCGCAGCGACGCTGGCCGCCCAGGAGATGCGCCACAGGGTCGGCCCCAGTCCGGTGAGGTCGTAGGCGACCCGCATGACGCCCGGGACGAAGACCACGCCGGTGAAGAGCACCAGGAGACCGCTGGTCAGGCGTGCGGCCGGATGTGGCACCAGCAGGACCGCAAGCAGCAGCGCGAGCACCGTCACGAAGCCCACGAGGTCGGTGAGCAGGACCTGGTTCCCCAGCCACGCCGCGTCGAAGCGGTAGAGGCGGCGGGTGCCGAAGTCGTCCGCCGATCGACCGCCGAGCGCCATGGTGACCACGGCCGCGGCCACCGCGTAGCCCGCCAGTGCCACGAAGCCTGCCAGGGCGCGCCGTCGGTGACGCAGGAACAGCGGCGCCAGCGCACCGAGGGCCAGCGTCGGCACCAGGAACATGCTGGTCGTCGTCAGACCTACCGCAGCGATGCCGCCCAGGAGCAGGGGCACCAGCCGCGCACGCGTCGGGCGCTCGACGTAGCGCAGGGCGTAGGCGAGGAGCACCGGGACGACGACGCAGAGCAGGACGACCTTGCCCTGCCAGAGGCGGGTCAGGAACAGGTTGCCCGGACTCGCGTACGACACCGTCCCGTCGAAGAGCAGGAACACCAGCGCGGTGGAGAGAGTCCACAGGACGTGTCGCACCCGCCAGGCACGCAGGAGCCGCCAGAGGGCGAGGACCGACAGGAAGGTGGCGATGGGGGGGACGGCATATTCGACGGTCGCGGCGTGCGCGTGCACCAGCCGGGCGAGGACGCCGACCAGTCCGTCGTACGACGCCACGGGGGGCCAGTTGGCCATCGGGTACGTCAGCTCGGAGAACAGGGTGTCTCTCACCGGGAACCGGCCGTGGGTGGCGACCCACTGGGAGAGGTTGACGTAGAACAGGTCGTCGGGGTTCGGCCGGAGCGTCCACGACGAGAACACACCCAGGCCGACCGCCCACACCAGCACCCCGACGGTCGTCCAGCCGCCGGGACGGCCGTCGTCCGTCCGCTCGACGCCTGGCGACGTGCCGCGGCGCCGGGTGAGGGCGAAGGCTGCCCAGACCGAGCCCGTCGTGGCAGCCATCAGCCACGGCACCCAGGTCAGGACCCATGGCGCGCTCAGTGCGGCAGACGCGGCGCCGACCAGCGCCGAGACGATGGTGACCCACCGGCAGAGGTGGCGCCCTCGTCCGGTTGTTCCGACGTCGCCGCCCTCATTGACGTCGCCGCCCTCATTGACGTAGCTGACCCCATTGACGTAGCTGACCTCGGTGGCGACGCCGACCTCGCTGACGTCGGCCGGCGGCCGATGGGTCGGCGCGGATGCCGCCGCCGGCTCGCGTCGACGGAGCCGGACCGCGACAGTGACGGCGACAGCCAGCGCGACGACCTCGAGCACGAGAGCGGTGGTCGTACCCAGGCGTGCGAGCAGGCACACGTGGTACACGACGGTCCACGTCGCGAGCAGCACGATGACGGCGTCCAGCAGCCCGTCGCACCAGGACTCCGAACCGGGCGACGTACGTCCGGAACGCCGCTCGACCATGGGAGCACCCTAGACAGCGGACCCTCACCCTGCGGGGACCAGCGATACGCCATGATGCAGCGAGCCTGCTTGACCCGGTGGGCGGAGGGAGGGAATGTGAGCGAGATGGCGTGGTCGGTGCTCTTCATCGTGGTCCCGACCCTTCTCGGGGTCGTCGCGATGCTCGTCGTCCGGCACTTCTCGCCACCCGGGGGCCTGCTGAGCGGCATGGAGTCGGCCGATGGCATCTTCAGCGCCGCCGGCGCGGGGCTCGCAGTCCTCCTCGCCTTCGTGATCTTCGCGGTCTTCGAGAGCTACTCCACGGCTCGCTCCTCGGCCGGCGAGGAGGCCGTGGCAGCCCAACAGCTGTACGCGACCGCGGGCTTCTTCCCCGACAAGGCGGACGAGCTCCGCGGTGAGACCATCTGCTATGCGCGAGCCGTCATCCACCACGAGTGGCCAGCGATGCAGCACCGCCAGGAGAGCCCGGTCGTGCAGGACTGGGTCGACAAGCTGGACACCACGATCCAGGGTGCCAAGGTGGTCGGGAACGGCCAGGGCGCTGCCCTCGAGCACTGGCTCGCGCTGAGCCAGACCCGGCAGGACGCGCGGCGTACGCGACTGGCGGAGGGTCAGCCCTACGTCCCCGGCTTCGTGTGGTTCGTGCTGATCCTGATCACGGTCATCGTGGTGGCCTTCCAGTGCCTGTTCGCCGACCCGAAGGCGACGGCGTTCGGGCAGGCGATCGCGATGAGCTCGATGACAGCCACCCTGTTCGCGGGCTTGACGCTGATCTGGGTCCTCGACAGACCGTTCAACGACCGCGGCGCGGAGGTGTCCCCGAGCCGGATGGCCGCCTCGCTGGCCGTGATGATGCACGAGCCGACCGTGCCCGCGACGCTGCCGTGCGACGCCGGGGGCAACCCCGGTTGACCGCACCGGGGCGCATGAGTCGCGCGCGGCAGGGGTACGGGCGGGCGTGGAGTTCGACAGACCGCTCCGCGTGCGGCTCGTCCGGGAGTGCGAGCTGGTCCATGCGGGGCTGACCCAGATGCTGAGCGGGTACGCCGACCGGGTCGGTGTCCTGAGCATGTGCGCCGGACCGGACGAGGTCGCCGACGTCGCCCTGGTCGACCCGTTCCGCGGTCCGGGCAACGAGGACTCGCGCGCACCGGCGCGAGTGACCCGGCCGGCGGGCACGCCCCGGGTCGCCGTCTTCACCTGGGAGCAGCGCGACGGCTACGTCGAGCGGGCCATGCTCGGGGGAGCCGACGGCTACCTCTCGAAGGCCCTGCCGTCTCACGAGCTCGTCGCGGCGCTGGAGAAGATCCATGCCGGCGAGCGCATCGTGGCCCTCGACCTGGCCGAGCGGACCGAGCCCGGCTCGTCGCCCGCGATCGGGCTGACCCCGCGGGAGTCGCACGTGGTCGCGCTGATCGCGGCCGGGGCGGCGAACAAGGACATCGCCCGCCAGCTCGGGCTGACCATGAACACCGTGAAGTCCCACGTCCGCGGCGCCTACCGGGCCATGGGTGTCTCCAGCCGCTCCCAGGCCGTCCTCTGGGCGGTGGAGCACGGCGTCACCGCGCCGTGGGTCGCCGTCCGCGACGAGGTCGCCTCGTAGGGCCGGGTCGGTTGCTGGTTTCCCCGCGTACGCGGGGAAACCAGCGCTTCTTGGCCGATGCAAACCCCAAGAAGCAGCGGGATGGGCCAGGAACATCGGGCCTTGAGGCAGTACGCCGAGGCATTACGTCGGGCCCAGGAGCTCGGCCCTCGCAGCGAAACCCTAGTCCGACGCGTGGGCGGCGATGCGGCCAGCGGCGTCGACCAGGACCGGGTCCAGGGACTCGTCGTGCGCCGCGACGAGCGCTTCGAGGTTGCGCCGCATCCGGGGGTCCCAGAACCTCTCGATGTGCGCGGCCACCACTTCGGCGGCCTGCGCGGGCGGCAGGTGGGCGAACTGGCGGGCGATGTCGTTGCCCATCCGCGCCTCGGGAGGGACACCACTCATCGGGCGCCACTCAGCGGACACCGGCGCGAAAGCCTCATGCGTGGGTCTCGGCCGGCTCGCGCGCCTCGGCAACGGCCGCGTCGCCGCGCGCGTTGGCGACGCCCACCTGGACGGCGGTCACCTTGTACTCCGGGCAGTTCGTGGCCCAGTCGGAGTTCTCGGTCGTCACGACGTTGGCACCCGTCACGGGGTGGTGGAACGTCGTGTAGACCACGCCCGCTGGCATGCGCTCCGACACCAGCGCGCGCAGCGTCGTCGACCCCACGCGGCTGGACAGGTCGACGAGGTCGCCGGTCGAGATGCCGCGCAGCTCGGCGTCCGCGGGGTGGATCTCGAGCAGGTCCTCCGGATGCCACACATTGTTCGAGGTACGCCGTGTCTGGGCGCCGACGTTGTACTGGGTCAGGATCCGGCCCGTCGTGAGCAGGAGCGGGAACCTCCGGCTGGTTCGCTCGGTCGTCGGGACGTACCACGTCGGCACCAGGTGGCCCTTGCCGCGCACGAACTCCCCGATGTGCATCGTCGGGGTGCCGTGCGGCGCGGCGTCGTTGACCGGCCACTGCATCGAGCCCTCGGCGTCGAGACGGTCGAAGCTCACGCCCGCGAAGGTGGGCGTCGTGGCAGCGATCTCGTCCATGATCTGTGCGGGCGAGTCGTAGGACATCGGGAAGCCCATCGCGGTCGCGATCTCGCAGACCACCTGCCACTCGTCCTTGCCGACGCGCGACCGGAAGACCGGCCGGACCCGGCCGAGGCGGCGCTCGGCGTTGGTGAAGGTGCCGTCCTTCTCCAAGAAGGAGGTGCCCGGCAGGAACACGTGGGCGAAACGCGCGGTCTCGTTGAGGAACAGGTCGTGCACGACCACGAGGTCCATGGCCCGCAGCGCGGCCTCGACGTGCTGGGTGTTGGGGTCGGACTGGGCGATGTCCTCACCCTGGACGTACAGCCCGCGGAAGCTTCCGGCGAGCGCGGAGTCGAACATGTTGGGGATCCGCAGCCCGGGCTCGGGGTCCAGCTTCTTCCCCCACAGCTCCTCGTAGATCCCGCGTACGTCGTCGCGGCCGACGTGGCGATAGCCCGGGAACTCGTGCGGGAAGGAGCCCATGTCGCAGGAGCCCTGGACGTTGTTCTGGCCGCGCAGCGGGTTGACCCCCACGCCTGGGCGGCCGATGTTGCCGGTGATCATGGCCAAGTTGGCCAGACCCATCACCATCGTGGAGCCCTGGGAGTGCTCGGTGACCCCGAGGCCGTAGTAGATCGCCCCGTTCGGGACCCCGGCGTACAGGCGGGCGGCCGAGCGCAGGGTGTCGGGGTCGATCCCGGTCACCTCGGCGGTCGCCTCGGGGGAGTTGCCCGGGTCTCGGACGAACGCGAGGTAGTCGTCGACATCCTCGCAGCGCGCGCGCAGGAACTCCTCGTCGTGAAGGCCCTCGGTGACGATCACGTGCGCGATCGCGTTGATGAACGCGACGTTCGAGCCCGGCAGCAGAGGCAGGTGGTGGGTGGCCTCGACGTGCGGGCTCCGCACCAGGTCGATACGTCGCGGGTCGGCGACGATGAGCTGCGCGCCGGCGCGGAGGCGCTTCTTCATCCGCGAGGCGAACACCGGGTGTGCGTCGGTCGGGTTCGCGCCGATCAGCAGGATGACGTCGGCCTGCTCGACCGAGGCGAAGTCCTGGGTGCCGGCGGAGGTGCCGAAGGTCTGGCTGAGGCCGTAGCCCGTGGGGGAGTGGCACACGCGGGCGCACGTGTCGACGTTGTTGTTGTCGAACGCCGCGCGCACCATCTTCTGGACGACGTACACCTCTTCGTTGGTGCACCGGCTGGACGAGATGCCTCCGATCGCACCCCGCCCGTGCTCGGCCTGGATCGCCGCGAAGCCGTCGGCGGCCTTGGCGATGGCTTCCTCCCACGAGACCTTGCGCCACTCGTCGTCGATAGAGTCACGGACCATCGGCGACAGCTGACGGTCGCGGTGGCTGGCGTAGCCGTAGGCGAACCTGCCCTTGACGCAGCTATGACCCTCGTTCGCACCGCCGCTCTTGGCCGGGACCATCCGCACGACCTGCGCGTCCTCGCCCTCGCCCCGGACCTCAGCCCGGAACGTGCAGCCGACGCCGCAGTAGGCGCAGGTCGTCTCGACCGAGCGCGTCGGCATCCCGAGCTCGACGATGGAGTGCTCCTGCAGGGCGGACGTCGGGCACGCCTGGACGCAGGCGCCGCACGAGACGCACTCGGAGCTGAGGAAGTCGGTGCCTCCGGCGCTGATCTTGGAGTCGAACCCGCGCCCCTCGACGGTCAGGGCGAACGTGCCCTGGATGTCACTGCAGGCGCGCACGCAGCGGGAGCAGACGATGCAGGACGACGCGTCGAAGGCGAAGTACGGGTTGGACTGGTCGACCGGCGCCGGATGGGCCACCTCCGTGCGAGACCCGGGGCGGCCGTATCGGACCTCGGCGGAGCCGACGGTGGCCGCCAGCGACTGGATCTCGCAGTTGCCACGGGCACAGCCGTCGCAGTCCTCCGGATGGTCGGAGAGGTAGAGCTCCATGACGTTGCGGCGAAGCTCGCGGACGTTCTCCGTCTGCGTACTCACCACCATGCCGTCAGCGCACGGGGTCGTGCACGACGCTGGCACCCCCCGGACGCCGTCGACCTCGACTACGCACATCCGGCACGACCCGAAGGCCTTCAGGGAGTCGGTCGCGCAGAGCTTGGGGATCGTCACGCCGGCCCCGGTCGCGGCGCGCAGCACGGAGGTCCCGGCCGGTACGTCGACCTCGCGGCCGTCGACGGTGACCCGGACCGTCGTCCCGGTGTCCGGCAACGCCGGCGTACCGAAGTCCACCTCGGGTGCCCAGATGCCCGGCTCGTCCAGAAGGCTCATACGGGTGCTCCGCTCTGCTGGGATGCTGATCGCTCGAAGTCCTCGGGGAAGTGCCTGATCGCGCTCTGGACGGGCATCGGGGTGAGCCCGCCCATCGCGCACAACGACCCCTTGACCATGGTCTCGCAGAGATCGTCGAGCAGCACGAGGTTGGCGGTGACGTCCTGCCCGGCGATGATCCGGTCGATGGTCTCCACCCCTCGGGTGGACCCCACCCGGCAGGGCGTGCACTTGCCACACGACTCGAGCGAGCAGAACTCCATGGCGAAGCGCGCCATCCGAGCCATGTCGACCGTGTCGTCGAAGAGGACGATGCCACCGTGACCGAGCATCGCGCCCGCCTCGGCCATCGCCTCGTAGTCCATCGCGACGTCGAAGCCGGATGCCGGGACGTAGGCACCGAGCGGGCCTCCGACCTGGGCCGCGCGCGCGGGGCGGCCGGACAGCGTGCCGCCGGCGTACTCCTCGACGAGGGCGCGGAGGCTCACCCCGAACGGCAGCTCGACGATGCCGCCCTGCTTGACGTTGCCGGCGAGCTGGAAGACCTGGGTGCCGCGGGAGCGGCCGGTGCCCAGCTCGGCGTAGGCGGCCCCACCATCGGCAAGGACCATCGGCACCGCGCAGAGAGTGAGCACGTTGTTGACCGCGGTGGGCCGCCCCCACAGACCCTTGAGCGCCGGGATCGGGGGCTTGGCCCGCACCTCACCTCGACGGCCCTCGAGGCTCTCGAGCATCGAGGACTCCTCGCCGCAGATGTAGGCGCCGGCACCGACCCGGACGTGCAGGTCGAAGCGGAGACCGGAGCCCAGGATGTCGTCGCCGAGGAAGCCGTGGGTGTACGCCGCGTCGATCGCACGCCTCAGGGCTGCGACGGCGTGCGGGTACTCGGACCGGATGTAGACGTATCCCTCGGTGGCGCCCACCGCGTGAGCCGTGATCGTCATCCCCTCGACGAGCGTGAACGGGTCGCCCTCGACCACCATCCGGTCGGCGAACGTCCCGGAGTCGCCCTCGTCGAAGTTGCAGGCCACGAACTTCAGGTCGGACTCCGCGCCTAAGACGGTCTGCCACTTGATCCCGGCCGGGAAGCCCGCCCCCCCGCGTCCGCGAAGGCCGGAGTCGGTGACCTCCTGGACGACGGCAGACGGGGAGAGCGACAGCGCCCGGCGCAGGCCGGCCCAACCCCCGTGTGCCTCGTAGTCGGTGATGGAGGCCGGATCGACCACGCCGACGCGGGCAAAGCTGACGCGGTGCTGGGACGCCAGCCATGGGTGCTCGTCGACCACCCCGATGCATCCCCGGTGGTTGAGGAGGCCGCTCTGCGACTGTCTCGAAACCACCTCGACCAGCTCGGGTACGCCATCTGAGGTGACGTTGCCGAAGCCCACCCGGCCGGACTCGGTCTCGATCTCGACCAGCGGCTCGAGCCAGAGCATCCCGCGCGACCCGTTCCGGACCACCTGCGCGCCCGCCGCCTCGAAGGCGGCCGCCACCTCGTCAGCGCCGACCGAGACTGCTGCGGCGTCACCGGGAACGAACACCCGGCCGTGCGGGACCGTCAACGCCATGCCTCCGTCAGGGTGTCCAGCCGCTCGCTCGAGAGCCGGCCGTGCAGGCGGCCGTCCAGGGTGCCGGACGGCCCGAGTGCGCAGTTGCCGAGGCAGAAGACCTCGGACACCTCGACGTCGTCCCCGAGGTCCCGCGCCCGGTCACGCGTGGCGGCGAATAGAGCCTCTGCGCCGACCGACTGACAGGCCTCGCCGCGGCACAGCGCGACGCGGTGCGAGCGCGGCGGCTCGGTGCGGAAGTCGTGGTAGAAGGAGACCACCCCGTGGACCTCGGCGACCGAGAGGTTGAGGACGTCGGCGATCGCCTCGACGTCCTCGCGCGCGATATGGCCCAGCTCGTGGTTCACGTCGTGGAGCACCGGGAGCAGCGGGCCCCGCTCAGCCAGGTGCGCGGACGCGATGGCGCGCACGAGCGCGATCCGGTCGGTCGTGGGGGCAGCGGTCATCAATGGCTCCTGGCGTGGTGTGCGTCACCATCGTAGTGCCGCCCGGCCAGGGCGCCCCCACCTGACTGTCCGGTGAGTCAGTGACCGGCTCAGGGCGGCGCGGGCGCGACTCTCCCGAGCGGCTCACGGTGCGTCGGCGGCGAGGTGCCAGGCTCACCCCGTCACAATCGACGGACATCGACCCGGAGGACGAGCGCGCCCGCATGGCTGACCACCGCGAGCACGAGTCGCGCGACGCGACCGTGACGGACCCGTCCTCCCGGCGACGGCCGCGCTGGGTCCGTGGTGCTGTCATGGTCGTCCTGGTGCTGGCGGCCGTCGAGTACGGCGTCCTGCCGAGCCTGGTCGCCGCCAAGCACGACATCGACCTGGTCCGGAGCGCGTCGTTCGCGCTGCTGACGGTGGCCGTGGCGCTCGAGGCCGCCTCGCTCGTCTGCTACACCGGGCTGACCCGCGCGGTGCTCCCGGCCGACGCCCACGTGGGATGGGGCACCCAGCTCGCCATCGACCTCACCGGGTACGGCGTCAGCCACGTCGTCCCCGGTGGTGGCGCCACCGCCATGGGCCTCCGGTACGGGCTGATGACGTCGGCCGGTGTCCCACGGCGGACGGTGGTCACCGCGACCGCGACGCAGACGGTGCTCAGCGACCTGTTCCTGGCTTGCTGCTACCTGGTCGGTGCCTTCGTGGCGCTGCCTGACGTGCTGGAGCACCGCTCGCTGCAGATCGCCGCGGCTGCCGGGCTCGGGTTCTTCGTCCTGGTCGCCAGCGCGGTTGTGGTGATCTTCCGGAGCCACTCGCACTGGTCCGACCCGATCCAGGAGGCGGGCACGCGGTTGGGCGCGTGGCTGCAACCGCGTCTGGCGAAGGTGGGGGCCGAGGTCGTTGCCTTCCTGGTCGACCACCGGCGTACGCTGCGCGCCGCGGCGTTCGGGATGTCGAACTGGCTGCTGGACGCCGCGTGCCTCTACGTCTGTCTGGCGGCCTACCCCGGACCCCACCTGGCTCCGGAGGTCGTGCTGACGGCCTACGGGTTCGCCAACCTGCTCGGGCTGCTGCCGTTGACACCGGGTGGGCTCGGGCTGGTCGAGGGGTCGCTCATCCCGCTGCTCATCGCGCTCGGTGGCCCGGCGAGCGGGGCCGTGCTGGGTGTGCTGACCTGGCGGGTGTTCCAGTTCTGGCTGCCCGTGCCGGTGGCGGCCGGTTGCTACCTGTGGCTGAGGCTGACCGGACGCACGCCGCCCCGTCGGGAGGCCCTCGTCAACAACGCGTCCAGACCCCGCGCCGAGACGTCAGGAAGCCGTGAGGACCCGACCAACTCGGGCGCGGCCAGCGTCTGATGGAGACAGAACGTCTCTCTCGCGGGAGGTGCGCGGTGCTCGGTCCCGCCGTGTCGCGAGGTCACGGGCTGCTCGAGGAGGCGCTCGCTGTCTCGGATGACGTGCTGGTCGTCGGTGCCGAGGGCGTCGTGCTCGTGGACTGGGTCGGCGACGATGCAGCCGTCGTCGGCGACGACGATGCGGTCGTCGACGACGAGGTCGTCGCGCTCGGGGAACCCGTCGGTGTCGGGGTCGGCCTCGAGGGTGAGCTCGACTCGTAGGCCGCCGGGGACGGGTGATGACCGCGCGCCGGGGTGATCGGGTTCGGCGAGACGGCCCGCTCGCCGGCCGGAGCCAGCAGGAGCGCCGCGGCCGCGACCGTGCCCGCGACGGCGAGCAGGCCGGCCGCGGTGACCGTCGCGGGGCGCGCGCCCAAGCGGCGATGCTCGGTGCGACGGCGTGCGGCGAGCGCGGACGGCAGGGCCGCTCGCTGGGCACTGAGGCTGTTCAACGGTGCGGACGCGAACGCCGCCGTGGGCCAGACGAGCAGGACCGCCGTGATCAGCCCCGCCCGTCCCGCAGCAGCCACGGACCCGAGGATGGCTGCCACCCCGAGCACGGCCAGCAGGGACTCCGGGAGATTGCCGCGGACGGCGTCCCACCAGCGCGCGTCCTCGGCGGTCTTCGGGGTCCGCAGGAACTCCGCCTTCTTCGCGAACAGGCCCTGGACCGAGGCACGCGCCACCACCAGCGACGTGGACTGCCAGATCATGAAGGCGCCGATCGCGTCGCGCCACGACGCGCCGCTGCCGCGTCGGAGCAGCGCCACTGCTCGGACGAGCCCGAGCACCGCAAGCAGCGGGATCGCGGCGAGCAGGAAGCCGCTGAGCTTGCGAAACAGCAATCCCCCGCCCAGGGCGACGTTGGTCGCACCCACGAGCAGGAAGAGGAAGAACATTAGGGCCAGCAGGTCGCCGTACCACTGGACGGCGCCGGACAGGTACGCCCAGCGCTGCCCCTGATCCATCCGGTTCCCCACCCGAGGCCTCCCAGGCAGCATCAGCCGCCAATGCCGGCGGAGGATCTGGATGCCCCCGAAGCACCAACGGAAACGCTGACCTTTCAAGGCCTCGAAGGTCAGCGGCATGACTCCCTCGCCGAAGGACCGGTCGACGTGGAGCCCGGACCAGCCGTCGCGCAGGATGCGCAGGGACAGCTCGGCGTCCTCGGTGATGCACCACTCGTCCCAGCCGCCCGCTTGCTCCAGGGCACGACGCCGGATGAGACCCATCGTGCCGGCGAAGATCGCGCCGTCCCGCTCGTTGCGCGACGGTTGCGACACCGCGAAGAAGTAGCGGTAGGAGTAGTAGAGCCGTCGGTAGAACGCCGCCTGCCGCCAGTCCCGGTAGTCCTGCGGTGCCTGGATGAACCCGACGTCCGGATCGTCGAAGAGCGGAGCGCAGGCGCGAAGGAAGGTCGGGTCCAGCTGGTAGTCCGCGTCGATCACGCCGACCAGTTCGGTGCGGGGATCGACCATCTCGCGCAGCGCGTAGTTCAGGGCGCCGGACTTGTATCCCGGCCAGTCCGCGAGGTGAGCGAACTTCACGTCGTGCTCGCGACACCACGCCTCGACCGGCTGCCAGAGCTCCTCCTCCTCGGTGTTGTCGTCGATGGCGATCACCTCGTACGCCGGGTAGTCGAGGGCGACGAGCGACCGGAGCGTCTCGATCACCATGTCCGGCGGCTCGTTGTACGCCGGCACGTGCAGGCTCACGAACGGGAGGCCCGCCTCCTCCGAGCCCTCGTCGGCACCACGGGAGACGCGGCGCCGCCACTCCTCCCGCCCGAGGGCGTCGCAGAGCTCCCACAGGTAGGCCACGGCGAGGAACGCCGCGACGAGCTCCAGGAGCCAGAGAACCAGCGCTCCGGCGGTGCCGAAGGCCCCGAGATGGCTCGCCTGGGTCCACCACAGCATGTAGGCCAGGTAGGCCACGAACAGGTACACGGTGGCTGACCACGTGAGGTGGGCACGCGCCACCCAGCGCCGGGTCACCGGGAGCCAGAGCAAGCTGACCGCGACCAGTCCCGTCACACCGACCGTCGTGTTCTGCCGGGTGACCCCCAGCGCCTGCAGCACGCCGACGGTGAGCGCGGCGACGACGGCCGTGGACGACAGCGACAGGAGGAGCCGGCGTGAGGTGGCGACCGCGCCGCCTCGAGATCCGGGGCGCCTGGGCACAGCGAACAGGACGAGCGTGCACAGAGGCGCCGCGACCAGACCGGCGAGCAGACAGGCGGCGAGCACGGGGGACTCCTCGAGGACGACGGGGTGAGCGACTTCGACCACCCGTACGTACCCCGCTGATCACCCCGTCTGCATGAATCCGAGCGTCTTGGGCTTGAGGCCGGGGAAGACCTTCGAGGCGTCGGCGTTCGCGAATCGGGCGTGGACGATCTCGCGCAGCACGTTGCGATAGTCGTGGGTGACGGTGAGGTCGTCCTCGAGGTGGTCGCTGAGCGCCTTCCACTCGTGGAAGTAGTACTTGCCCCCGTCCACCCCGGCGCCGGCCACGAACATGACGTTGCCCCAGCCGTGGTCGAGTCCGTAGTTGCCGTTCTCCTGGGTACGCCGGCCGAACTCGCTGATCGTGACCAGGGTGACCTTGTCGGCCTGGTCGCCGAGGTCGCCGAAGAACGCCGCCAGCGAGGTCGCGAGGTCGGTGGCGTTGCCCAGCATCTCGCCGCCGGACAGCGTGCCGAGGTTCACGTGCATGTCCCAGTTGCCCTGGTCGACGGTGATCACCTCGACCCCGACGTTGCCCCGGATGATCTGCGCGGCGGCGGCGAGCGCCTTGCCCAGGCCCGATCCGCCGTACGACGCCGAGTTGTCGGCGGCCGCCTTCGCCGGGCCGAGGTCGACCGTGGCCTTCATCGTCGACCTCACCGCCGTGCCCATCGGGCTGTGGTCGTGGTCCCAGAGCGTGTGCAGGGAGCGACGGCGCTTGCCCGGGGGGTTGGTGTCGCCGCTGTCGTCGGCGGCGATGGTGGCGTCCGCCAGGGACGAGATCGTCATCAGCGGGACCGGTCCGGACAGCTCCGTCGGCGGCGTGCCGCCACCGATGCCGACGCCCTGCAGCGGGTTGTGGTGGGTCGTCGCGGCACCCACCAGACGGTTCAGCCACCCGACGCGCTTGCTCGACCCGGGATGGGCCTCCTCGACCTCCTCCATCGCCGAGAAGTGGGAGCGGTTCGCCGTGGTCAGGCCGGTGGCGTGGATGGCCGCGATCTGGCCGGCGTTCCACATCGGCAGCAGGGGAGCGAGGTTCGGGTGGAGCCCGAACATGGTGTCGGGCACGAGCAGCTGCCCGGTGGGGACGGCGATGTTCGGTCGCGCCTTCGCGTAGCCGTCGTCCCCGTGCGGCACGACCAGGGACATCCCGTCGGCACCACCGCGCAGAGACAGGACGACCAGCACCGAGGACGCCGGCTTGAGGCCGGCCGCAGACGCGGACACTGTCGCCTCGCCGACCATGAACGTCGCTCCTCCGAGGGCGAGCGCGCCCCGGAGGAGGCTGCGCCGGTTCATCGCCGCGAACTCGGGGCAGCAGGCCTCAGCGGCCCGGGGATGTGTCATCGGGTCCATCGGGTCACCGCCGGAAGAAGTCGGGAGAGTCGAAGAAGGTGGTCAGGAGGCGGCCGAACAACCACTGCATCACCGGGTGGTCCGCGGTGATCTGGTCGTGCGCCTTGACCGCCACGGCCTGCCGACAGGCCTTCTGCAGGTTGTGGTCCGCGTGCCGGTGCAGGATCCGCTGCGCCATGTGGTCGACCAGGCGGTCGAAGCGCACGGACTTCCCAGGGAGCCACGACTCGGGCTTCGGGTAGTGGACCCCCTGGTTCGGCCACCAGCCGTTGGCCATCGAGTAGTGGGTCGCCATCGAGCCCATGACCCGCGAGGGCGAGCTCCACGCGGCTCCGACGATCGGCCGGCCGTTGGGAGCCGGCCACGCCATCGGCTCCTGGCCCATCCCGCTGGCCTGCCACACCAGCTGGTGCGCGGTGCGGTCGGCTGCGTGGGGCTTGGCGACGTGCACACCCATGAGGCGGTACGTCGCGACCAGGTCGTTCTCGGGGTCGCGGATCACCTGGCCGACCGAGTGCCTGAACTCGGGAGAGTCGACGAGGGCCCGGAGCACCGGCTTGATCTGGGTTCCGTGGGCGAGGTAGACGCGAGCCAGGCGGTTCACCAGCGACCGCGGCGGGTGATCGGACACGAACGCCGTTGCCAGCTTGGCGGCGATGTGCTGTGCGGTGTCGGGGTGGTGGGCCAGGTAATGCAGGTAGTGCCGGGTCAGCTTCTTGCCGTCCGCGGAGTGGTTCCGGCTGTGGAAGCCGAGCACCCGGACCTTGCCGACGTAGTGCGCCAGCTCGTTGTACCCGGCGTCCCAGTGCTCGGTCCACATGGCCACCTGCCAGCCGGTGAGGATCCGGGCGGAGTCGACGACGTCGCGCTCCTTGTAGCCGGCGGCGAGGCTGACGGTGTGCAGCTCGAGGAGCTCGCGGCCCTGGTTCTCGTTGGGATGGTCCTTGTCGGAGACGGCGTTGCCGAGGTACATGCCCATCGCGGGGTGGACGGTCACCGCTTGCAGCAAGGACTCGAAGGAGTCCAGAGCGCGGGCCCGGATGGCGCGGCCGTAACGCACCCGCCACGTGTAGACGCCGTCGGCACTGACCGGGACGTTGAAGTGGTTCTCCCAGAACTCCGTCATCACCTCCAGGACCTGCTGCCGGCTGCGCATGCGGCGCAGCAGCAGCCAGTTCTGGTAGTCGTTCATGACCTCCCACCCGCCGACCTTGCCGCTGTCGTTCATCGCGGCGACCTTGGTCGGCGACCACCTCAGGTGGGGGAACCACGAGTCCAGGGCCCTCCCGGCGTGGTCGGGGACGTGGCGCGGGTCGAGCTGCCAGTCGAACCACTTTCGCGCCCCACCGTGGTGTCGGACCTCCTTGGCCAGCGCCGGCGTCACGCCGTACGAGAACCGGCCGGCGAGGTGCCGGGCCTGCGTCGGGAGGAGACGCGCGCCGTGGTGGTGTGCCGCGGCGTCGGCGATGTCCGGGAGCAGCGACGCCCCGAGCGCCAGTCCTGACCCGGCGATGACGGCGCGGCGTGCCGTTCCGTGGTTGGGGGACGGTGCGGTGCCGTCGCGAACGGCAGACGCGGAGGGTTCCATGGAGAGGGCTCCAGTCGTGCACGGGACCGCGCGGAACCCCCCGGACCGAACGCGGGCATCTGTCAGGTCGTCGCCAAACTAGGCCCTCCGACCGACCTCGGGTAGCGAAAACGTGCAAATTCTCGGGGAAACGGCGTGCGCGCGGGGGTGTCGGACCGGTGGAGCTCCGTGGTGCCGGCTCTTCACCCAGGCTTCATCAACCTGTGCCCAATTCCGGGGTAGGTTTCGCCGCGGTCCGGGGTTAGCGTGGACGCACCATGTACGGGGGACAAGGGCGAGCTCGGGCTTTGTCGTGGGCTGCTGGCCTACGACAGGGGCCGACGCGCGCCGCCTTCGTCGTGGGCACGATCGCGGTGCTCGTGGGGGCCTTGGTGAGCGGCGCACGCCAGCCGTCGGTCGACATGCTGGCCACGGCCGCGGTGCCTCCGGCGGGTCTGGCACCCGATGCTTCCGCGCCCGCTCCGCCTCCCGTGCACCTGCCGCACCCGAGCGGTCGAGCGGTGCGGGCTCCTGCGTCGTCCTCGAAGGTGTCTCCGCTCCCGTCGCACCCGGACGCGCAGGGCATCCCCGCGGTCGCCCTGGAGGCCTACCAGCGCGCGGCGGTCGTCATCGACTCGGCCGACACGTCATGCCAGCTGGGTTGGACCCTGCTGGCGGGCATCGGCCAGGTCGAGTCCGACCACGGTCAGGTCGGTGGCAGTCGCCTCGATCGTGACGGCGTGGCCCGGCCCAGCATCATCGGGCCGCGGCTGGACGGACGGCACGGCACCTCGCTCGTGCGCGACACCGACGCGGGCCGGCTCGACGGCGACCGGCGCTTCGACCGGGCCGTCGGGCCCATGCAGTTCCTCCCCTCGACGTGGGCGGCTGTGGCCGTGGACGGTGACGCCGACGGACGTCGCGACGTGCAGGACATCGACGACGCGGCGCTCGGCTCGGCCGTCTACCTGTGCGCCGACCATGGAGACCTGTCCACACGGGCCGGCCAGGAAGCCGCTCTGCTGCGCTACAACCACAGCCGGGCCTACGTCGTCCGGGTGCTGGCGATCGCCCGTGACTACCGCCGTAGCTCCACCCAGCTGCCGTCGTCGCGCATCAACGCTCGCTCGGTGTCTCTCGACCAGTCGGCTCGCCACGGGCGTCATCACGGTCATCACCGTCGACACCACCCCGGCGGCCCTGGGACCGACTCTCCGGGCCCCGGCTCGCCCCAGCCCACCCCACCCCCCACGGGCGGTCCGTCGCCGACGCCACCGGGCACCCCGGGTGGCGGGAACCCCACCCCGCCGGGCAACCCCGGCTATCCGGGCAACCCGGACGAGCCGCCGGTGATCCCCGACCCGCTGCCCGCGGAGCTGGCCGACCTGACGCCTGCGCAGGTGGAGGCGTACGACGATGCGTGGGCGACCTGTGACGACGATCTGACCCCGGGCTGGTCGACCCAGACGTACGTCGTCGCCACCCTGACGCAGTGCCTGGCCGACCAGCTCGGCGTCCCGGCCGACGACCCCGAGCTGGCCGTGTTCCTGCAGTGGCTGGCCGGGACCCAGGACCCGGCCGTCGCGTACCCATCCCCGAGCCCCTCCCAGGACCCCAGCCCCAGCCCGGACCCGGCCAGCCCGGACCCGGCCAGCCCCGACCCCACCACCCCCACGGGGCAGTAGCTCGCCGTGTCGTCCGACGACCACGCGGCGCGCTCGGGGCGTACCCATGCGCCGACTCGGTGGTGTCCGACGGCGACTGGGTAGAGTCTGCGGACACCCAGCCCTCGAGTCCGAAGGACCCCGAACCGCCCATGGACGGCTCTGACAGTCGCCCCTCAACGTCTCTCTCCTTTCCAGCACAGTGGGATCCGAAGCTTGGAATTCACGTGACTTGAAGTCGC
>JADMIO010904404.1_pt1 | contig 19345 bp, 21 predicted proteins | sample 8958161 | NCBI WGS metagenome assembly JADMIO01 (sample SAMN16585339, study PRJNA669376) | soil metagenome | isolation source: Crop rotation soil | place: USA: Cullars Rotation, Alabama | collected 2011
GCCGCGACTTCAAGTCACGTGAATTCCAAGCTTCGGATCCCACTGTGCTGGAAAGCCGCGAAATCGATCACGCGGCCCAGCGCATCGAGCCCGCTGGCCGAGAACGTCGCTTCCAGCGCATAACGGTGCCCATGCAGATGTTTGCATTTGCCTTCGTGCCGCATTACGCGATGTGCGGCGTCGAACTCGATACGGCGGGTGCAGCTGATGGGTTTAGCGCTCATGGAGAAAAATGCTCAGAATGGGTCAAATTCGCTTGTCTTGAAAAACAATTAAGAGTACCACAACCCTAATTTTGGGCCAAACTACTCTGGGAAACCGCACACGTCGAGGCTTTTATGGCAGGCAGCATACGGCGTAGTTTTAAACGCAAACGCATCTTTTCCGGGCTGCATAAACCGAACCCCGGTTCGGCGCCGGGCGTGCTTACCATCAATCCGCTGTCGCACCCGACGGAGCTTCTGGTCATCGCCTACGGGCCCGACGGCTATATCGAGCATACCTGCAAGGACGTGCTGGAGATCGACCAGTTCATCGGCAGCTGGCCGGTGGTGTGGGTCAATGTCATCGGTCTTGGCAGCCTGGAGATCATCGAAAAAGTCGGCAACCTGTTCGGGCTCGAGCGGCTTTTGCTCGAAGACGTGCTCGACACCAGCCATCGCCCCAAGGTCGAATATTACGAGCATTATGTCTTCACCATCATCAAAAGCGGTTATCTGACCGAGCAGATCGAGACCGAGCAGATCAGCATGTTCCTCAAGAAGAACGTGGTGATCGTGTTCGAGGAAAAACCGGGCAGCAGCTTCAGCCAGGTGCGCGAGCGCATCCGCCGCGGCACCGGCAAGATTCGCTTTTCCGGCACCGACTACCTGTATTACGCGCTGCTCGACGAAGTCATCGACAAATATTTCCCGATCTTAGATAAGCTTAACCACCAGCTGGCGAGCACCGAGGAAGAAATCGTCACCAGCAGCCACAACCTGCGCGACAAAGATACCATTCAGCAGATCCATCACACCAAGAGCGATTTGCTGTTGCTGCACCGTATCGTGTGGCCGATCAGCGATATCATCAGCTTGATGATGCGCGAGGATACGCCGCTGATCACCAAATCGACCCGCACCTTCCTGCGCGACTGCTACGATCACAGCATTCAGGCCAACGAATTGACCCAGTTCTACCGCGATACCGCGTCGGGCCTGCTCAATACGTTCCTGGCCTATGAAGGGCATAAGACCAATGAAATCGTCAAGGTGCTGACCATGATTTCGGCGGTATTCATTCCGCTCAATTTTATCGCCGGCGTCTATGGCATGAATTTCGATCCGCATACCTCGCCGTTCAACATGCCCGAGCTCGACTGGAAATACGGCTATCCGTTCGCGCTGGCGCTGATGTCGGCGGTGGCATTTTACATGCTGCTGTTTTTCCGCCGCCGCGGCTGGATCGATATTTTCCGCACGTCGGCGCGCACGGTCAAGAATAACAGCACGCGCAACGGCGCTTAATTTTCCCGCTCCACTCCCCATGATTTGTCCGGCGTGACGTCGGCCGGGCAGGCGGCCGGCCTTGGCGCATCGGGTGCGGCGCGCAGGCGCTCGCTGCATTCTAAATCGCAGGCTTTGGCGCGCGCGGCGGAGATGCTCGAATTGGCGGCGGCGTGCCGCGCGAACATGCATTCGGCCGAGCGGGTCAGCGATGCTTTTGCCGTGGCGGCCGTTGTTGCCGCGGTCGATGCCGTCATTGCGGGCGGACCGCCTGCGGCCATGGCAGGGCTTGGCGCTGCGATGGCAGGAACGGGCGAGGGCGCAGGCGCGGCCACCGATTTCGTATCGCCCACCGTCCAGCCGTTATTGCTCATGCATTCGCTAAAGAGCGACACCAATTGCGATTTGCGCGCCTTATCGTCGATCGGCCCGTGCGAATTTTTCAGCGCCATGTCGACCTTAAGCTGTGCATAATCGCGGCAGCGGTCGCGCTCTTCGATATAGTTATTCTGGGTGGAAGTCTGGTCGACGCACAAAAACCAGCAGCGGAAACGGTAGCCGGTGGGACCCACCAGAATCAGCACTAAAAATAAGGCGCGAAACCATTGCATATGTTGTTCTTAACCACAGTTAAGCGTCTATCCTAACACAAAAAGATTATAAAAAACAGCAACACAACCAAAGTAATGGTTGATTAATTGTAAAAAATATACAATTAATAGTATAGTATTTAGCCATGGGGGGAGTTGCATGCAGGACACTTTATTAATTGTCGATCATCACTCGCAGCTGGGCGCCCAGGCTCCTATGCTGGGTCAAGCGCTTCATTGCCAGATACGCACCGTGGAGGATCCGCAGGCTGCACTGGAATGGATCACCGGCAATAATAATGTTCCAAGGTTGGAAATGGTGCTTTGGGATATTTCCTCTTTCCCCGAGCGTCATATCGAGGCTATCCGCAATGTCAAAGCGTTAAGGCCGGCCCTTCCCATCGTGGTGCTCACCCCTTATGGCAACGAGGCGGATGCGGCGGCGGCGATGGCAGCGGGCGCATCGGAGTTTGTCACCAAGCCCGTGTCGCTGATCCGGCTGAAATTCTCCTTGCAGCAGGTCATCAAGCAGCAGCGCATGAGCAACTACATTACGTGGCTCGAGCGCAAATTCGCCGGCCATATGGATTTTTCCGACATCGTCGGCGAGAGTGCGCCGTTCAGGCAGGCGCTGGAAGCGGCGCGCGAGGCCGCTTTATCGAAATTGCCGGTGTGGCTCGAGGGCGAAATGGGCAGCGGCAAGGAATTATTCGCGCGCGCGATCCATGGAGGCAGTGCCCGAGCGGGCAAGCCGTTCGTCACGCTCAATTGCGAAGCGGTTCCCGAAGCGCTGGCCGAGGGGATTTTGTTTGGCCAGGAAAGCGCGGCGCCTTTCGGCAAGGGCAATTTCTCGCTGGGAAAATTGCGCGAGGCCGATCAGGGCACCTTGTTTCTCGAGGAGCCCGCCGCGTTAAGCCCGCAGGTCAAGCAGCGTTTGCTCTCGGTGCTCGAGAGCGGGCAGATGACGCCGCTGGGCGGCAAAAATCCCCTGCGGGCGGATGTGCGCCTCATCTGCGCCACCACCCGGCCGGAGCAGTATCAGGCGACCGGAGCGGATTACATCAGCGGCCATCTCTACGCGCGCTGCAAAAGCCTGAGCATTACCTTGCCGCCGCTGCATTCGCGCAAGGGCGATGTGTGGCTGCTTGCCGAACATTTCCTGGCGCTTTATTCGGCGTCGGAGAATAAATACATCCGCCCGTTTGCCGAATCGGCGCTGCAGTGGCTCGACAATCATCCGTGGCCGGGCAACGTGGCGCAGCTGGCGCATACGATCTGGCGGGCGGTGGTGCTGTGCGAAGGAGAGGAGATCACCCTCGAGGATTTACGCGCATTGCAGCAAAATAAATTGTCGCGCGGCAACAATCGCGCGAAAGATGCTTTCACGACAAACGCGCTGCTGACCGACGAGCAGGGGCGGCTAAAGCCGCTTAAATCGGTCGAGGAACAGGCCATCCGTTTTGCGCTTCAGCACGCGGGCGGCTGCATGACGCGCGCCGCGAAGAATCTGGGAATCGGGCGCTCGACGCTTTACCGCAAGGTCAGCGAGATGGCCATCGACCCCTACATCTCGCGCGCGAACCACACGATGCGCCCGATGATGAAAATATCGTCAATGGAGCGCTCGTAAGTCGAGTATTGCGGGTTATCCGACATGATGCGGATGCGCCTGGTGTCGCCGTCGCTGATATATTCGAGGCGCTTGGCCACCAGCCCGAATCCGTCGAACAGAATAAATATTCCCGGCGGCGATGGTGTTTTTTTGGTGGTGTCGATCAGGATGATGTCGTTGTGGCAAAGCGTCGGCTCCATGCTGTCGCCGCGCACATAGAGCATGCGAAGATCGGCGGGCTCGGCGCGCAATTGTCCCTGTATCCAGTCTCTGCGGAAATAATAGCGCTCGCCCGCCTGCTCATGCGAAATCAGTTTGCCGCCGCCCTCGGCGATATCGACCGTGATGCGCGAAATGGTGACGTAATCTTCGTGCCCGGGCGATGTTAGGACGGGTTTGGATTCTGCTGCGGGCCGGTCGGTGCTGCCGACCAGATAGGTCAGGCTGATGCCCAGTATGTCGGCGACGCGCGCCAGCTTAACCGTCGAGGGGTTGGTCGATTTTCCGCTGATGATGTCGTAGATGAAGGAAGTTTTGACATCGGCGCGCTTGGCAAGCTCGGCGGAGGTAAGCCCCCGTTTTTTCATCTCCAGCCGCAGTCGGTGTCCAATAGGATTAGGATCGGGCGAGGGCTTGTTTTTTACATGCATGAAACTACCGGAAGCTGGGAATATAAGGGTATGAGCGCTTTATTAAGAAACTTTAGGCGATTTCCATTATCAAGTCAAAGATAAGCATGAAAAGACATAGAATATCAACATGATAATAAAGCGGCTGCGCAGGCGAATCGTCCATTTTTTACCCGCTTTGTATTTACTAAATTTTTATCTTTCTGGCGCAATAGTGAATGAAGCGATTTCCACACGCGCTTAGATGTTTCGTCTTGGCGCATTATGCAGCGTAAGTACATGATCGAAGAATTACGAATGGCGGAATTGTTATGCACCCGCCTGTGCCACGATCTCACCGGCCCGATCGGCGCGGTCAATAACGGTGCCGAATTCCTAAGCGATGAAGGCTTCAACATGCAGGGCCAGGCGGTCGAGCTGATTATCAGCAGCGCCTTTTCCGCGGTGACGCGCCTGCAGTTTTACCGCATGGCCTACGGCAAGGTCAAAGATCACGGCGAGGCCAATCTCGCCGACAAGCAGAAACTCGCCACCGATTTTTTCTCCGGCAGCAAAATCCTGCTCGACTGGCCCGACAGCCACACCGATTCGTCGGGCGTATCGATCAGCCTCAAAATGTCGCGGCTGATTTTCAACCTGCTGATCGTCTCATCCGCGGTATTGATTCGCGGCGGCACCATCGCGGTGCGCATCGGCCAGTTAAACGAAGGCAGCAAGCATGTCACGGTGAGCGCGATCGGCCCCGGGCTGAAATGGGAACCGGAGATGGATCGCATTTTTTCCGGCGAGCTTACTTCCGCCGAGCTCAACCCGCGAAACGTGCAGGCATATCTGACCAAGCGTTTTGCCGATGATCTGAAGGCTTCGGTGGTCTACCGCATCGGCGAAGAGGAATTGGTGCTGCAAGTCACCCAACCCGCGGGCTGATTAGAATCGTTGATTCGCCGCAGGCGCGCCGCGGGCCAGGCCGTGGCCTTGCACCTGTTTAGCCAGCCATTCGACCGCCAGCGGAAAATCCGCAGCGCTGATGCCGACCATTTCCTGTTCGGGCTCATTACGGCTTTCCTCGGCGTGATATCGCGTGACGCCGATGACTTCGCGATATTTGCGCACTTCTTCAGCATCCACATTATTTTGGCCGCGCCCCTTATACCAACCTTGCATCATCATATTTTTGCTAAATAGCAGCATATGATTTTTGTCGCCGGGGTTGCCCACGGATTTAAGGTAAGCGTCGCGGAAAAATTCGATGACATCGTTCAGATCGACACCGAGCCTGAGCGCGTTCGCCTCGGGCGAAAAACCCGCATACGTTTTAATGATATGGTTTGGCAGCGCGTCGGCGATGCAGGCGAGATTGATGCGATGGGTTTGCGATAGCGGTGGGCGTGACGTGCTGTCGGTAATGTTTTTAAGTAGCGTCGCGCCGTCGCCCATGCGGTTAAGCAACGCCTGATAGGTTTCGTCTTTTACCAAGAGGTTTTCCTTGTACGACTGGGGAGTGGATTTGCCCACCCATTTTCTCGCCTTGTGTTTCAAGGCGCCGGTATAGGCCCCGATCAATGCCTGATCGCCGCTTTTTAAGATCAGCGTATGCAGTTTTTCCGCGACCGCAGGGGGCACCGTCTTTTGTTCGGGCAGGGCGTCTTCATCGTCCAGTGTCATCTACTATTATCCGCGCGACATACCGCCGGTGGGAGACGTTGCTTGGCCTGTAGCAATCAACGCTGCGCGTGGCACCGCGTCAGCCAGCACGCGCAGTTCGATCAGCAGAGGCTCGCCGGGCTCAAACTGGTCAACCAGATTGCGCGCTTCCAGTTTTCCTCTGCTCATATACTTTAGCAATGGCTTTAAAACATCTTGCGGTATCGCCGTGCCATTCCATGAAGCCGTGCGAACTCCGCCGCGTCCGGTCAGTGCTCCTTTGTATTCTTGTTTAAATTCCTCGTCTGCGCTTGCCATGACGATTTTATGAATGGCCGTTGCTTCTTCGGTGGAAAGCGGCGTGGTTCTGTTCTCTCCCACGGCGTCCAGCAATCCACTCACTTTCGTTGCTACTCTTGCTATCCAACCCATATAAAATCTCCCCCGTTGCGTTTGGACAAAAAAGCCAGCCGGTGAGGGCTGGCTTTTTGATTATCGTATTTTTTATTTACGCGACTTCGTCCGCTTTGGCGCGGGCGTCGGCGTTATCGCCTTCCGGATCCTTCAGCACATAGCCGCGGCCCCAGACGGTTTCGATATAGTTGTCGCCACCGGCGGCGGTCGCGAGCTTCTTGCGAAGCTTGCACACGAACACGTCGATGATTTTGAGTTCCGGCTCGTCGATGCCGCCATAGAGATGGTTTAAGAACATTTCTTTGGTGAGCGTCGTGCCTTTGCGCAAGCTCAGCAATTCGAGGATCGAATATTCCTTGCTGGTCAGATGCAGCGGCTTGCCTTCGACTTCGATCGAGCGCGTGTCTAAATTGACCGCGAGCTTTCCGGTGCGGATGATCGATTCCGAGTGGCCTTTCGAGCGGCGCACGATCGCCTGGATGCGCGCGATCAGTTCGCCTTTGTTGAACGGCTTGGTGAGGTAATCGTCGGCGCCGTAGCCCAGGCCCTTGATCTTCTGGTCGGGGCCGGAAAGGCCCGAGAGAATCAGGATCGGGGTAGTGACGCGGGCGGCGCGGAAGCGGCGCAGCACTTCGTACCCGTCGATATCGGGCAGCATCAGGTCGAGGATGATGATGTCGTAATCGTAGAGTTTGCCGATTTCCAGCCCTTCTTCGCCAAGCTGGGTGGTATCGCAGATGATGCCTTCCGAGGCCAGCGACAGCTCGATCGCCTTAGCCGTTGAGGAATCATCTTCAACCAACAAAACACGCATAAGGTACTCTCCCCTCAATATTTAATTTTTAAACCTGGCTGTTAGGCAGCCTATTAACAATTTAATTTTTAGTTAACCACAAAAAAATTTATTAAACAATCTTTATGTGTAATTTTTTTAGTAAAAAGCTATAGTCGCTTGTAGGATAGTCTTTTCTCCATGTCAAATGCAAAAGGCTCACAGTGACGACCATACAGCTTGAGGAAATAACCAAGATACAAGAAGTTACTGTTTCAGGTACCGTCTCTGCGGTGCTTGGCATGCTGGTGGAGTGCGTGGGAATCGAGCGGTTTTTGAGCGTGGGCGCGCGTTGCCGCATCACCGGCCAGAAAGACATTCAGGGCCGCGAGCCGAGCGTGCAGGCCGAGGTCGTCGGATTCCGCGAAGACAAGGCATTATTGATGCCGTTTAGCAGCCTCGAGGGCATTGGGCCGGGCGCCAAAGTGACCCTCGAAGACAACGCTTCGGCCTGCTTTCCGTCGGATGGCTGGCTTGGCCGCGTCATCAACGCGATGGGCGAGCCGGTCGATGGCAAAGGCCCGCTGCCGCAGGGCTCCGCTATGTATCCGCTGCGCAACCAGCCCCCGGCGGCGCACGAGCGCATGCGCGTGCGTGGCAAGCTCAATGTCGGCGTGCGCAGCATGAACACGTTTCTCACCTGCTGCCGCGGCCAGCGCATGGGCATTTTCTCCGGCTCAGGCGTCGGCAAATCGATCCTGATGTCGATGCTGGCGCGCAACTCGCAGGCCGACGTCAACGTCATCGGCCTCATCGGCGAGCGCTCGCGCGAATTGCAGGAATTCCTCGAGGACGATCTGGGCGAAGAAGGCCTCAAGCGTTCCGTGGTTATTGTAGCGACCTCGAGCGAGTATGCATTGCTTCGCCGCCAGTCGGCCTACATGACGATGGCGGTCGCCGAATATTTCCGCGATCAGGGAAAAGACGTGCTGTGCCTGATGGATTCGATCACGCGTTTTGCCATGGCCCAGCGCGAGATCGGTTTATCCGCAGGCGAGCCGCCGACCAGCAAGGGCTATACGCCCACTGTATTTTCCGAGTTGCCAAAATTATTGGAGCGCGCGGGTCCCGGCAAAGCGGGGCAGGGATCGATCACCGGATTATTCACCGTGCTCGTCGAAGGCGACGACACCAACGAGCCCGTCTCCGACACCGTGCGCGGGATTCTCGACGGCCACATCGTGCTCGACCGCGCGATTGCGCAGCGCGGGCGTTTCCCGGCGATCAACATTCTCAAGAGCGTGTCGCGCACCATGCCCGATTGCAACAGTGAGCAGGAAAATGCGCTGGTGCAGGTTGCGCGCACCTTGCTTGCCACCTATGACGACATGGCCGAGATGATTCGCCTGGGCGCTTATCGCAAAGGCAGCGATCCCAATGTCGATCAGGCGATTCAGTATTATCCTGCGCTGGAAAATTTCCTGCGCCAGCGCAAGGACGAAACCACCACGCTCGAGCAGGGCTACGATGAGCTCGCGGCGATTCTCGGCATCACCAACTGGCGCAACGAGCAGGCATGAAAGGCCTCTCCACCCTGATTAAGCTTCATAAGCGCACGCTCGATGAGCTGCGAAAAAAAATGGTGCAGCTCGAAAACCAGAAAGCGCAATTGCTGGAAGCCTCGCGCCATCTGCAAGAAGAGCTGTTGCACGAAATGGAACTTGCCAGGCAGCAAACCGAGATGCGCGGATTTTTCGGCGGCTTTGCCAAGCGCATCCAGAAACGCCAGGAAGAAATCGCCGCCGCCATCAAGCTGGTCGAAACGCAGATGGCCAAACTCGCCGACGATATCGCCGTGGAATATGGCGAGCTTAAAAAATACGAAATCGCCAGAGAAAATGGCGAGAAACGCGCGCAGGCCGAGCAAAACCGCAAGGAAACCATCACGCTCGACGAAATCGCCGGCCAGCAGCATCGGCGGAAGCAAAAAAATGAACAATAGAATTTTTGTCATTCCCGCGAAGGCGGGAATCTTATCTCACCGCTTGTACAAGTATCGGGTTGAGATCCCCGCCTGCGCGGGGATGACGGCTATACTATGATAAGTCTCCTCGCCACCCGCCGTTTCCTTCCGCTGTTCATCACGCAATTCTTAGGCGCGTTTAACGACAATGTGTTTAAAAACGCGCTGGTCGTGCTGATTACTTATAAGCTCGCCAGCAACGTAGACGGCAACGCGCAGATGCTGGTCACGCTCGCCGCCGGATTATTCATCCTGCCGTTTTTCATCTTCTCCGCCACCGCCGGTCAGCTTGCCGATAAATACGACCGTGCGCAGATGGCCCGCGCCACCAAAATCTGGGAAATGATCATCATGATGATCGCAAGCGCCGGGTTTTATTTCGGCAATATTTATTTTCTGCTCTTCGTGTTGTTTTGCCTGGGCGTGCAGGCCACCTTTTTCGGGCCGATCAAATACGCGCTGCTGCCGCAACATCTGCATGAAGGCGAGCTGATCGCCGGCAACGGTTATATCGAAGCCGGAACGTTTCTCGCAATATTACTCGGCACGATTTGCGGAGGATTGCTTATCATGAATGAGCTAGGTACACAGCTGATCGCGGGTGCGATCATTGTCTGCGCGGCACTCGGCTATGCGTCGAGCCGCTTTATTCCTAAAGCGCCGGGGCCGATGCCCGAGCTGAAAATACACTGGAACATCGCGCGCGAAACCTGGCGCATCATCGGCCACGACCGGCATAATCACCGCGTCTTTGTCAGCATTCTCGGCATCTCGTGGTTCTGGCTGATTGGGGCCACGTTTCTGTCGCAATTTCCGACCTACGCTAAGGAAACGCTCGGCGCCGACGCAACGGTGGTCACTTTATTTCTCACCGTGTTCTCCGTCGGCATCGGCATCGGCTCATTGTTATGCAACAGATTGCTCGGCGGCGAAGTCAGCAGCAAATACGTACCCGCCGCCGCACTTGGCATCACGCTGTTTACGGTCGATCTGTTTTTTGCAAGCTCCCATAGTGTGAGCAGCGGCACGCTGATCGATGTCTGGGAATTTTTAAATCACATCCCCAATGTGCATATCCTGCTCGACCTGCTCGCCATCGCCATCTGCGGCGGGGTCTATATCGTGCCGCTCTATGCCATCATGCAGCATGAGAGCGCCCCCAACTCGCGGGCGCGCACCATTGCGTCGAATAATGTGATGAACGCGCTGTTCATGGTGATCGCCGCCGTCGGCACGATGATCATGCTCAAGGCAGGATTTTCCATCCCGCACGTATTTCTGACGATTGCGATCCTCAACGGCGCTGCGACTATCGTGATCGCGCGGATAAGATATAAATAAATTGTCATTCCCGCGTAGGCGGGAATCTTATCTCACCGCTTGTGCAAGTATCTAATTGAGATCCCCGCCTGCGCGGGGATGACAAGAATGACACTACGACGCCTGCCTGAACAATTCCTCGAGGCGCAGGACTTTTTCCTCACGGTCTTTTTTCTTATCGAACTTGACCGCATCGCTTAAGACCACTTCGACATGCGCCTTGATGATGCGCGATTCGACGGATTTCAGCGCCGAGTGGATCGCCTTGCACTGGGTGAGCACGTCTTCGAGCTTGCGCTGGTCTTCGAGCATCTTCTGCACGCCCTCGACCTGGCCGATCACGCGATTGAGGCGCTTGATCTCGTCGCCATGCTCGAAACCCGCATACTCTGCGCGGTCTTTTTTGTCCTTCTTGTCTTTCTTGGCCATACATCCTCCGGGTAAAATGGGATACCTGTATAGGGTATATTGAAAAGCGGAGCAACGGGGAAAAATTTGCGAGAAGTTATCAAGTCCGTCTTCGCTCTTCGAGCTACGCCGGACACTGCTTCAGTCTAACGGTCTTCGCATGGCTGCGCCACGCGTAGCCCGTAAGGGCGAAGGGTGGTGGACCATAGGGGAATAACATCGAACCAGCTTTTGGAGGAAATTCAAAAGATTGGGTTAATGTTCTTTTATCATGAGCAAGATAAGCGAGAAAAAGAAGAATATCAGAAAAATTCGCTAACATTCCAAATTTGAATAGATGCCTTTTGGTGATAGATTGCCACAAAAGGATGATCTGAATGTTGGATGTATTCATACATGAAATTAATTATCAAAAGTCTCTCATTGAAAGACTTGAGGCGATCTACCATCCAATTCATGCATCGGGATGGCTTAAGCCTCCTGTCTGGGATAACGATATTATGCAGTTCAGGTATGAGGAGCAGAGCCATCTACTCCTTATATTTTTAAAAGGAGTTAGATATTTAAGCCTTCTGAATGCTGCGATGACATTACTTGAAAAAGGGCATTATCAGGAAATGTATATTCTGTGCCGATGCATGGATGAGGCATTCGAAGATGCCCGACTATTTATGGTGCCGCGCGGAGAAAACGGAGAACTAAGCAAAATACAGCAAACTGCTTTGGATGAATTTTATCAGGAAGAATTTGAAGATTATTTTGCGGCTGGACCCGAATTAAAAAATATCAAACGCCACAGAACTCCCAGAGAAAAAATTCGCAAAGAAATTGATGCCAGTGCACCCGAACAGATTCCTGCACTTAAAGATACCGTAACCACCATTCATAAAACATTTTCTGGTTATGTTCACGGAGCATACCCCCATATTATGGAATTATACGGCGGAAATCCTACCCGTTATCACATTCGCGGTATGACAAATACTCCTAGAGTTATTGAAGCTAAAGATCAGCTAACCATGAATATCTATCGTGGCATATTGTTCGGTCGCCTTGTAGCTAAGTGTTTGGGTATGGGTGAGCAAGATGAACAGCTAATTTTGCTGAGAAACGAAATGGAAAAAAATTATCCCAGCGTTGCGTCTCTACCAGATAGCTACAAAGAAAAAGAAGAAGCTCAATAACCAATTGTTCTTCAAATAAATAATTGTTCGAACAAATTGGTGGAGCATAGGAGAGTCGAACTCCTGACCTCTACAATGCCATCGTAGCGCTCTACCAGCTGAGCTAATGCCCCACAAAGTGGCCAGTGGAAGTATCCAGCGGCCAGACAGTAAGAGCGGTGTTTTTAAGTCTCTTTCCAGGAACTGTCAACTGGCAACTGCCTGCTGCGGCTAATCAAGGCGCGCTACCGCTTTTTCTGGCGCTGCTGGCCGGGGGTGGTGCCGTCGAACGATTCGCCAGCCGGGGTGCGGTCCCATTCCGTAAAATCATCGATCCCCTCGCGATGCTTATCGGGCGTGCGCACTTCGGAGCCGCGAATCAGCTTGCCGTTTCTGGTATCGATGCCAACCGCTGCGGGCATGGGTTTGGTAAACACGTCGAAGGTTTTAAGGGTAACGTTTGGCGCGCTTGCGAGCTCGGTGAGATATTGATCGAAAGCGGCCACGTCATGCTGCCCGATTTCTTTTTGGCCTTTCGCCATGGCGCCGACAAAATGCGCTTCCACCTTATCGGTTTCATTCGCGCGTATTTCGCGCAGCATGTCCTTAAAAGGAATGAGCTTCGGCGGTTCATGCGATATCACCGCGGTTTTGGTTTTGCGGTTATATAAAATCACGGCGGTGCAAGGCCCGTATCCGCCGGTGCCGATGACCGGATGGAGCGAGGTGGCATTGGTTTTGCTTATTTCGCCCGTGTCGATGCACATGCCTTCTTCGGGCTTTATACGCAGCAATTCCTGCGTGTGATATTGTCCGGTGGGCAATGCCAGCGCTTTTTTTAATTCGGGAGGAAAATCCATGGATCCGTTCCTTTGTGGTTTCAGCCATTATAACCAATCAAAGCGGATTATAGTGTGAAGGTTTTGTGAAAAACGATCGCAGGCGTCGGCATTAGCCATTGAATTATAACTATTTATTCATCACCCATTTTTAGCGCAGCTAAGAAGGCCGATTGCGGGATGTTGACCGAGCCGATCTCCTTCATCTTCTTTTTGCCCTTTTTCTGCTTGTCGAGCAGCTTGCGCTTGCGCGAGATGTCGCCGCCGTAACATTTGGCGAGCACGTCCTTGCGCAGCGCCGAGATGGTTTCGCGCGCGATGATCTTGCCGCCGAGTGCCGCCTGAATCGGGATCGGGAAAAGATGTTTGGGGATCAAATCTTTCAGGCGCTCGCAAAGCCTGCGCCCGCGAAAATCGGCTTGCGAGCGATGCACGATCAGTGCTAAGGCATCGACCGGCTCGCTATTGACCAGGATGTTCATCTTCACCAGATCGGCCTCTGCGTAATCGGTGAGCTCATAATCGAAGCTCGCATAGCCTTTCGAGCAGCTTTTCAGGCGGTCGTAAAAATCGAACACCACTTCGTTGAGCGGCAATTTATAGACCACCATCGCGCGCGAGCCGACATAGGTGAGATTCTCCTGAATGCCGCGTTTTTCGGTGCAGAGTGCGAGAATATTTCCCAGGTAATCGTCGGGCGTCATGATCGTCGCGCGGATCCACGGCTCCTCGATCTTCTCGATCTTGGTTACATCCGGCATGTCGTTGGGGTTATGCAGCTCGATCATGCTGCCATCGGTTAAGTGAATGCGATAGACCACGCTGGGTGCTGTCGTAATCAAATCCAAATCGAACTCGCGCTCGAGCCGCTCCTGAATAATCTCCAGATGCAGCATGCCCAAAAATCCGCAGCGAAAACCAAATCCCAGCGCGGTCGAGCTTTCGGTCTCGAATTCAAAACTCGCATCGTTTAAGCGCAACTTCGCCAGCGAGTCTTTGAGATGCTCGAAGTCGGACGCGTCGGTCGGATAAAGCCCGCAAAACACCACCGATTGCGATGGCTTGAAGCCGGGCAGCGCTGCCGCCGCCGGGCGGCGCTCTTCGGTGATGGTGTCGCCGATTTTGCAATCGGCCACCTGTTTGATGCCGGTGATGATGTAGCCGACTTCGCCGGGCGATAATTTATCCACCGGTACTTTCTTGGGCGTAAACACGCCGAGCTGATCGACGCTGTAGGCCGCGCCATTGCTCATCATGCGGATCTTAGCCCCCTTGGAAAGCGTGCCTTCCATGATGCGCACCAAAATAATCACGCCGAGATACGTGTCATACCAGCTATCGACCAAGAGCGCCTTGAGCGGCACGCTCGCGTCGCCCTTAGGCGCGGGCAGGCGGGTGACGATGGCCTCGAGCACTTCCTCGATGCCGATGCCGCTTTTAGCGGAGATCGCAATCGCCTCGGAGGCATCGATGCCGATTACTTCTTCGATCTGCGCTTTGGCGCGCTCGACATCGGCGGCAGGCAGATCGATTTTATTGAGCACCGGCACCATCTCGTGATGCGCGTCGATCGCCTTATAGACGTTGGCGAGTGTTTGCGCCTCGACCCCTTGCGACGCATCGACCACCAGCAGCGAGCCTTCGCAGGCGGCCAAGCAGCGCGACACTTCGTAGCCGAAATCGACATGGCCCGGCGTGTCCATCAGATTCAGCGTATAGGTTTGTCCGTCTTTGGCTTTGTATTTGAGCCGCACCGTCTGCGCCTTGATGGTGATGCCGCGCTCTTTTTCGATGTCCATCGAATCGAGCACCTGCTCGGTCATCTCGCGCGCTTCCAGCCCGCCGCAAATCTGAATCAGCCGGTCGGCGAGCGTCGATTTGCCGTGGTCGATATGGGCGATGATGGAGAAATTGCGGATTTTCGATAGATCGGTCATAGGGGTGGGATATATCAGTTTGTGCCGCAATCTCAATAACAATGTCATCCCCGGCTTGTCCGGGGATCTAGAGCCGCTGTGCTCTGTCGCTTGAGATCCCCGCATAAAGCGGGGATGACAGTTACTTCTTAAACACCGCCACAATCTCTAAATGCGGGCTATAGACGAACTGGTCGATGCCCTGCGCGTGGGCCAGCGTAAACCCGGCTTTTCCGAGGATCTTGGCGTCGCGCGCGAAGCTCGCCGGGTTGCACGAGACCATCACCACATTTTTGATCTGCGAGGTGGCCAGCGCCTCGCACTGCGCCTTAGCGCCCGGGCGCGGCGGGTTGAGTATCACCGCGTCGAAACGCGTAAGCTGCTTGTCGGTGAGCGGATTTTTGAAAAGATCGCGCGCCTCGGTGGTGAAGCGGTCGGAGATGCCATGCAGCTGCGTCATCGCTTTGAGGCCGCGGATCATCGCCGCGTCCATTTCCACCCCATGCACGCGCGCGCTTTTACTCAATGGGAAACCATAGGTGCCGATGCCGCAGAATAAATCGGCAATCGATTTCGCCCCTTTGACGCCGTCGAGCACCGCATCGGTCAATAATTTTTGCCCTTCTTTGCTCGCCTGCAAAAAGGCTCCGGCGGGCAGCGCCACCTCGTAGCCGCCAAGCGCCATGGTCACAGGCGCGCGATTGACCACGGTTTTGCCGTTCAGCGAAATGCGCGCAATGTTAAGCTGCTCGGCGAGCGGATTTAAATACGTAGTGTCTTGCACATCGGACGAGCATTCGAGCGCGAGATCAATGCCGCTATCGGCCAGCGTGACGCTCGCCGTTTTGATCGCACCCGCTGCTTTCCATGAAGCTAGTTGTTTGCTAAGCGGCGTCATCAGCGCTTGTAATTCAGGCTCCAGGATCAGGCAGTTTTCCACCGGCACAAGCTGGTGGCTGCGCGGCGCGTAATAAGCGAACGACGCGCTATGCAGTTTAAATTCCGCGCGGCGGCGCGACGCGGGCGGCAGGAAAACCAGCTCGGCGTTGACATCGGGAAATCCGCCATGAGCCAGCGCCTGCGCGAGCACGCGGCGTTTGCCGTCTCGATACGAAATTTCGGAAATCTGTTGCAAACTACATCCGCCGCAGGCGGAAAAATACGGGCAGGGCGGCGCAATGCGATCCGGCCCGCCTTGCAAAATAGCCACGATCTCGCCGCGCGAATGTTCCTTGGTATCATGCACGATGCGCACGCGTAAGCGGTCGCCCGCCGCGGCTTTTTCGACGAAGACCGGCTTGCCGTTAAGCGTGGCGATGCCGTCGCCCAGGCCTCCGAGCGAGCTGATATCAACGATATGCACATTCGATGGATCAGGCGATGCGATCGTCATGTGTTTTTCTATCGAGCCAGGCATAGCCGAAGCGCCGTATCTTTCGTTCATAATATCTTTCCAAGAGCACGGCTAAGGTAATGGAGATGACCATCACCAGGCAGGTGAATGTCACCGGATCGTTTGTATTGAGCAGGTCGAATTTGACGGCCTTGATGTAAATATAGGGATGCAGCAAGTACAGGCCGTAACTCATATTGCCCAGCAGCGTCGCCAGCCATACGCAACCGGCCGGTACGCGCAGATAACCCGCAACGAATACCACCAATATACAGAGCATAGCAAGCAGCGTGCCGCTTAATCCCGCCATATCCGTATCTACTGCCAGTGACGTCAAATAGCCAAGAGAGGCCAGCATCGCTAGGAACCATATCCACGCCGCAGCAGGCGGTTTAAGGGGAGAGGAAATCATTTTCCCAACCAGGCAGCCGCCGTAAAAATAAGCGATAAAGGAGATAAACTGCACGTAATTGTCCCAGTATTTTCCCATATCGCCTTCTTTTTGCAGGACGCTGCCCGTAAAATAAATCTGGATCCAAAGCAGCATGCCCATCAGTGCAAAAGGCCGCCACTTGCCGCCCAGCGACAGTAAAAAAATGGGAAAGAGAAAGTAAAACACAAATTCTATACCAAGCGACCAGCCCCCGGTCAGCATCGACGTGGCGCCCGGATTGGCCAGGCCGAACAGGAAACTCAAGTTTAGAAGAAGCTTGGGGACGCGACTGAGCAGCCGGCCTTTGATAAGCACCAGCAACCAATAGAGTGGCGCCAGCCGGAAGAAGCGGCGGCCGATAAACGTGGAGAGGGACATCCCATGCGCCAGCTTATCGGCATAGGCGATATACATGCTGGCGCCGCTCAATACGAAAAAAATATTGACGCTGTAACTGCCCAGCATATTGAGGTCGGCGATCTCCTGCCAGAAGAGCAGGTGATAAATGGCGACCGTCAATGCACATAGGCCGCGCAACAGGTCGAATCCGTGCAACCTTTCCGTCATGCCCTAGATACTGCATAGGACAGATACTTGCGCAATCTCTTTCTTGCGCGCCAGGCGAAGGAATAAGTGGAGAGTTTTGGCTACGCGATGATGTCGGGGTAGACCTGATGCTCGAGAGTAACGATTTCATCGCGCAGGTTCATCCTCATTTTTTTGAGGCGCTGGCGGGTGAATTCGTCGAGGGCTGCGTCGTGGTCGATTTTATCATCGAGGTCGCGGTGCTGGAGCTTAAGCGACTCGAGTCGCTTGATCATCAACAGATCTTCATTCATAGCGGCGTTTCCGTTACGTAAATAGGGTCTTTTTTTAGAAGGGGCTTCTATCGGAGCCCCCTGAAAACAAGGCGAGTATAACAAAAAAAACCTTAAATTCCTATCATTTTTGTAACCCGCCCAAACCGGCTTCAGGCCTCGCTATTGAGCCCTTCCCAGCGCCTAAGTGCCGGATGTTCCAGCGAAAATAAATCGAGGATGCGGCCGGTGGTGTGGGCGACCATGTCGTCGAGGGTTTCGGGCTTGCTGTAAAAAGCGGGTACCGGCGGGGCGATGATGCCGCCCATGTCCGACACGGCGAGCATGTTGCGTAAATGCGCCGAATGCAGCGGCGTTTCGCGCACCATCAGCACCAGGCGTTTGCGTTCCTTGAGCATCACGTCGGCGGCGCGGGTGAGCAGGTTGGTGCTGCCGCCGGTGGCGATTTCGGCCAGCGAGCGCATCGAGCAGGGTGCGACGATCATGCCGTCGGTTTTAAACGAGCCGCTGGCGATAGGTGCCGACAAGTCGTTGACTGCGTACCAGTGGCTGGCGAGCGCATGCGTGGCGGCAAGCGAGAGATCGGTTTCGTGCGCGAGCGTGATCTGCGCGGTTTTGCTCACCACCAGATGCGTCTCGACGTCGAGTGCGGCGAGTGCCTTGAGGAGCGCTACGCCGTAGATCGCGCCGGATGCGCCGCTGATGCCGATGATGATGCGTTTAGGATGCATGCCTTACCTGTAAAAGAGCGGGCAGCATAACGCGCCCGCCAGCTTTTGTCAGGAATTTATTGTGCTGGCGTGTCGCCGCGGCCGGGCGTGATGTGGCAATCGCGCTGAGCGGCCGGTTTGCCCCAATCCATATCGAGGTATGCGTTGGTGCAGGTGACCGAGCTTTTGCCCGCCACGATACCGCCTGCCGACGGTGCGAGCTTATTGTAATCGATGGCTTGCGCCGGTGCGGCGGCAATCGCCACCGGTGCGGCTTTAACCACGCCGCCTGCGGCGGGTGCGAGCGCGCCGAGCGCTTTTGCGTTGGCCTGCTGCACCGGTTTTTTCACGATATCTTTGCATAGCGTTTTGGCTTTGGTAAGTGCGGCCACCGTTTTCGACGGTTTATGCGGCGCTTTATGCGCGATCACACCGGGCTTGGCGGTCGATTTGGCGAGCTTGGCTTTCACCACTTTCGGTTTTCCGGCCGACGGCGACAGTTCGCCGAGCTTAGGAGTATCCACGGGGTCAACGCATTCTTCCTGCATCACGCCTGCCGACGGCGAAAGCTCATTGAATCCGGCTGCCGGCGAAAGCAGGCTCATCTGCGCCGGAGGAATCGGGCCCTGGCCGAGAATACTCAGGTCAAGCTGGCCTGCATTGATAAAGAGTGGATCGCTATAGACGAATTCCGGATTGCGAGCTTCGCGATCGCGCAGCGACAGCAATGGGCGATCGAGCGGTTCAATTGGCGGAGGTGCCGGGAAAGGCGCAGGTGCTGGTGTGGGTGCAGGTACCGGTGTGGGCGCAGGTGTTGGGCTAGGCGCTGGAGCCGGAGCCGGAGCTGGTGCGGGAGCCGGAGCTGGTGCTGGCGCGGGAGCCGGAGCCGGAGCCGGAGCTGGTGCGGGTGCCGGAGCTGGTGCGGGAGCCGGAGCCGGAGCTGGTGCTGGCGCCGGTGCTGGAGCCGGTGCTGGCGCTGGTGCTGGAGCTGGCGCGGGTGCGGGAGCCGGAGCTGGTGCTGGCGCGGGAGCCGGAGCCGGAGCGGGAGCCGGAGCGGGTGCTGGAGCTGGAGCCGGTGCTGGAGCCGGTGCTGGAGCTGGCGCGGGTGCCGGAGCTGGCGCGGGAGCTGGAGCCGGAGCGGGCGCTGGAGCCGGAGCGGGCGCTGGAGCTGGAG
>JADMIO011761871.1_pt1 | contig 19343 bp, 20 predicted proteins | sample 8958161 | NCBI WGS metagenome assembly JADMIO01 (sample SAMN16585339, study PRJNA669376) | soil metagenome | isolation source: Crop rotation soil | place: USA: Cullars Rotation, Alabama | collected 2011
CTTTCCCCCCTACGTGCACGAGGCGGTGCCCATCGCCGCCGGCAACGCGCGCGGCATCGGCGCCGGCACGCGCTACGTCTGGTCGAGCCGCCTGCCCTACCGCCTCGCTTTCGAAATGCGCACCACGCGCGCCGAGCCGCCGGTGCTGCTCGAGGGCGAGGCGAGCGGCGATCTCGAGGGGCGCGGACGCTGGCTGCTCGCGCGCGACGCCGGCACGACGGCGGTGCGCTACGAGTGGCGTGTGCGCACTACGAAGCGCTGGATGAATGTCGTCGGGCCGCTACTGGCGCCGCTCTTTGCATGGAATCACGACCAGGTGATGCGCGCCGGCGGCCGCGGGCTCGCGGAATATCTCGGCGCGCGATACGTGAGCTGCAGTTCGCGCCGCGCCACTAGCCACGCCACATTGTTTGGGTAGAATCCGGCGCTTTGCCGCGGGCGGAAATTAGCACAGACCCGAAGGGTCAGTCGCGAATTTTTGCCTGCGCGTGTTGACCCATGCAGCCCGGCACCCGCTACCCGCTCGAAGTCAATCCGAAGATTCCCAAGCGCCTCGCGCGCCTGGAAGAGCTGGCCGGCAATCTCTGGTACAGCTGGGACCGCCCGACACGCGCGATCTTCGCGCGGCTGAATCCGGCGCTCTGGGACGCGGTCGGGCATAACCCGAAGGCGCTTCTCAAGCGCATCGACGAGCAGCGGCTGATCGACGCCGCGAGCGACCCGGCGTTCCTCGACAGCCTGACGCGCGTGCTGGCGGCGTTCGACGCCTATCACGCCGAGCCGCCGTTTCGCTCGAACTCCGGCGGCTTCAAGGGCGACGAGCTGGTCGCCTACTTCTGCGCCGAGTTCGGCGTGCACGAGAGCCTGCCGCTCTATTCCGGCGGCCTCGGCATCCTGGCGGGCGATCACTGCAAGGCGGCGAGCGATTTCCAGCTGCCGTTCGTGGCGGTGGGCCTGCTCTACCGCCAGGGCTATTTCGTGCAGACCATCGACGCCGATGGCCGCCAGCGTCCCGACTACCACGACTCCGATTTCGCCGACCTGCCGATCGAGCCGGTGAAGCGCGACGGCAATGACCTCACGGTGGAGATGGCGCTCCCCGGACGCAAGCTGACGGTGAAGGTATGGCAGGCACGCATCGGCCACGTGCGCCTTTTCCTCCTCGATACCGATGTGCCGACCAACACTGAGCGCGACTGCGCCATCGCGCACCGCCTCTACGGTGGCGATCGCACCACGCGCCTCGAGCAGGAGCTGGTGCTTGGCGTCGGCGGCGCGCGCGCGCTCGCCGCGATGGGACTCAAGCCGAGCGTCTTCCACATCAACGAGGGCCATGCCGCTTTCCTCATCCTTGAGCGCGTGCGCAGCCTCGTGGCTGAGGGCATGACGCTCGAGCAGGCGCTCGAGGCGGTAGCGTCGAACACCGTCTTCACCACGCACACGCCGGTGCCGGCGGGGCACGACCAGTTCAACGACGGCACGGTGCTGCCCTATCTGAAAACCGTGTTCGGCGAGCTGGGCAGCTCGCCCGAGAAGCTCGCCGTGCTGGCGCGTCCACCGGCGGGCGGCGACTTCAACATGACGGCGCTCGCGATCCGCGGCGCACGCTACATCAACGGCGTCTCGCGCATCCACGGCGGCGTGTCGCAGCGCCTGCTCAAGGACTTCTGGCCGAACGTGACGCCGGAGGAAAACCCGGTCGGCTACGTCACCAACGGCGTGCATGTCACCACGTTCCTCGCGCCCGAGTGGGGCGAGGTGCTCGACCGCTTTCTCGGCGTCGGCTGGATGCATCGTCTCGGGCACCCCGGCATCTGGGAAAAGATCCGCGACATCCCGGACCACATCTTCTGGAGCGTGCGCCAGGACATCAAGGCGCGCATGCTGCACATGGTCCGCCATCGCATCGCGCGCCAGCACCTGCGCAACCACGGCAGCGAGTCGCACCTCGAGCGCCTGCTGCGCTACTGCGATCCGGCGAAGCCCGCCGTGCTCACCATCGGCTTCGGGCGGCGCTTCGCGACCTACAAGCGCGCGACCCTGCTCTTCAACGACCTGGACAACTTCCGGCGCATCGTCGGCGACAAGAACCGGCCGGTGGTGTTCCTGTTCGCGGGCAAGGCGCATCCCGCCGACGAGCCGGGGCAGGAGCTGATCCGCACGCTGGTGCACATGTCGAGCCAGGAGGAGTTCCAGGGGCGCCTGCTCTTCCTCGAGGGCTACGACCTGCACATCGCGCGACGCCTGGTGTCGGGGGTCGACGTGTGGCTGAACAACCCGGTGCATCCGCTCGAGGCCTCGGGCACCTCCGGCATGAAGGCCGGGATGAACGGCGTCATCAACCTGTCCATCCTCGACGGCTGGTGGGACGAGGGCTACGACGGGCAGAACGGCTGGGCGATCAAGCCGGCGTCACCGCAGCTCGACCAGCACCGGCGCGATCGCGAGGAAGCGCGCACGCTCTACGAGCTCCTGCAGGACAACGTCGTGCCGCTCTACTACAAGCGCGCCGAGGGCGGCTATTCGGCGGAGTGGATCCGCATCGCCAAGCGCTCGATGGCCTCCCTCCTGCCGCGCTATGACGCCTCGCGCATGCTCGGCGAGTACGTCTCCAAGTTCTATCTGCCGGCGGTGCGCCAGGGCCATCGCTACGCGGCGAACGGCTATGAGGCGGCGAAGACCATCGCCGCCTGGAAGGCACGCGTGCGCGCCGCGTGGCCGGGCGTGACCCTCCGGCGGCTCGATCAGCCCAAGCGCCGCATCCAGTTCGGCGAGACGGTGCCGATCGAAATCGGCATCAAGCTGAACGGCCTCAGCAACTCCGACGTCTGCGTCGAGCTCCTGCTGTCGCGCAGCCTGCGCGAGGCGGCGCCGATCGAGCACAGCCACGAGCTCGCCGCGACCGGCGCCGTGGAAGGCGGCGAGCAGCGCTTCCGCATCGACCTGAAGCCCGGCCTCGCCGGCCGGCTCGAATACCGCGTGCGCGTCTTCCCGCGGCACGACCTCCTTACGCATCCGTTCGAGATGGGCCTCAGCACCTGGCTGTAGCGATTCTTCGTTCGTGATGTGAACGGCTTGGCCGCGGGACGCGGCGGAGTCCGCTAAGGTGGGCGAAAAAGAGGCGCCTGCCCATGACTCAATCTCCTCCCAGCTCTACCCTCGCCGCGCTCGTTTCGCGTCAGATGCTTTCGGGGCTGAAGCGCTAATCGGCCGATGAGGCCCGGTGCCGGCGTGTTCGATCGCCTGTTCGGAAAGAGCAAACCACCGCGGGATATCAACGAGCTCATTCACGAGATCGCGGATCGCAAGCGGCCGCTGGACTACGACGAGCTCTTCAGGCGCCTGCCGGCGCTGAAGCTGTACTTTCCGGTCTCGGCGTCCGCAATCGACAATCTCCCGAGAGGCACGCCGCTGCAGGTCGGAAAGGACTCCGCCTTGCGCGCTGCCACCGCGGCGGTAAACGGCAAGACCTTCGTGCTTCTCTACGCGTCTCGTTCAGACAAGCGCCTGGGCGAGCACTACGCCGAAATCGAGGGCATGGAAGCGCTTCGCATGGTCATGCGCATCGCCAGCGCGGATGGCCTCGCCATACAAGCCGAAGGCACTGCCTGGGTCGCAATGGACAAGAAGAAGATCGGCAGTGCGCTGGGAGTTCTGTACTTGGTACGAAATTAATCAACGCGACTTGGCGAGCAGCGCGAGCGCGCGCGCGGCGAGCGGATAGGGATCGCTGACCCCGCCGCCCGGCGCGGCGGTGTCGAGCAGCAGGTGCCAGCCGCCGGCGGGGAGCGTGAAGTCGAGAGGCGCGTCGCCCGCGTTCACGAGCAGAAGTAAATCGTCATCCTCGATCGGCAAGCCGCGCTCGTCGCGCTCGGCGAGGCGGCGGCCGAGGAGCAGCATGCCGAGCGCGCGCGTCCCGGCGCTGGTCCACTGCGCCTCGGTCATCGGCTCGGCGCGCGGCGTGAGCCAGGTGAGGTCCTCGGGCTTCGGATAGGTGCGGCGGCGGAAGGCCGGATGGCGCTTGCGCATGGCGATCAGCGCGCGCACGAATTCGAGCAGCTTGGTATCCGCGCGTTGCCAGTCGAGCCAGGAGAGCTCGCTGTCGTGGCAGTAGGGGTTGTTGTTGCCGCGCTGGGTGCGGCCGAGCTCGTCGCCCGCGACCAGCATCGGCACGCCCTGCGAGAAGGCAAGCGTGGCGAGGAAGTTGCGCTTCTGCTGCGCGCGCGCGGCACGCACCTTCGCATCGTCGCTCGGCCCCTCGACGCCGAAGTTGAAGCTGCGATTGTTGTCGGAGCCGTCGCTGTTCTCCTCGAGGTTGGCTTCGTTGTGCTTGCGCTCGTAGGAAACCAGGTCTTCCAGCGTGAAGCCGTCGTGGGTGGTGACGAAGTTGACGCTCGCCGTCGGGTTGCGCCCCGCGCCCTGGAAGATGTCGGAGGAGCCGGTGAGGCGCGAGGCGAGCTCGCCCACCGTGCGCGAATCGCCGCGCCAGTACGAGCGCACGGTGTCGCGGTAGCGATCGTTCCATTCCGCCCAGCCCGGCGGAAAGCCGCCGAGGCGATAGCCGCCTTCGCCCAAGTCCCAGGGCTCGGCGATCAGCTTGACCTGGGAGAGCACCGGGTCCTGGCGCACGGCGGAAAGGAACGCGCCGTTGCGGTCGAACACATGCGAGGAATTGCGCGCCAGCGCCGGCGCCAGGTCGAAGCGGAAGCCGTCGACGTGCATCTCCTGCACCCAGTAGCGCAGGCTGTCCATGACGAGCGCGAGCACCACGCGGTGGCTGGTGTTGAAGCTGTTGCCGGTGCCGGTGACGTTGAGGTAGCGGCGCGGATTGCCGGGATCGAGGCGGTAGTAGATCGAGTTGTCGAGGCCGCGGAAGCTGAGCGTCGGCCCGCTCGGGTCGCCTTCGCCGGTGTGGTTGTAGACGACGTCCAGGATCACCTCCAGCCCCGCCGAGTGCAGCGTGCGCACCATGCTCTTGAACTCGCCGATGTTGCCGGTGGCGAGATAGCGGCACTCCGGCGCGAAGAAGCCGATCGAGTTGTAGCCCCAATAGTTGCGCAGGCCGTTCTGCAGCAGCCGGCGCTCGTCGACGAAGGCCTGCACCGGCAGCAGCTCGACCGCGGTGACGCCGAGGCCCTTCAGGTACTCGATCACCGGGCGGCTGGTCAGGCCGAGATACGTGCCGCGCAGCTGCTCGGGCACATCGGGATGGAGCTGCGTGAAGCCCTTGACGTGCAGCTCGTAGATCACCGTGTCCTGCCACGGCGTGCGCGGCGGCCGGTCGTCGCCCCAGCTGAAGGCCGAGTCGACCACCTGGCAGCGTCCGAGCCCGGCGCCGATCTTGCCGCGGATCAGGCGGGCATAGGGATCGAGCAGCAGCTTCGAGCCGTCGAAGCGGTGCCCGCGGTCGGGTTCGTCAGGACCGTGGACCCGGTAGCCGTAGAGCTGGCCGGGGCGCGCGTCGGGCAGGTAGCAGTGCCAGACGAAGTCCGTGCGCTCGCGCACCGGCACGCGCTCGATCTCGCGCCGGCCGCGCGGATCGAACAGGCACAGCTCGACACGCTCTGCGTTCTTCGAGAAGAGCGCGAAGTTGACGCCGCCGCCGTCCCAGGTGGCGCCGAGCGGATGCGCCCGTCCTCGCCAGACGGTGCTCGGAGCGACGACGGATCGTGCGGGTGCCTCCACCGGAGGCTGGAAGCTTACGTCGGAACGGTCTTCGCCGGCTGCACCAGGTGGCAGCCGTTCGCGCGCCAGCGGCCGTCCCTCTGCCGCTGCATCGCGTAGTAGGCGAGCCAGACGGCGCCGCCGCGCTCGGTGAGCTTCACCGGCTGCACCGCCTCGCCGCTGAGGATCACCGGCTCGAGGAACGCGACGTTCGCCGGCCGCGCCATCGGCCCGTAGTCGCTGCGCACGACATGGAGGAAGCGCTCCGCTGTGCCGAACGCCTGCTGCACCCCCGGCGAAGCGAGGGCAAAGGCGCCCTGCGCATCGTCGCGGCGGAAGGCTTCGAGCTGGCGCTGGATGACCGAGCGGATCTCGGCGAAGTCGTCCGCCGTCACCGTCGGCTGGGCGAGCGCCGTCGCAGCCGACAGCGCAAGCCAGAGAGCGAGCGCTCGCAGCACGTCAGCTTCCCTGCATCGACACGTCCCGGCCGGCGCTGCGGCTTTGCAGCAGCTCGAGCAGGCGAGCGCGCTCGGCCAGCACCTTCTGCGCGTACTGCGCCGAGCTGTCGCCAAGCGCACCGTTATAGAACTGCAACCCCGCCTCCAGCGTGCCGGTCCGGTAGACGTATTCCTGCAGGATGCGGGCGCCGACCTCGATGTTTGCCTCGGGGTCCCAGACTGCCGCCTCGCCGCCTACCGCGGCCAGCTTCACCGGGTGGTATCTCGGAATGATCTGCATCAGGCCCTTGGCGCCCATGTCGCTCTCGGCGATCGGGTTGAAGCGCGACTCGACGGAGATGACCGCCAGCACGAGGAGCGGATCGAGTCCGACTTCGCGCGCCGCCCGGAAAGCCGCGCCCACCATCCGCTCGGTCGCCGCTGTCGCGACCAGAAAGCGTCGCGACAGGTACCTGACGAGAAGCGGCTCCGCCGGATCGCGCGGCGGCTCGGCGTAGGTTTCATCGGGCACGCACGCCGCGAGCACGGCCGTGTCCGGCGTGCCGATGGAATCGCCCGCGCCTGCGAGCAGTGTCGCAGCCAAGATGACGGGACTAGCAGCAATCAGGGATCGATGGTGCAGGGCCATGGCGCACCTCGGTGGCGAAGCATCGTAGTGCCGCCGGTGAATCGACTCTATCGCGCGTACTTGAATCTCCTGTCGCTGCGCGACTACCTCGCGTGCGGTCGCTATTACAGGAGAAGACTCGTCCGGTCGATAGTACGGACAGTGACCGGTCCATATGATCCATCGCCATCGTCCGCAAGAACTTCCCCAAAGGTACGCACCGAATGAAAAAAACAGTCGCTCTGGTCCTCGCCGGTGGTGAAGGCACCCGCCTCTATCCGCTGACAGCGGAGCATGCGAAGCCGGCACTTCCTTTCGCAAATGGTTATCGCATCTGCGATTTCGTGCTGTCGAACCTGGTCAACTCCGGCATATCGACGATCTATGTACTCGCCCAGTACAAGCCCGAATCGCTGGTGAAGCACATCCAGACGGCCTGGGCGCCTTGGTTCGCCGAGTCCGAAGGGCTCATCAAGGTGCTGTTGCCGCGCTCCAACACGCTCGGTGGCCGGTTCAAGGGAACCGCCGACGCCGTGTACCAATATCTCGATGTAGTGCAGGCGCATTCCGCCGACATGGTCGCGGTGTTCGCCGCCGACCACATCTATCGCATGGATGTGACGCAGATGACCGACTTCCATGCCGCCAACGCCGCCGACGTCACCGTGGCGGCGCTCGGCGTGCCGGTGGAAAAGGCGCGCGGCTTCGGCGTCCTCAAGACCGGCGCCGACGGACGCGTGCTCGAGTTCCGCGAAAAACCGAAGCAGCCGGCGCCGATCCCCGGCGATCCGCGCCACGCCTACGCCTCGATGGGCAACTACATCTTCACTCCGCACGTGCTGCAGCGCCTGCTCGAAGAGGCGTGCGAGCGCGGCGAGGTGGACTTCGGCCGCGATCTATTGCCGCGCGTTTGCCGCAGCGAACGCGTGTTCGCCTACGACTTCGCGCAGAACCGCGTGCCTGGCGTGCAGGAGTTCGAGGAGCCGGCGTATTGGCGCGACGTCGGCACGCTCTCGGCGCTCGCCGCCGCGCAGCAGGATGCGATGGGCTCGCGTCCGCGCTTCAACCTGTGGAACGCGCGCTGGCCGATCCGCGGTGAATACGAAACCGAGACGCTCGCGCGCGCTCCGCAGGGCGCGCACGAGGAAGCCGAGCTCACAGCGCCGGCGCCCTGGCGTGGCGGCCGTAGAGATCGGCATACTGACGGGCGGGTCCCGACCAGCTGAAGTCGCGCGCCATGCCGCGGCGCTGCAGCTCGCGCCAGCGCCGCGGATCCCGGTAGACCTCCAGCGCGCGACGCACCGCTGCCACCAGCGCGGCGCTCTCGGCCGCCTCGAACAGAAAACCCGTCTCGCCATCGGCGATCGTGTCGATCAGTCCGCCGGTGGCGCGCGCGACCGGCGGCGTGCCGTAGCGCTGGCTGTACATCTGGTTCAGGCCGCAGGGCTCGAAGCGCGACGGCATCAGGAAGAGATCGGCGCCCGCCTCGATGAGATGCGCCAGCTCCTCGTTGAAGCCGATGGCGACGCCGATGCGGCCGGGATAACGCGCCGCGAGCGCGGCAAGCGCGGTCTCGTACTCGCGCTCGCCGCGCCCGAGCACGCAGATCTGCGCGCCGAGCGTCACCAGCTCGTCGGCCGCCGCGCAGACGAGATCGATGCCCTTCTGGTGCGCGAAGCGGCACACCGTGCCGAGCAGCGGCGCGGCAGCATCTTCCGCCAGGTTCAGGCGCCGCTGCAGCGCGCCCTTGTTGCCCGCCTTTCGGTCGAGGCTCGTCCACGAGTAAGGCTCGGCGATCAGGCGATCGCCCATCGGATTCCAGAGCTCGTTGTCGATGCCGTTGACGATGCCGCGCAGCACGCCGCGGCGCTCGCGCAGCACGCCGTCCAGGCCGCAGCCGAATTCATCGGTCTGGATCTCGCGCGCGTAGCTCGGGCTCACCGTGGTGATGGCATCGGCGTACACCAGCCCGCCTTTCAGGAACGAGAGCCGGCCATAGAACTCGAGGCCCTCGATGGAAAAAGTCGCGGGCGGCAGCTCCAGACGATCGAGCAGCGACGCATCGCAGATGCCCTGGTAGGCGAGGTTGTGCACCGTCATGACGGCGCCTGCGCGGCTAGGCTGGAAATGCAGATAGACCGGCGCCAGCGCCGTCGGCCAGTCGTTGCAGTGCAGGATCTCCGGACGCCATTCGAGCGGCGAGGCGCCGCTCGCAAGAAGTGCCGCGGCGCGCGACAGCACGCCGAAGCGCAGCCAGTTGTCCGCCCAGTCGCCGCCGGCGCCGTCCTGGTAGGGCGTGCCTTCGCGATCGTAGAGGGACGGGGCCTCGACGAGCAGGCATTCGCCCTTCTCGAGCAGCCGCACCTCGGTGCCGAGCAGCTGCAGCCGTGCGCGCTCCTCGGCGCCGGCCGGCTCGATTTCGCGGTAGCGCGGCAGCAGCACGCGCACGTCGTTGCCCTGCGCGCGCAGCGCAGCCGGCAACGCGGCGCTGACATCGCCGAGCCCGCCCGTTTTCGTGAGCGGAGCGCACTCCGGTGTAACGAACAGTACGCGCATAAAAAAAGACCCCGGTAGGGGGCCAGGGTCTTATGCCTACATACGCACGAAGGGAGGGAGGTGCGTATGCAAGGGGGGGAAAACTGGGCTGGGTGGCTGCGCTAGCTGGTCACCTGCGCGGCCTCGTGCCGCGGCCGCAAACGCAGCGGAGCGACGCGGTAGCCGCCGCTGAATTCCTCGCCCACCGGGATGTCGAGGCAGGCCGAGCCATTGATCACCTTGGCGCCGAGCGCCCGCACCAGCGCCGGCTGCTGCTTCTGCGATTCGAGCTCGATGAAGCAGACGACGCGCGCGGCGCCGCGGTTGTGCACCAGCCTGAAGCTGTGCACCGGGCCGTAGGGCGCGCACAGCTCCAGCACTCCCTTCGTTAACGAGTACAGGTCGTGCGCCTCGCGCAACTGCTCCATCACCTCGGGTCTCATCTGGCCCGGATGCTAGGGCCGGCTTGCGCACTATCGATATCCTCGGAAGCATGAACCGCATGTAGTCGACCGACTACAGGTTTTATGACGCGAAAATTAACCCCTACAAAATCAACGCGACACTCGCGGCTGTAAAGCAGGTGGCAAGCGTGCCGGCGACGATCGACTTCATGCCGAGCGACACCACCTCGGCGCGGCGCTCGGGGCACATGGTCCCCAAACCGCCGATCATGATGCCGAGGCTGCCGAAATTGGCGAAGCCGCAGAGCGCGTAGGTCATCAGCACCCGGCTTCTCTCCGAGAGCCCGCCCTTGGCGAGATCGATATAGGCGACGAGCTCGTTCAGCACGGTCTTCGTCCCGAGCAGCGCGCCGGCATCGCTTGCCTCGGACCACGGCACGCCGGCGAGCCAGGCGAGCGGCGCGAGCGCCATGCCGAGCAGGCCCTGCAAGCTGTAGGGCGCGATCACGAAGTTCACCAGCGCCACGAGCGCCACGAACACCAGCAGCATGGCGACGATGTTGATGAGAAGCTGCGCGCCCTCCAGCGTGCCGCGCGTGATCGCATCCATGCTGCCGGTCGCCTCGGAGCGCAGATCGAGATCGCCGCTCGTCACCTCGCCGCGCGGCGGCACCATCACGTAGGCGAGCGCGAGCGCCGCCGGCGCCGAGAGAATCGAGGCGATCAAGAGGTGCGCCACTGCATCCGGGATCACCGGGCCGAGGATCGCCGCATAGAGAAAGAGCACGGTGCCGGCGATCGACGCCATGCCCGCGACCATGATCGCGAAGAGCTCGCCGCGCGAGACGCGCCCGAGATACGGGCGCACGAAGAGCGGCGCTTCCACCATGCCGACGAACACGTTCGCCGCGGTGGAAAGCCCGACCACGCCGCCGACGCCCATGGTCCGGCGCAGGAGCCACGAGATCACGCGCACCACGGCGGGCAGCACGCGCCAGTAGAAGAGCAGCGCCGAAAGCGCGCTGATCACCAGCACGATCGGCAGCGCGCGGAACGCGAGCACGAAGGTCGCCTCGGGCGCCGTGATCGCGAAGGGCGGCTTGGCGCCACCGAGGTAGCCGAACACCAGACTCGTGCCGGCCTCGGTCGCGCGCTCCAGCACGATCAGCGCATCGTTCAGCTTCATGAACGCCGTTTTCACTCCGGGCAGCTTGATGCACACCAGTGCCAGCACGAGCTCCAGCACGATGCCCGCCGCCACCGCGCGCCACGGCACCGCGCGCCGCGCTTCGCTCATTACCCAGGCGAGCGCCACGAGCCCGACCATGCCGGCGAGCGCATGCATAGAATCAGCCATGGTCGAAGTAAGCTGCCTCTGCGCCGAGTGGTGCGATACGTGCGTGCAATACCGCCCCGGGTTTTTGGCGCTCGCTCAAAAATTTCCGGACGCCAGGTTCCGGTGGATCGACATCGAGGACCAGGCCGACGAGGTGGGCGATCTCGAGGTGGAGAACTTTCCGACGATCCGCGTGACGCGCGACGGCGAAGTGCTCTTCCACGGCGTGCAGCTGCCCATCCACGCGCACCTCGAGCGGCTGCTCGAGGAGCTGCTCTCTAGGCTGGGAAAATAGCCGCAATCGTCGCCTGGATCGCCTCGGCGGCCGCGCGCGGATCCGCGGCCTGGCGGATCGGGCGGCCCACCACGATGTAGTCGGCGCCGTTCGCGAACGCCTGCGCGACGTCGACCGTGCGCTTCTGGTCGTCGCTGCGATTCTCGACCGGGCGGATGCCCGGCGTGACCACCAGCAGCCGGTCATGGAACTCGCTCTTGAGGCGCTCGGCTTCCAACCCGGACGAGATCACGCCATCGCAGCCCGCCTCCATCGCCCGGCGCGCACGCGACAGCACCAGCCGCTCCACGTCACAGGAAAAACCAAGATCATCGAGGTCGCCGCGGTCGAGACTGGTGAGCACCGTCACGGCGAGGATCTTGAGGTCGCCCTTTTCCTTCGCGGCCGCCTGCATGATCCCCTGGTTGCCATGCACCGTCGCGAACGTGATGCCGCGCCCGCGCAGATTGGCGACCGCGCGACTCACCGTCTCCGGGATGTCGTACATCTTGAGATCGGCGAACACCTTGTTGCCGCGCTTGAGCAGCCAGTCGACCAGCTCGAAATAGCCGGCCGAGACGAACAGCTCGAGCCCCACCTTGTAGAAGGACGCGGCGGGCCCCAGCCGCTCGACCAGCGCGCGCGCCTCCGCCGCATTGGGTACGTCCAGCGCAACGATCAATCGCTCGCGGCGTGCGATATTCATCCGCCGACCCCCTGATAAGGCGGTCGTGAGCCGAAGGCGAACGGGTCAGGGGGGCAAAGGAACCGTCTCATCCTGTTTCTCCTCGCGCTGCACGAAATCTCTCAACGATAAACCAAGATGCGTCTCCGGCACGCCGACGGCGTCAGCGTCGAAGACGAAGACGCGATAGACGTCGGAAACCTGGATCTCGGAGGCGTCGCGCGCAAGGACGTAGCCGTCGCGCTCGGTGCGCGCCACCCAGCCGAGCGCCGCCGCACGCTCCAGTATCCGCTCGACGCGCTCAGGCACCAGGCGCAGGTCGCGCGCCAGGTGGTTGAGCGGCACGACGCGCCCCGTGCGATGCGCGCGCGCCAGCTGTCCGAGCACGCCGAGGGTGTCGGCGAGCTGCTCGCCCGCTACGCGGTGGCGCTCCGGCTTGGTCGAGAAGGTGGGCAGCATGGCGGTGATGATGGCGCCGGTCAGCACGACGAGCCAGGACAGGTAAAGCCAGACCAGGAAGATCGGGATGGTGGCGAAGGCGCCGTAGATGAGCGTATAGGTCGGCACGCGCGTCAGGTAGACGGCAAAGCCGCGCTTGGCGATCTCGAAGCCGATGCCGGCGAGCAGGCCGCCGAGCAGCGCGTGGCGCCATTCCACGCGCCGCGCCGGGACGATGCCATAGAGCAGCGCGAACGCGGCGCAGGTCAGGACGAAAGGTATGAAGCCGAAGACGGCATCGGCGAGGACCCCGAGCGCCAGCGTGCCGGCCGCCTGCCGCAGCGCGAAGTAGGTCGCCGACAGGCTGCCGCCGATGAAGAGCGGCCCGAGCGTGATCACGCCCCAATAGACGAAGATGTTCTGCACCAGCGAGCGGCGCCGCTGCACCCGGAAGATGCGGTTGAGCGCGTTGTCCACGGTCAGCATCAGCATGACGGAGGTGACGATGAAGCCGACGATGCCGATGGCGGTCAGGCGCGCCGCGTTGTGCGTGAAGGAATTGATCTGGTCGATGATCGTATCGACCGCCGGCGTGTCGGGCAGCACGTTCTCCAGGATGAAAAGCTGGAGCGAGCCGATCCACTCGTCGAACACCGGAAAGACAGTGGTCACCGCCAGCGCCACGGTGAAGAGCGGCACGAGCGACAGGAGCGTCGTGTAGGTGAGGCTGCCCGCCGTCTGGGTGGCCCGCTCCTCGCGGAAGCGCGTCACCAGCGCCACGGTGAACTCCCACGCGGCGCGCAAGGGCTTCTTCATCGATCTTTTATGATACCGGCTAGCCATGCCGCGCGTCGCTTTGCTTAGAGCAGCAGCCAGCGCGGCGCTGGTCGCGCTGATCGTGCTCGCGCTCGCCTGGGAGCTGTGGCTCGCGCCGCTGCGGCCGGGCGGCTCGCTCCTCGCGCTGAAAGCGTTGCCGCTCGTGCTGCCGCTCGCCGGCGTTCTCCAGGCGCGCCGCTACACCTACCAGTGGTCGAGCATGCTGATCCTCGCCTATCTCGCCGAGGGCCTGACGCGCGCCTGGGCCGACAGCGGCCTCGCGCGGCAGCTCGCGATCGTGGAGGTCGTGCTGAGCGTCGGCTACTTCGCCGCGGCCGTCAGCTACGCGCGCTCGTCGCGAGGAGCCGCTTAGCGGCGGCGTAGATCGGCACCTCGACCAGCAGCCCGTCCACTTTCGCCCGCTCGCGGCCCGCGGCACGGGCGCGCTCGAAGGCGGCCACCACCTTGCGGGCATGCGCGAGCTCGCGCGCGCTGGGCGAGAACACCGCGTTGAGCGCAGCGGCGTGTGCCGGATGCACCAGGCTCTTCATGCGATAGCCAAGACGCTTCGCATAGCGCGCGTCGGCGACCGCGCCCTTCACGTCGCTGAAAGTGTAGGGGCAGTCGATGGCCTCGACGCCCGCGGCGCGGCACTCGACGAGGAAGCGCGCGCGCACGTAGGCCAGCTCTTCACCGCCGCGGCTGCGCTCGGTGCCGAGGTCGGCGACCATGTCCTCGCTCGCCACCAGCAGCGCGCTGATGCGCCGGCTGGCGCGCGCGATTTCGAGCGTGCGCACGAGACCGGCCGCCGATTCGATGTTGGGCACCAGCTCGAGGCCCGGCGTCGCCGCCGCCTCGAGGCGCTGCACCTGCTCGGGCGTTGCCACCTTCGACATCATCAGCAGGTCCGCACGCGCGATGCCGGCGAGATCGTCCAGGCCGTCGTCCTCGAGCGGATTGATGCGCACGGCGGCGAGCGCCCCGGCCTTGCGCCAGCGCGCAAAGGCACGCGCCGACAGGCTGCGGGCACGTGCCCGCAGCGGCGGCGGAGTGAAATCCTCGAGCTCGAGCACGATCACATCGGCGCCCGAGCGGGCGGCACTCTCGTGCGCCGCCTCGTCGGCGCCCGGCACGAAAAGCCAGGTGCGCCTCATGGACAGCCGCGCAGGCTGTCGCGCACCGCGGCGAGCCGCCGCTCGCGCACCGCGTCGTCCATGTAAACCTTGTCGCCCTTCTCATTGAAGCTGTAGATCGGCACGCCGCTGCCGAGGCCGTAGGCCTCGACGCGCAGGTCCTGGCAGCGCCGCAGGCGCTGCTCCTGCGCGATGCGATCCTTGGCGGCGGCCTCGTCGCGCTGCAGCTGGCGGCGGCGCAGCTCCGCGTCGCGGGCGGCGAAATCCTCCACCGGGCGCTGCAGCGAGCCCGACATCGGCGGGCTCGGGCGGATGTCGATCGAGTTGCAGCCGGTGCCCGGCTGGTCGCGATAGTCGACCTTTCCGTGCTCGTCGACGCACTTGTACATCTGCGCCTGCGCCGGCAGCGCGAGCAAAAGCAGCGCGACGGCCGCGAGCTTCACAGCTGGTGCTGCGGGTTCACGCGCTCCATCTTGCTCTCCAGCTTGTTCAGCGCGCTGATGTACGCCTTGGCGGAGGCGACCACGATGTCGGTATCGGCGCCGACGCCGTTGACGATGCGGCCGCCGCGCGAGAGGCGCACGGTCACCTCGCCCTGCGACTCGGTGCCCGTGGTCACCGCGTTGACCGAGAAGAGCAGGAGCTCCGCCCCGCTCTTCGCGATCGACTCGATCGCCTTGAAAATCGCGTCGACCGGGCCGTCGCCCTGCGATTCGGCGCGCTTCTCCGTTCCGTTCGTTTTCAGCACTACCGCTGCGTGCGGGCGCTCGCCCATGCCGCTGCCCTGGTTCATGGTGACGAGGTGCCAGTGCTCTTCGGTCGTGCGCCCCGCCTCCTGCGCCACCAGCGCCTGCAGGTCCTCGTCGTAGATGTCGGCCTTCTTGTCGGCAAGGTCCTTGAAGCGCTGGAATGCCTTGTTCACCGCGTCCTCGCTCTCGAGCTCGATGCCCAGTTCCTTCAGACGTTGTTTAAAGGCGTTGCGGCCCGAAAGCTTGCCGAGCACGATCTTGTTCGTGCTCCAGCCGACATCCTCGGCGCGCATGATCTCGTAGGTCTGGCGCGCCTTGAGGACGCCGTCCTGATGGATGCCCGAGGCATGCGCGAAGGCGTTGGCGCCGACGACCGCCTTGTTCGGCTGCACCACGAAGCCCGTGATCTGCGAGACCAGCCGCGAAGTCGGCACGATCTGCGTCGTGTCGATGCCCACCTGCAAATTGAAGAAATCGTGGCGCGTCTTCACCGCCATCACCACTTCCTCGAGCGAGGTGTTGCCGGCGCGCTCGCCGAGGCCGTTGATGGTGCATTCGATCTGCCGCGCGCCGCCCAGCTCGACGGCGGCGAGCGAGTTGGCCACCGCCATGCCGAGGTCGTTATGGCAGTGCACGCTCCACACTGCCTTGTCGGAGTTCGGCACGCGCTCGCGCAGCCTGCGGATGAACTCGCCGAACTGCTGCGGCACGGCGTAGCCGACGGTGTCCGGGATGTTGATGGTGGTGGCGCCTTCCTTGATCACCGCTTCCAGCACGCGGCAGAGGAAGTCGACCTCCGAGCGGCTGCCGTCCTCGGGCGAGAACTCCACGTCCGGGCAGTGCTTGCGCGCGAAGCGCACCGAGAGCTTCGCCTGCTCGAACACCTGCTCCGGCGTCATGCGCAGCTTCTTCTCCATGTGCAGCGCGCTGGTGGCGATGAACACATGGATGCGCGAGGCCTTGGCGGGCTGCAGCGCGTCGATCGCACGCTGGATGTCGCGGTCATTCGCCCGGCACAGGCCGCACACCACCGAATCCTTGACGGTGCTGGCAATGGCACGCACCGCCTCGAAGTCGCCGTTGGAGGAGGCCGGGAAGCCCGCCTCGATCACGTCGACGCGCATGCGCTCCAGCGAGCGCGCGATGCGCAGCTTCTCCTCGCGCGTCATCGAGGCGCCGGGGCTTTGCTCCCCGTCGCGCATGGTGGTGTCGAATATGATCAATCGTTCTTGGCTCATGGCAGAGTCCTTGGCCCTGAATTGGGCTTCTGGCCCTTTTGGGGCCCAGTAACAGCTCGGATTGTAGGCAGGAGTATTTAGCGCGCGGGGCGCAGCAGCAGGCCGCCCAGCGCGAGGAGCGCGAGCGAGAGAAGGGACGACATCGCCTGTTGCATGGACGCACTATAGCATCCCGCCATGGAAAGGAAAGCCCTCGAGCGGCTGGAAGCCGGGCTACCCGCGGCCTGGTACTACGACCCGGCGCACTACGCGCGCGAGCTCGAGGCGTTCTGGTACCGGCAGTGGCTCGCCGTGGCACGCGAGGAGGAGCTCCCGGCCCCGGGCGACTGGCGGGTGCTGCGCATCGGCACGCAGTCGATCGTGCTCGTGCGAACGGAGAACGGCGAGCTGCGCGCCTTCCACAACACCTGCCGCCATCGCGGCTCCGTGCTCTGCACCGAAGAGCGCGGCAACTTCGCGCGCCGGCGCATCGTCTGCCCGTATCACGCCTGGACCTATGACCTGCAGGGCGCGCTCATCGCGACGCCGCGGCGCATGGAAACCGCGGACTTCGACATGCGCAACTTTCCCCTGCTGGCGGTGCAGGCCGCGAGCTGGGGCGGCTTCGTGTTCATCAACCTGTCGCCCGATGCCATGCCGCTCGCGCAGGCGCTCGGCGAGCTGCCGTCGCGCTTCGCGCGCTACGGCTTCGAGCGGCTGCGCATCGGCAAGCGCATCGTCGCCGAGGTGCAGGCGAACTGGAAATTACTGGCGGAGAACTTCTCGGAGTGCTTCCACTGCCCGCCGGTGCATCCCGAGCTCTGCCGCGTGGTCACCGCGTACCGGGAGGCCGGCGCCTGGGGCCTGCGGGGAACTGAGAGCACGGCGGAGTTCGCGCCCGGCGCGCAGACGCTGACGCTCGACGGCACGGCGCGCCTGCCGCCGATCGCCACGCTCGGCGACGAGGACCGGGGCACGCTCTATGTGCCGGCGATGCTGCCGCCGGCGCTCTTCCTCAACGTGCAGCCGGACTACGTGAATGCGCACCTGATGGTGCCCACCGGGCCGGAGAGCGTATGCATCGTCTACGACTGGCTGTTCGAGCCGGAGCGGCTGCCGCTAGCCGAGGATGATCTCGCGCACTACGTGGCGCTCTGGGACATCACCAACCGGCAGGACGCGCGCAATTGCGAATGGCAGCAGCAGGGCGTTCGATCGCGCGGCTTCGCGCATGGGTACTACGTGCCGCAGGAGTTCGACTGCCACCGCTTCGCGCAGTGGGTGCGCGCGGGGCTTAGCGGGACTTGAGGCGCCGGAGGAGCTGGCTCACGCGCTCGCTCAGTCGCTCGAGCCGCGAGCGCTGCTTGGGCGCGAGCGCCGAGGGCTGCGGGCGCGGATAGCTGCGGCCGATGCGGGCGAAGCTGCCGGAGCGCGAGGGCTGATCCATGCAGCCATCATGACGCTTGCTGCGACGCGAGCGGCGTGAATTAAAAAAACTTTACGTCACTCTTCCGGCAGCACCGGCCGCACGCGGTGGCCCATGGCCCACATGACATAACCGGACAAGGCGTAGCCGAAAAAGAGGAGAAACAGCACGAGCGAGGGACGCGAGGCGATGATCGACAGGCCAATGACGCACGCGAGGATCATCCAGAGCGGTACGCGCTTCTTCCAGTTCACTTCCTTGAAGCTCCAGAAGGGCACGTTCGACACCATGGTGATGCCGGCGAAGAGCGCCATCACCCAGGTGACGATGGCAAGCCAGGTCGTCGCGTCGGGCTCGAAGTCAAAGTCGGTCAGCACCCAGACGAGGCCGGCCATCACCGCGGCGCCGGAGGGGCTCGGCAGGCCCTGGAAATAGCGCTTGTCAACGACCGTAATGTTGGCGTTGAAGCGGGCAAGGCGAATCCCGGTGCCGGCGCAGTAGATGAAGGCGCCGATCCAGCCCATCGTACCGAGGTCCTTGAGCGCCCAGGTGTAGGCGACAAGCGCGGGCGCCGCACCGAACGCGACCATGTCGGCGATCGAGTCAAACTGGGCGCCGAACTCGCTCTGCGTGTTGGTCCAGCGCGCGACGCGCCCGTCCATGCCGTCGAGCACCATGGCGACGAAAACCGCGATGGCGCTCGTCTCGAACAGGCCGTTCATCGCCTGCACGATGGCGTAGAAGCCGCAGAACAGCACCCCGGTGGTGAAGAGATTCGGCAGCAGATAGATGCCACGGCGCCGCAGCCCGCCCAGCGGCGGCTTGCCCGTGTCGGGGGAGGTTTCTAGGTCCGTCTCGTAGTCGGGGAGCTCAGCCATGCGAGCACCGTTTGCGCGGCATACACCTTGTCGCCGATCGCCGCACGCGGCTCGGCGTCCGGCGGCAGGTAGACATCGACGCGCGAGCCGAAGCGGATGAAGCCGAAGCGCTCGCCGCGCTGCAGCTCGGCGCCCGCCCCAACATAGCACAGGATGCGGCGCGCGATCAGCCCGGCCACCTGTACGCAGGTGACATCCGCCCCGTCGCGCGTGCGCAGCCAGAGGGCGTTGCGCTCGTTCTGGAGCGATGCCTTGTCGAGCGCGGCGTTGACGAAGGCACCGGGGAAGTACCAGCGTTCCTTCACCGTGCCATCGACCGGCGAGCGGTTCGAGTGGACGTTGAACACGTTCATGAACACCGACACCTTGATCGCCTCGCGCTCGAGCCAGGGATCGCGCACGCGGCTCACCTCGACGATGCGGCCGTCGGCGGGCGAGACCACCGCGCGCGGGTCATCGGGCACCTCGCGCGCCGGGTCGCGGAAGAACTGCAGCACGAAGAGCGCGATCAGCCAGAGCGGAGCCGACCACCACCAGCCGAAGAGATAGCCGATGAGAAGCGCCAGCGCCACCGCGACCGCGACGAACGGCCAGCCCTCGCGCGCGATGACCGGGTGCGGGTACGGCGGCTTCACTAGTTCTTGGAGGTGTCGACCAGCCGGTTCTTGCGGATCCAGGGCATCATCTCGCGCAGCCGCGCGCCGACCTTCTCGATCGGGAAAG
>JADMIO010796612.1_pt1 | contig 19341 bp, 17 predicted proteins | sample 8958161 | NCBI WGS metagenome assembly JADMIO01 (sample SAMN16585339, study PRJNA669376) | soil metagenome | isolation source: Crop rotation soil | place: USA: Cullars Rotation, Alabama | collected 2011
CTTTCCCGTAAACTTCACATCCCGACCACATACAGGCAAAGTAATGGCATTACCGCGAGCCATTACTCCTACGCGCGCAATTAACGAATCCACCATCGGGGCAGCTGGTGTCGATAACGAAGTATCTTCAACCGGTTGAGTATTGAGCGTATGTTTTGGAATAACAGGCGCACGCTTCATTATCTAATCTCCCAGCGTGGTTTAATCAGACGATCGAAAATTTCATTGCAGACAGGTTCCCAAATAGAAAGAGCATTTCTCCAGGCACCAGTTGAAGAGCGTTGATCAATGGCCTGTTCAAAAACAGTTCTCATCCGGATCTGACCTTTACCAACTTCATCCGTTTCACGTACAACATTTTTTAGAACCATGCTTCCCCAGGCATCCCGAATTTGCTCCTCCATCCACGGGGACTGAGAGCCATTACTATTGCTGTATTTGGTAAGCAAAATACGTACATCAGGCTCGAACCCTTTAAGATCAACGTTCTTGAGCAGATCACGAAGCATATCGAAAAACTGCAGTGCGGAGGTGTAGTCAAACAACTCAGCAGGCGTGGGAACAATCAGCACATCAGCAGCACATACGACATTAATCGTGCCGATACCCAGGTTAGGCGCGCTGTCAATAACTATGACATCATAGTCATGAGCAACAGTTTCAATGGCCAGTCGGAGCATCAGGTGTGGATCGGTGGGCAGTTTACCTTCATCAAATTTGCCCATTAACTCAGTTTCAATACGGTGCAGAGCCAGACAGGAAGGAATAATGTCAAGCCCCGGCCAGCAAGTGGGCTTTATTGCATAAGTGACATCGTCCTTTTCCCCAAGATAGAAAGGCAGGAGAGTGTCTTCTGCATGAATATGAAGATCTGGTACCCATCCGTGATACATTGAGGCTGTTCCCTGGGGGTCGTTACCTTCCACGAGCAAAACACGTAGCCCCTTCAGAGCCAGATCCTGAGCAAGATGAACAGAAACTGAGGTTTTGTAAACGCCTCCTTTATGGGCAGCAACCCCGATCACCGGTGGAAATACGTCTTCAGCACGTCGCAATCGCGTACCAAACACATCACGCATATGATTAATTTGTTCAATTGTATAACCAACACGTTGCTCAACCCGTCCTCGAATTTCCATATCCGGGTGCGGTAGTCGCCCTGCTTTCTCGGCATCTCTGATAGCCTGAGAAGAAACCCCAACTAAATCCGCTGCTTCACCTATTCTCCAGCGCCGGGTTATTTTCCTCGCTTCCGGGCTGTCATCATTAAACTGTGCAATGGCGATAGCCTTCGTCATTTCATGACCAGCGTTTATGCACTGGTTAAGTGTTTCCATGAGTTTCATTCTGAACATCCTTTAATCATTGCTTTGCGTTTTTTTATTAAATCTTGCAATTTACTGCAAAGCAACAACAAAATCGCAAAGTCATCAAAAAACCGCAAAGTTGTTTAAAATAAGAGCAACACTACAAAAGGAGATAAGAAGAGCACATACCTCAGTCACTTATTATCACTAGCGCTCGCCGCAGCCGTGTAACCGAGCATAGCGAGCGAACTGGCGAGGAAGCAAAGAAGAACTGTTCTGTCAGATAGCTCTTACGCTCAGCGCAAGAAGAAATATCCACCGTGGGAAAAACTCCAGGTAGAGGTACACACGCGGATAGCCAATTCAGAGTAATAAACTGTGATAATCAACCCTCATCAATGATGACGAACTAACCCCCGATATCAAGTCACATGACGAAGGGAAAGAGAAGGAAATCAACTGTGACAAACTGCCCTCAAATTTGGCTTCCTTAAAAATTACAGTTCAAAAAGTATGAGAAAATCCATGCAGGCTGAAGGAAACAGCAAAACTGTGACAAATTACCCTCAGTAGGTCAGAACAAATGTGACGAACCACCCTCAAATCTGTGACAGATAACCCTCAGACTATCCTGTCGTCATGGAAGTGATATCGCGGAAGGAAAATACGATATGAGTCGTCTGGCGGCCTTTCTTTTTCTCAATGTATGAGAGGCGCATTGGAGTTCTGCTGTTGATCTCATTAACACAGACCTGCAGGAAGCGGCGGCGGAAGTCAGGCATACGCTGGTAACTTTGAGGCAGCTGGTAACGCTCTATGATCCAGTCGATTTTCAGAGAGACGATGCCTGAGCCATCCGGCTTACGATACTGACACAGGGATTCGTATAAACGCATGGCATACGGATTGGTGATTTCTTTTGTTTCACTAAGCCGAAACTGCGTAAACCGGTTCTGTAACCCGATAAAGAAGGGAATGAGATATGGGTTGATATGTACACTGTAAAGCCCTCTGGATGGACTGTGCGCACGTTTGATAAACCAAGGAAAAGATTCATAGCCTTTTTCATCGCCGGCATCCTCTTCAGGGCGATAAAAAACCACTTCCTTCCCCGCGAAACTCTTCAATGCCTGCCGTATATCCTTACTGGCTTCCGCAGAGGTCAATCCGAATATTTCAGCATATTTAGCAACATGGATCTCGCAGATACCGTCATGTTCCTGTAGGGTGCCATCAGATTTTCTGATCTGGTCAACGAACAGATACAGCATACGTTTTTGATCCCGGGAGAGACTATATGCCGCCTCAGTGAGGTCGTTTGACTGGACGATTCGCGGGCTATTTTTACGTTTCTTGTGATTGATAACCGCTGTTTCCGCCATGACAGATCCATGTGAAGTGTGACAAGTTTTTAGATTGTCACACTAAATAAAAAAGAGTCAATAAGCAGGGATAACTTTGTGAAAAAACAGCTTCTTCTGAGGGCAATTTGTCACAGGGTTAAGGGCAATTTGTCACAGACAGGACTGTCATTTGAGGGTGATTTGTCACACTGAAAGGGCAATTTGTCACAACACCTTCTCTAGAACCAGCATGGATAAAGGCCTACAAGGCGCTCTAAAAAAGAAGATCTAAAAACTATAAAAAAAATAATTATAAAAATATCCCCGTGGATAAGTGGATAACCCCAAGGGAAGTTTTTTCAGGCATCGTGTGTAAGCAGAATATATAAGTGCTGTTCCCTGGTGCTTCCTCGCTCACTCGACCGGGAGGGTTCGAGAAGGGGGGGCACCCCCCTTCGGCGTGCGCGGTCACGCGCACAGGGCGCAGCCCTGGTTAAAAACAAGGTTTATAAATATTGGTTTAAAAGCAGGTTAAAAGACAGGTTAGCGGTGGCCGAAAAACGGGCGGAAACCCTTGCAAATGCTGGATTTTCTGCCTGTGGACAGCCCCTCAAATGTCAATAGGTGCGCCCCTCATCTGTCAGCACTCTGCCCCTCAAGTGTCAAGGATCGCGCCCCTCATCTGTCAGTAGTCGCGCCCCTCAAGTGTCAATACCGCAGGGCACTTATCCCCAGGCTTGTCCACATCATCTGTGGGAAACTCGCGTAAAATCAGGCGTTTTCGCCGATTTGCGAGGCTGGCCAGCTCCACGTCGCCGGCCGAAATCGAGCCTGCCCCTCATCTGTCAACGCCGCGCCGGGTGAGTCGGCCCCTCAAGTGTCAACGTCCGCCCCTCATCTGTCAGTGAGGGCCAAGTTTTCCGCGAGGTATCCACAACGCCGGCGGCCGGCCGCGGTGTCTCGCACACGGCTTCGACGGCGTTTCTGGCGCGTTTGCAGGGCCATAGACGGCCGCCAGCCCAGCGGCGAGGGCAACCAGCCGAGGGCTTCGCCCTGTCGCTCGACTGCGGCGAGCACTACTGGCTGTAAAAGGACAGACCACATCATGGTTCTGTGTTCATTAGGTTGTTCTGTCCATTGCTGACATAATCCGCTCCACTTCAACGTAACACCGCACGAAGATTTCTATTGTTCCTGAAGGCATATTCAAATCGTTTTCGTTACCGCTTGCAGGCATCATGACAGAACACTACTTCCTATAAACGCTACACAGGCTCCTGAGATTAATAATGCGGATCTCTACGATAATGGGAGATTTTCCCGACTGTTTCGTTCGCTTCTCAGTGGATAACAGCCAGCTTCTCTGTTTAACAGACAAAAACAGCATATCCACTCAGTTCCACATTTCCATATAAAGGCCAAGGCATTTATTCTCAGGATAATTGTTTCAGCATCGCAACCGCATCAGACTCCGGCATCGCAAACTGCACCCGGTGCCGGGCAGCCACATCCAGCGCAAAAACCTTCGTGTAGACTTCCGTTGAACTGATGGACTTATGTCCCATCAGGCTTTGCAGAACTTTCAGCGGTATACCGGCATACAGCATGTGCATCGCATAGGAATGGCGGAACGTATGTGGTGTGACCGGAACAGAGAACGTCACACCGTCAGCAGCAGCGGCGGCAACCGCCTCCCCAATCCAGGTCCTGACCGTTCTGTCCGTCACTTCCCAGATCCGCGCTTTCTCTGTCCTTCCTGTGCGACGGTTACGCCGCTCCATGAGCTTATCGGGTCCACTCGCGAACGCAGAAAGGCCCACCCGAAGGTGAGCCAGTGTGATTACATTTGCGGCCTAACTGTGGCCAGTCCAGTTACGCTGGAGTCACTAGTATTTAGGTGACACTATAGAAGCGGCCGCGACAACTTGTCCACGTGGAATTCTAAGCTTAGGATCCCAATGTGCTGGAAAGACGCGCGGACCTTCCGCCGGCGGCGTGATGTGGGGCCACGCGGTCGACCGCTTCGGCGTGCCGTACGCGCTGGGCAACTGCGCCGTGATGCACGGGCCGCAAGGCCTGCTGAGCGCGGAGAACATCGTGCTCGACCAGCAGCCGACGCAGACGCATGACACGCAGGGCTGGCCGACCTTCATCGACTGGCCGAAGAACGATTCGCAGCTGCACCAGCAGATGTATTACAAGTGGGTCGAGCGCGCCTGGAAGGCCGGCCTGCGCACCATGACCGTCCACGGCACCACCATCGAGGCGCTGTGCAACATCGCCAAGGCCACGGTCGGCGACAAGACCGCCGACTGCGTGGACATGGGCGTGGGCACGAAGCAGGTGGAATACCTGTACGACATCGAGAAGTACATCGACGCGCAGGAAGGCGGGCCGGGCGAGGGCTGGTTCCGCATCGTCAAGGATCCGGCCGAAGCGCGCCGCGTGATCGCCAAGGGCAAGCTCGCGGTGATTCCGGGCCTGGAGTTCTCCAACCTGTTCCACTGCCGCGTGCAGTTCCAGAACAACGGCCTGGAAACCAGCGACTGCACGCGCGCGGACATCGACCGCGAGGTCGACGAAGCCTGGAACCTCGGCGTGCGGCAGATCTTCCCGTTCCACGACGTGGACAGCGCGCTGGGCGGCACCGGCATCTTCAGTTCGATCCTCAACTACGTCGGTTTCACCAACACGCTGGGTTTCTGGAAGACCTACCCGTGCGAGAACGGCGGCGAAGGCCCGACCTATTTCTATCCCGCCGGCGCGGTGATGGAAACCGCCGCGCTCACGGACTTCACCGACCCGATCACCTCCGCCATCACGCAGTTCGCCAACGGCCAGCTGCCGGTCTACGGGCCGGGCCGCCAGTGCAATGCGCGCACGGTGACGCCGCTCGGCCAGTACGCCATCGACAAGATCCTGAAGAAGGGTTTCGTGCTCGACATCGACCACGCCGAAATCCGCAGCAAGCAGTACATGCTGGACGAAGGCGCCAAGCTCACGCCCAACTACCCGATGATCTCCGCGCACGGCGGGCACGGCGGCATCACCAATGCGCAGGTCGAGCAGATCGTGCGCCAGGGCGGCATCGTTTATCCGGCGCTGCCCAACGGCAAGGATTACGTCGCCTTCCTGAACCAGCTCAAGCCGCTGTGGAAGAACTCCGGCACGAGGCGCCCGCTGGCGATCGGCTACGGCGCGGACGCCAACGGCCTGCGCAACCTGCCCGGGCCGCGCGGCGCGGGCTCGGAACCGATTCACTATCCGTTCACGCTGTTCCAGGGCCCGGGCTGGGGACCGCAGTTCGCTCAAGCCGGCATCCGGCCGGAGAAAGTCGAGCAGCTGTCCATTCCCGGCGGCCGCACCTGGGACATGAACGCCGAAGGCCAGGCGCACTACGGCCTGGTCGCGGACATCGTCGAGGAAATCCGCATCGAGGGCGGCAGCGAGGCCACGACGGCGTTCTACAACTCCGCCGAGGCCTACCTGAAACTCTGGGAGCAGACGCTCAAGGCTTCGGAAGCGGCGCGCAAGAATCCTTCGCCGTAAATGTCATTCTGAGCGCAGCGAAGAATCTGCTTTGGCTTCCGTCAGCCTGAACAGCAGATCCTTCGCTGCGCTCAGGATGACGGGTGGTATCACAGCCTTCGGTCTGCCGGCCGTGGCCGGCGCCCACGGTTTCGGCCGGCTTTACAACCTGCCGGTGCCGTTCTGGCTCTACGGCTGGGGGGCGGCCAGCGCGCTGGTGCTGTCGTTTCTGCTGGCGGGTTATTTCCTGGCCGCGCCGGCGACCGTCGCCCGCGATGAATCCACCGATCTGAGCCGCGCCGCCTGGGTGCGCGGACTGCGCCGCGCGCTGCCGCTGCTGCGCGGACTCGCCGTGTTTCTGCTGGTGCTGTGCATCGTCACCGGCCTGCTCGGCAACCGCGATCCGCAGCGCAATTTCAACATGACCTTCTTCTGGGTCGTGTTCACGCTGGCCGTCACCTATCTCACGGCGCTGATCGGCGACTTCTACGCCGCGCTCAATCCCTGGCGCACGCTGGTCGAGGCGGCGGAGCGTTTCGCGCCGGGCTTTGCATGCGGGCGCCGGAGTTTTCCCGAACGTGTCGGCGACTGGCCGGCGCTGGCCCTGTATCTCGGCTTCATCTGGTTCGAGCTGTTCGGCAACAGCAAGCCGTTCTCGCTGGCGGTGGCGCTGCTGCTCTACAGCGCGCTCAATTTCTTCGGCGTGTGGTGGATCGGCGCGGCGGCCTGGTTCCGGCACTGCGAATTCTTTTCCGTGTTCCTGCGCCTGGTGGCGCTGATCGCGCCGCTGGACTACCGGCGCGGCGCCGGCCTGCGCCGGCGCGCGCCCTGCGCGGGGCTGACGCAGGAGCGTCCGCGGCAACTGGCCACCGTGGTGTTCGCGCTGGCGATGCTGTCCACCACCGCCTTCGACGGCCTGCGCGCCACGCAGGTCTGGGTGTTTTCCTTCTGGAGCGACCCGAGCGGCCTGGTCACCGCGCTGGCGGGCGACCGGCCCATCCGCCTGGTCGCGGACCTGCTGCCCTGGTACGTGGGTTGGGAGACGTTCTGGCTGCTGGCTTCGCCGTTTCTGTATTTCGGTCTGTATCTGGCCTGCATCGCGCTGGGCCGCAGCCTGGCCCGCAGCCCGCGCCCGCTGCGCGAACTCGCGCTCGATTTCGGCCTCACGCTGATTCCCATCGCGCTGGCCTACAACCTCACGCACTACGCCACGCTGCTGCTGAGCCAGGGGCTGAAGATCGTGAGCCTGGCGTCCGATCCCTTCGGCTGGAACTGGAACCTGTTCGGCAGCGCACACCTGTGGCGCGCGCCGATCCTGCCGCCGATGAGCTGGGTCTGGCACGGCCAGGTGGGCGTGATCCTGCTCGGCCACGTCGTCAGCGTGTGGCTCGCGCACCGCGTGGCGCTGCGGGTGTTTCCCACCCGCACTCAGGCGCTGCTGAGCCAGGTTCCGCAACTGGCGCTGATGGTGCTGTTCACCGTCTCGGGGCTGTGGATTCTGGCGCAGCCGCTGACCGTGGAGCTGATGCGCTAACGCGCCTGCAGGCTCGAGGACTGCCGCACGTAGAACATCAGCGCCTCGCGCAGCTTGGTCTGCGCCGAGCGCGCGCGGTACTCGGCGCGCACCCCGGTCACGGCCATCGAAGTCAGCATGCGCGCGCGGGCCGCGGCGTTGGCGATTTTTTCCGTGGTCAGCGAAACCTGCGCCACCAGGGTCACGCCGTCTTCCAGAGCCTGCAGCGCACGCCAGCCCTCGACGTCCACCTGCACGGCGTGCGCCAGTTCCTGCAGCTGCGGGTGCGCGAGGTTGTAGTCCAGGTACACGGTGAACGCGGTTTCGAGCTGGCCGAGCCCGGGCGTCAGGTGCTCGGTGGCGTCGACCACGGCCTGGCGCGCGTCGGCAAAGAGTTCATAAAGGAATTCGAGCTGGAAGGTCAGCAGGTTCGGGAACAGGGTGTCGAACGCGGCCGCGTCGCACAGTGCGGCGAAATCGGCGGCGCGGATCTGGCTGGGCGGCTTTTCGGCCGCGAGCTTGCGCGCGGCGGCGAAGATCGCCGTTTTCGAAACGCCAGGCTGGGCTTGACCCATGTTGTTCTTCCTGTCGCGCCTTGGACGTGGCGCGTGGCGCTACTTTAGCCCCCGGCGAGTTGGCACAAAAGCTGGGCGCTGGCCTCGTCGGCGGGGAAGAAGCTTTCCACCCGCAGCTCGTCGGTGGTCACGTCCAGCGGCGTGCCGAAGCTGGTGAGCATGGAAAACAGTTTCAGATTCGCCGGCCCAAGGCGGAAATGCGTGGGCAGCACTGGCAGGCGCGAGGCGTTGAGGTCGATGCTGCGCCACTTGCGCGGCAGGTCCGGGTAGCGCAGTACTTCATCGAGCACGGCCTGCACTTCCGGATGCGCCAGCGCCTCGTGCGCGGTGCGCGCCAGCAGCGGCGGCACGACTTCATCCAGGTTCTGGATCAGCGACCGCAGCCCTTCGGCGTGCAGGGTCAGCTTGAGCACGTTGCGCGGGCCGTCGCCGCAGACGCGGCGCCAGACCTCGTCCAGGTTGCCGAGCAGGCCGAACACTTTCGGCACCGCCGCGTTCTGCATCTGCAGGTTCCAGGCGCGATCCACGACCACGGCGGGATACGGTTCGTGATGGCGGATCAGCAGTTCCAGCGCGCGCCGCGCCGGCTCCATGTCGGCGGCCTCGAGCTTGCGCTGCGGATACACGCCCGCGAACCCGGCGGACAGCAGCATGCGGTTGCGCTCGCGCAACGGCAGGTCCAGCGCGTTGGCAAGTTGCAGCACCATCTCGCGGCTGGGCGAGGCGCGGCCGGATTCCAGGAAGCTGAGATGCCGCTGCGAGACTTCCGCCTGCACCGCGAGATCGAGCTGCGAGTACTTGCGCGCGCGCCGGCAGTCGCGCAGCAGGTCGCCGAACGTCGAGGATTCGGTAGCGGGCTGATTCATGGCCGCATTTTGTCACGCGCCCGCGGCGCGGCGATTACGTGCCAGGTAATCGATCACTCCGCGAGCGAATACGCCTCGTAGCGGAAATCGCTCCAGCCGCCCAGGTTCAGCAGGCCCAGTGAGGGCAGGCTGGTTTGCGTGCTCAGCAGCGTGTCGGCCGACAGGCTGCTGAGCAGCGGCGTCTGCCGCGGCGCGATCACGCGCAGCGTCACGGCGATGCGCGATTTGCCCGCGGTGAGCGCGGCGGGAATCAGGAAATCATGCTCGGCCCAGCGTTTCAGATCGTTGACCACCGGCCAGCCCCAGGTGCCGGCCGGCACGCCGTCGATCAGCACTTCGGCGCGCTGATCGAACAGGATTTGGTCGAGTCTTCGGCGCAGCACCACGCCGGCGTTGCGTGCCTCGATGGCCAGCGTGAATTGAATCGTTTCGCCGACGGCGTGATAGCGCCCGTCGTCGGTGACCAGTTCCGCCGGCGTCAGCGCCGGCAGGCTGCCGGGCGCGATGGCGAGATCGAAAGCCTCGCTGGAAAGATTGCCGTCGCGGTCGCCGTCGAAATACGCCGCGAGCCGCAGCGCCGGCAGGGCGCCGCCGGAATATGCATGCGCGGCCTCGTCACCGGCCTGACCCACGTCGAGCATGTCGGTGCGTACCCAGCGCGGCGCGGGCAGGGCGTACCAGTAAACCAGGCTGCTGGCCGTCACCGGCACGCCGTCGCCGCCGCCGTGCTCGAAGCCGATGCGGATCGATGCGCGGAACGGCCAGCCGCCGAAGGGCAGCAGCCGGTACTGGGCCACGCGCTTGCCGCGGCCGCCGTCCTCGAAGGCCGTCATGCCGTGCGTGGCCAGGCTGAAAGGTCCGCGGCCGTAATAGAAGCCGCCGCCGAAAATATCCTCCGTGCCGGTGCCGTAAAGCTGCGGCGTCTGCGCGCCGTCGATGTAAACCCGCTCGTCGCCCTCGAGAAACGTCGTCAGCGCGTTGCCGTAATTCGGTCCGTCCACGGTGTAGGAAAAGCCCACGATTTTTCCGGCACGGCCGGCGACGTCGAGCAGCGGCACGTCCTCGCCGTTCACGCCCTCGACGTTCTCCTGCGCCGTCGCGCGCAACCGGCCGCAGCGCGCATCGGTCGCCGCCGCGGCATTCTCGGCCTCGTGCACGCGCCAGCGCACGTCCGCATGCGCTGCGCCGAGATTGTCCAGCGCGAAGCGCGCGCCGCTGCGCACCGGCATCGGCAGGTGCAGATAGCCGCGCCGCAGCTCGGGGCGATAACCCGCGAGCAGGCCGCGCGCCGGGCCGCGCGCGCCCAGGCCGGTGAGAAACAGCTCGCTCAGCCGCGCGTCGAGCGCGGGTTCCGGTTCGCCGTCCCACCAGGCGCGCAGGCGGAATTGCTCCGGTCCGGCGTCGGCGGGCAGCGTCAGTTCCAACGCGTCGAGCACGCGCGTGCCTGCAAGTTGCAGCAGCGTGACCGACTGGCCCGATTCGATTTCCGCACGGCCGCTGCGCCACGAGCCGCCGGAAATCGGAACTCCCTTCGTCAGCATCTCTGCGGCCTCGGCCACCGCCGCGAGCGTAGCCGGATCAGCCGGGTCGAAAGTCCGTACCTCGCTGCCGGGCGCCAGGCGCTGGTATTCCAGGTTCCAGTAATTCGGCCGGCCGGTGACCGCGATCACGGCCCGGCGTGCGAAAGGCATCGGCAGATTGCAGAGGTTGCCGCCGCTGGAACGCTCGTGGTCCGCGCACAGCGGAAACAGGAAGGGCGCGTGCTCGCCGCGGAACAACTCCGTCGCCGGCAGGTCCACGCGCGGCGTACTTTCGCCGTCGAAGAAAATCTGCACCCGGCCGGTTTCGTCCAGCGGCCCCTGCGTGATGCCGGGGTCGGTGGTGGGCGCCAGCTGGGTGAACCACAGGCGCTGGAGGATGCCCGGGCCGTCGGCGTCGAGCAGCACGTAGCGGCCCTGCGCGTCGCGATACAGGTACGGCCGCTGGTGCGGCACCGGGTCGGCGACGGTGAAGAAATCCAGGTTGGTGCCGGCGCGCGAATGGCTGGAGTCCATGTAGGCCAGGCGCGTTTCGTCCAGGCAGGGCAGGCGGTGCAGTGCGGACGCGCTCAGCAGTTTCGCGGTGCTGAGCGCGTCGCCGGCTACGCCCGCCGATGGCTGCGGCGGATCGCTGCACGCGGCAAGCGCGCAGGCGCAGAGCAGGGCGGGGAGTGCGGAGGTTTTCATTACCTGGGGCGTAATTGTGGCAGCGGGACGCGGCCGGCATCTTGGCCGCACCTCAACCCGGAGCCAGCCATGACCGCCAAGTTCTTCCTCGTCGCCATCCTGTTCCTCGCCTTCGGCGCCTACAGCGCCTGGGTCATGCTCGACGCCGGTTACCTCGGCATCTGGAAAGCCGGTGCGGCCAACCCCGCTGCACTGCAGGTGCTGCTCGATCTGGTCATCGTCTGCATGCTGGCCAGCGGCTGGATGATCCGCGACGCGCGCCGCAGCGGGCGGCAGGCCTGGCCGTACGTGGCACTCACCCTGGCCGCCGGTTCCTTCGGGCCGATGCTCTACCTACTGGTCGGCGAGCTGCGCGGCGGGGCGGCGGCGTACGCCGCGCCGGCGACGCACGGCTAGCGCGCGCCCATGAACAAGGCGTTCGTGATGCTGCTGCTGCTCGCCGGCCTGATCAATTTCCTGCCGGTGATCGGCCTCGTCTCCGGCCAGCGCCTGCAGGCGATGTACGGCGTCGCGGTCCAGGACCCGAACCTGGAAATCCTGCTGCGCCATCGCGCCCTGCTGTTCGGCCTGCTCGGCGGCTTCATGCTCGCGAGCCTGTATCGCGCCGAATGGCAGCCGGTGGCAATGACGCTGGGCATGATCAGCATGCTGGGCTTTCTCGCCATCGCGGCGGCAAGCGGCCCGTACAATGCGCTGATCCGCAAAGTCGCCCTGGTCGACGTGGTCGGCATCGCCGCGCTGCTGGCCGCGGCGCTGATCTACGTGGTCGCGCCGGGCGCGCGCAGCGCCGCCGCATGAAAGGAGAGTCGATGCAAGCCGGGCCGCAAGCGCTCACGCTGAAGTGCGCCGACGGTTATCCGCTGGCCGCGACCGCGTTTCGCGCCGCGGGCGCGGCCAAAGGCGCCGTGGTTCTCGCGCCGGCCCTCGGCGTGCCGCGCAAATTTTATTTCGCTTTCGCGCAGTACCTGGCCGAGCGCGGCTACGACGCGCTGTGCTTCGACTACCGCGGTTCCGGCGATTCGGTTCGCGGCCCGCAGCGCGGCCGCGACATGCGCATGCAGCACTGGGGCGAACGGGACATCGAAGCCGCGCTGCGTTTCTGTCGCGAGGATTTGAAAGCGCCGCGCCTGTTTCTGGTCGGCCACAGCGCCGGCGGACAACTGCCGGGCCTGGCGCCGACCAGCGAGCACCTGGACGGCCTGGTGCTGGTGGCGGCGAGCGCGCCGCACCTGCGGCATTACCCGCGCAAGTCCTGGGGCTTCCTGATGACCACGTGGTATCTGCTCGGCCCGCTGCTGAGCATCGGCCGTGACCAGTTCCCCGCCAAACAAACCGGCCTGGGCAGCACGCCGGTGGCGGCCGGCGTGGTCGCGCAGTGGTCGCGCTGGGCACGTACGCGCGACTACATGTTCACTCCGGCCAACCGCGTCGACACGCAACGCTACGCAAAGCTGGACCTGCCGCTGCTGTCCTGGTGTTTCGCCGACGACACGTACGCCACCGAAAACGCCGTCGACGCACTGCTGAAGCACTACGCCGCGGCGCGCATCACGCGTCGCGTCGAGCCGGCCGAACGTCCACCGGTCGGCCACTTCGGTTTCTTCCGCAAGGAAAGACGCGAGACGTTCTGGAAACAGACCGCGGACTGGATCGAAGTCGCGACGCGCTGAGGTAGAGTGGCGCCCTCCATCGGGGGTGTTCAGTGTTCGGACCGGTTCGCTCGAAATTCGGGAACGCGCAGTTTTGGCTGGGCATTTTGCTTTTCATCGCCGCGCAGGCTGTGGCCGCCCGTGACTACCAGTTCTACGAATCGGCCGGCGCCCGCATCGCCTATACCGACGACGGCTCCGGCGCGCCGGTGATCCTGCTGCACGGATTCCAGGGAGATTTCGAACGCGGCCTGGGAAGCGTCGGGGATTTTCTGAGCCCGGAGTTCCGCGTCATCGGCCTGGATCAGCGCGGCCACGGCCGGAGCGACAAGCCGCACGACGCCGACGCTTATGGAATCCGCATGGCCGACGACGTCGTGCGCCTGATGGACCAGCTGAAGATCCAGAAAGCCCACGTGGTCGGCCATTCGATGGGCGGCATCGTGGCGCTGTACCTGGCCGCCCGGCATCCCGAGCGCGTCCAATCCGCGGCGACCATCGGCAACGGACTGTTCTCGCGCGCAGAACTGCGGCTGATCGGCTGGCTGTTCCGTTGGCAGTTCGCCTGGGCCGGCGTCAAAGCCTTCTTCGGCGGCCCGGCCATCCCGGCCGGCGAGGACCGGCTGGCCCTGCGTCTCCTGGTCGGCAGTCTGAAGGACATGACCGTCACGGAGGATCAGGCCGTCGCGCTCAAGCTGCCGGTGATGGCGATGCGCGGCGGTCCGGAAGACGATCCGCGCGACACCGTCGAGCGGCTCGCGTCGGTCAATCCTTCGGTGCGGATGATCCGGATCGAGTCCGAGAATCACGGCAGCATTCTGTCCAACAACGTATTCCGGCAGGAACTGAAGACCTTCCTGCAGCGCGCCGGCGGAGCGGCGCACTGACTTCTAGAGAGTGTTATGGACTTTCCGGTCGCTGCGACGGGCCTATGGGGCCGCAGGCCTAGGCGCGCCCGACGCCGCTTGCTGACTGCAAGCAAGTCGGGCGGAACAACGGCATGCGGCCCCATAGGCCCGTCCCTCCGGGTTGCCCCTGTAAAGCCGCCATGCGTTGTTGCGCACACCTAACTTGGAATCACCAAGTGTCGGTGTGCGCGCCTAGCCTGGCGGCTTTGCAGGGGCAACGCAGCGATCGCAAAGTCCATAACACTCTCTAGGCCGCTTCGGCGCCTCGCGTCGTCGATGCGCGTGCCCGTAAGTCGCGCAGCCAGGCCTCGACCTCGCGCGCCGTGCGCAACCGGATGAACGCGCGGCCGTGAAATTTTTCCGGCCATTCGCGCCGATGGTGGAAGTGACTGTCCCAGGCCCAGGGGAACAGCGCGCCTCTTCCCCAGAACAGATCCTTCAAGCTTTCGCGGTTGCCGTTCCAAAGCAGTTCTCTGCGAAGCCAGCGCCGCGCGGATCGTTTCAGGAGCCGCCAGAGCTTGATGGGCAGCGGCAGGTCCAGCCACACGATGAGCTCGGCGCGATCGAGGAGCGCCGTGCCCAGATTGCTGTCGTAGTTGCCGTCCACCACCCAGCCGCGCGCGTCATCGAGCGCTTGCCGGACGCGGCCCTGCAACTCTTCGGTGGAGGCAGCAGTCCAGTTGGGGCCGTGATAGAGGGCATCCAATTCCACGTACGGCAGCTTCAAGCGCTGCGCCAAGGCCCGTGCCAGCGTCGACTTGCCGGTACCGCTGGCCCCTTTCACCAGGATGCGAGACGCCATGATCAGGCCCCGTCTTTCAGCCGCGCGTCGCGCAGTTCCTTGGTATTGGTCGGATTCGTCGTGATCAGGCGGTCGCCTTCGCGGCGCGTGACGTATTTCCAGGCCCATTGCACGAACACGCGCAGACGCTGCTCGGCGTCGATCAGCGAACGGATGTGTACGAACGCCCACAGCCACCAGCCGATCAGGCCGGTGATCTTGAACAGGTGCAGGTCGCCCACCGCCTTGTTCATGCCGATCACCGCCATGCTGCCGAGGTCGGTGTAGCGGAATTTGGGCTCCGGCCTGCCGGCGGCGCGGGCACGCAGCAGCTTGGCGACGAACACGCCTTCCTGAATCGCCGCCGGCGCCAGGCCGGGCACGTCGCGGCCGGCGCGCTTCGGATGCACGTCGGCCAGTTTCGCCAGATCGCCGATGACGAAGATCTCCGGGAATTTTTCCAGCGTGCAGTTCGCGGTGACGGCCAGTCGCCCGGTGCGGTCCTGCGCGGTGCCGGTGCGCTGCGCCAGCACGTCGCCGAACATCGAGGCCTTCACGCCCGCGGCCCACAGCAGGGTGCGGGCGCGGATCGTCTCGCGCGCCTCGCCCTTTTTCGTCTGCACGTAGTCGGCGTCCAGGTCCTCGACCAGGGTCTCGGTGATGACCGTGACGCCGAGTTCCTCCAGGTGCTTGCGCGCGGCGGCGCGCAGTTCCGGCGCGTACTGCGGCAGCACGTCCTTGGCGCCTTCGATCAGCAGGATCCGCGTGTCGCGCGGATCGATGGCGCGGAAGTCGCCGACCATGGTCTTGTGCGCCAGCTCGCCGATCGCGCCGGCGAGTTCCACGCCGGTGGGGCCGGCGCCGACGATCACGAAGCTCATCAGTTCGCGCCGCGCCACGGGATCGGCCTCGACTTCCGCCAGCTCGAAGGCCTTGAAGATGCGGTGCCGGATGTTGATCGCGTGCTCGACCGTCTTCAGGCCGGGCGCGAGCGGAATCCATTCGTCCTTGCCGAAGTAGTGGTGCTTCACGCCGGTGGCGGCGATCAGGGTGTCGTAGCGCAGTTCGCCGTGCTCGTGGAACAGCACGCGCCGGGCGGGGTCGACGTCGTAGGCCGTGGAATGCAGCACCTGCACGTTCTGGTACTTGCGCAGCACCACGCGCTGCGGAATCGCAATGTCGCCGGGCGGCAGGGCGCCGGTGGCGACTTGATACAGCAGCGGCTGGAACAGCTGGAAGTTGCGCTTGTCCAGCAGCGTCACGCGGTAGCCGGTCCTGCCCAGGCGCTTGGCCGCGTGCAGGCCGGCGAAGCCGCCGCCGACGATGACCACATGGTGTTCAGGGCTCACGCGCGCCGTCCTGGAGATTTTCGGGCGCGGCACGATACCCGCGCACGCCCGTCGCCGCAATCATTCCGCGACGGCGAGGGCGGGATACTTTTCCCGCAGCCAGCGTTCCTGGAACACGTGCCGCGCGGCCTGCGCCACGTCGGCCAGGTACCAGGCGTTCACCGCGCCGCCGACCAGCATGCCGATGATCGGCAGGCTGCCGGCGATTTTCCGCCGCGCCAGATTGCGGCCCATGCTCTTGGCCAGATTGTTCAGGCTGTAGATCGCCGCGTCCTTGGCGAACTGGCGCTCGGCGACGCGTTCGATGCCCTCGCGCCAGGCCATGTCTTCGTTCGCGTCCGCTGCGCCATGCAGTGCGCCGAGCGCATCGCGCTTTTCTGCCAGCGAATTCGCCGATACCACCGCGAACACGCCGAGGCTCAATTGCCGCTCGCTTTCCGTCGCCGGCCGCTCGCCGTAGCACAGGCCGATGCGATGGATGGTGCGCATCGCCAGCGTCAGCAGCGCCGGCACGTCCGCCACCATGCCGGCCGCGCCGGCGATGCCGGACACCGCGCCGGTGGCGCCGCCCAGCAGCGCGCCGCGGCGCGTGACCGTGTCCGCCAGGCCGTCGCAGATTTCCAGCGGCTGCGCGCGCAGTTCGTCCAGGCTTTCGACGCGCGCGGATTTCAGCAGCGATCGTTCGTCCACCAGCCGCCGGCCCACCGCGTCCGCGCCCTCCAGCGCGGCGCGCAGCGCCGACACCGGCACCACGACCTGCACCAGTTTCGCGACCTGGCTGCCCGGCTTGGCCAGCAGGCGCGTGCCCCAGCCGGGCTCCTGCGCCTGCCAGCGCTGGAGTTTCTTCAGGGCTTTTTGTTCGTAGGGCGTCATGGTGCGACCAGCTTAGACCGTAAACTCCGCGCCATGTGCCTGATCGCCTTTGCCTGGCAACCGGACGGCGCGCTGCCCCTGGTCATCGCCGCCAACCGCGACGAGTTCTACGCTCGCCCCGCGGCGCCGGCCGGGTTCTGGGAATCCTCACCGGAAATCTTCGGCGGCCGCGATCTCACGCAAGGCGGCGGCTGGCTGGCGCTGTCGCTGCGCGGCCGGCTGGCCTGCGTCACCAACGTGCGGCGCATGGTGCCGCCCAATCCCGCTTCGCCCTCGCGCGGCGCGCTGGTTTCCGGCTTCGTGCGCGGCGCGCAGTCGGCGCAGCTGTTCTGCGAACAGCTCGCCACGCAGGCCGGCGACTACGCCGGCTTCAACCTGCTGCTCTGGGACGGCAAGGAACTGCGTTACGCCACCAACGATCCGCACTATCGCCACGCGCCGGTGACGCCCGGCGTGCACGCGCTGTCCAACGCCGCGCTCGACACGCCCTGGCCCAAGGCGCAACGCCTGCACGCGGCGATGGCGGCCTGGCTGGATACCGGCGCGCCGCAGCCGCAGGCGCTGCTCGCCGCGCTTGCCGACCCGCTGCCGGCCGCGGACGCCGAGCTGCCCAACACCGGCGTCGGCCGCGAACTGGAACGCATGCTGTCCTCGCCCTTCATCGCCAGCGGCGGCTACGGCACCCGCGCCAGCACCGTGGTGGTGGTGCATCGCGACGGCCAGGTGGAATTCAGCGAGCGGCGGTTCGGTTCGGAAGGCGTGCCGCAGGGTGAAACCCACCAGCGCCTGGAGTTGGCAGCCCGCTGAAATTCATTTCGCGCAAAGGCGCAAAGTCGCCAAGGTAAAAGCCAATTCCTTTCTTCGCGTCTTCGCGCGAAACGAATTATTTGTAAGGATTTCGGTGGCGGGGAGCCGAGAGGGCTCCTAGGATGACCGGCATGGAAACGCACCACACCCTGCCGTCCAACGCCGAGATGCAGCGTGCTTATCTCGCGTCCGACGACAGCTACGACGGCATCTTCTACCTCGGCGTACGCACGACGGGTATCTTCTGCAAACCGTCCTGCCGGGTGCGCAAGCCGCTGCCGAAGAACGTGGAGTACTACGGCTCGGTCAAGGACGCGATGTTCGCCGGCTTCCGTGCCTGCAAGCGCTGCCGGCCGCTGGCCGCGGTGGGTGCGCCGCCGGCCTGGGTGCAGAAACTGCTGGACCGCATCGAGCAGGCGCCGGACGCGCGCATCAAGGAATGGGACCTGCGCAAGCTGGGCGTGGACCCGGCCCGCGCGCGGCGCTATTTCCAGCGCCACTACGGCATGAGCTTCAACGCGTACCAGAGAGGACGTCGCATGGGACAGGCCTTCAGCGAGATCAAGAACGGCACCGGCGTCGACCACGCCGCGCTCAACCACGGCTACGCCTCGGCGAGCGGCTTCCGCGAAGCGTTCGGAAAGCTGTTCGGCAGCGCGCCGCGCACGGCGGCGGGCGGCGACTGCATTTATCTCAACTGGTACGACAGCGCGCTCGGCCCGCTGGTGCTGGGGGCGAATTCCCAGGGCGTCTGCCTGCTGGAATTCTCCGACCGCCGCATGCTGGAGACCCAGTTCAAGACCTTGCGCGCGCGGTTCGACGCGCCGATGCTGCCGGGCGAGAACGCGCACCTGAAAAAGCTGAAGCAGGAACTGGATGCGTACTTCGAGGGCCGGCTGAAGCATTTCTCCGTGCCGCTGATCTACCCCGGCACCGAGTTCCAGGAAACGGTGTGGAACAACCTGCGGCGGATTCCGTACGGCGAAACCTGCTCGTACGAAGACCTGGCGCGCAAGGTCGGTTCGCCGAAAGCCGTGCGCGCCGTCGGCACCGCCAACGGCTGCAACCGCATCGCCATCGTCATTCCCTGCCACCGCGTGGTGAACAAGGGCGGCAAGCTCGGCGGTTACGGCGGCGGGCTGTGGCGCAAGCAGTGGTTGCTGGACCTGGAGCGCGGGCAGCGGCGTCTGCCGGAGTGAGCGGCGCCCACTTCGCGCGCCTGCTGATTCTCGCCGCGATCTGGGGCGGCTCCTTCATCTTCATGCGCGTGGTGGCGCCGGCGCTCGGCGCGTTCGTCACCGCCGAGGCGCGGCTGCTGCTGGGCGGCGCGGCGTTGACGCTGTTCCTGCTCGCGCGGCGCTTTGCGTTGCATTGGCGCGCGCACGCCGTGCACTACACCGTCATCGGCGTGGTGAACTCGGCGATTCCCTTCGTGCTGTATTCGTACGCGGCGCTGCACATCCCGGCCTCGTATTCGGTGGTGCTGAACGCCACCTCGCCGCTGTTCGGCGCCCTGTTCGGTGCGCTGTGGCTGGGCGAAACGCTGAGCGCGCGCAAGCTCGCCGGCCTGGGCGCGGGCCTGGCCGGCGTGGCGCTGGTCGCGCAGCCGGGCACGGC
>JADMIO011285659.1_pt1 | contig 19341 bp, 16 predicted proteins | sample 8958161 | NCBI WGS metagenome assembly JADMIO01 (sample SAMN16585339, study PRJNA669376) | soil metagenome | isolation source: Crop rotation soil | place: USA: Cullars Rotation, Alabama | collected 2011
GCCGCGACTTCAAGTCACGTGAATTCCAAGCTTCGGATCCCACTGTGCTGGAAAGGAGGGCTTCTCGGCGAAGCAACCTGTGCAGAGGTTCGCGAAATCCGTCACCCGTTCTCTCCTCCTCGCTAAGGGCGCGACACCCTCAGCCGATCGGCCGCTGCGGAAAAGAGGTTGAACTAAAGTAGTCTACCGGAAACGCCCCATGACTATGCCGACGCTCGCCCTTCCGCCCGGACTGACCCTCCGGTATACCCTGGCCGGGGGCGTGCCGACCCTCCGCCGCGCGGCCTGGTCGCCGGACGGACGTCTCCTGGCCATCCCCTCGACAGAGCCCGTGCTGCGGCTCTGGAATTCGGAAGAGGGGAAGGTGTGTACTTTAGACGACATTCTGCACTGCCTGGGGACCGAGAGCCCGGCCTGGAGTGTTGCCTGGTCGCCGGACGGGCGTCTCCTGGCCGCCGGCCTGGAGCATGGGGCGGCGGTGGTGTGGGACCTCGCGGCGGGAACCCCACGGCAGCGCCTGGCGCACTCCGGGAGCGTCACGAGCCTCGCCTTCGCACCAGACGGCCGCCGGCTCGCCACCGGCAGCCACCGGGGCCGGATCTATGTCTGGGACCTCGCAAGCGGCGAGCGCTTGGGGCGGATCGAGGCCCATCCAAAGGGGCTTGCTATCCTCGCCTGGCAGCCCGGCGCGGGTGACCGGCTGGCTTCGGCCTCCTTCGACCATATGGTAGGGCTCTGGGACGGAAACTCCGGGTCTTCCCTTTTCTCCCTCCGTGGTCATGTCCTGGCCTGGTCTCCCGACGGCAGGACCCTGGCCTCGGCCTCCGCCGACGGCTCCATCTGTCTGTGGGATCCGGAGAACGGCGCGTTGCGGGAACGGCTCACCGGGCACGAGGGCTCCGTCGTGGGAGTCTCGTTTTCCGCCGACGGAAGCCTCCTCGCCTCGAAGTCGCTCGACGGAACCGTCCGCTTCTGGAGCAGCGAACCCTGGCGGGAGGTGGCGGTTTTCGCGGAGTCTGCCGCCGAGAAGAGCTTCTTCGGTACCGTCGCCTTCCATCCCCGGGAGTCCCTCCTGGCGACATCAGGGGAGGGAGACACCGTCCTCCATCTCTGGGATGTCGATCGAGACCGGCTCTCCGGAGTCCTCCCCGTCCCGCCTCCCGTGCGCGACAAGGTCTTCATCAGCTACAGTCATAGAGACGGTAAGTGGCTGGAGCAGCTTCAGACCATGCTCGCCCCGGCGGTCCACGGCGGAAAGCTCGTGATCTGGGACGACACGCAGATCCAGGTTGGCGCGAGATGGCGAGAGGAAATCGAGACCGCCCTGGCGGCGACGAAAGTCGCCGTCCTCCTCGTGAGCGCCCACTTCCTCGCCTCCAGTTTCATCATGGAGACGGAACTGCCCCTCCTCGCCGCTGCCCGAGCCCAGGGGCTCGTCATCTTCTGGATCCACATCTCCCACTGCCTCTACGAGGAGACCCCGATCGCCGAGTACCAGGCAGCCCACGCTCCCGGCCGCACCTTGAGCCAGATGGAGGAGTGGGAGCAGAACCAGACGCTGGCCGAAGTCTGCCGCCGGATCAAGGCAGCGGTCGGGTAGGTCTCCGCCGGTTCCAGTCGTAGGGACTTAAGGCGCTGGGAGAAGCTCCAATCGGTTCAGTCGCTGAAGGCTTCTTCGAGATAGCGGTCGTGCCCGGCTGAGAGATCGGACACGTCCGAGCGGAAACGCCCGCTCAAAGCACGGGCTCGGCGCTTGAGATCCTCACGAGAGGCCTCGGCCTGGAGGACGGCATCAATACCAGCTCGGATTAGATCGACGACCGGTCGCCCCTGGCGGGCGGCGATCTCCTCAAGATATCTCTCTTGATCTTCCGTGATCTCGATCTGCCGGGTGACCATGCCGTACCTTCCTTCCCTAGGAATTATAGCATCGCTTCCGGGGTCCTACCGGTCGATCGCGTACACCACCACCTCGACGTCCGGGGCCGCGAGCCCCAGATCGCGACCGGTCGCGCGGCGTTCGAAGCGCATCCCCAGCTTCTCCATGATGCGGATCGAGGGCCGGTTCTCCGGGAAGGCGACAGCGGTCACCCGCTTAAGGCCCAGGGTATCCCAGGCGTGGCGGAGGCAGCCGCCCCCGGCCTCGGTGCCCAGCCCGCGCCCCTGGAGCTCCGGGACGACCCACCAGCCGATCTCGACGTCCGCCGTCGTCCCCAGGGGCTGGAGGCCGGAGAGGCCGACGACCTGGCCGGTCTCGCGGTCCGTCAGGGCACCCAGGCAGAAGCCGCGGTTCGCGAGGTGCCGGCCCTGGCGGGCGAAGAACTCGGCGATCCGCTCGTCACTCCAGGGCTTCCCATGGCTGATGTAGCGCATCATCTCGGGGTCGCCGACCATCCACCGGAAGGCCGGCTCGTCCTGCGGCTCCCAGGGGCGGATCGCGAGGCGTTCGGTTTCGATGCGGAAGGGGGTGGTCATAGGGGGATTCTATCGGAGGGGGCAGCCCCCCGGAATTCTCCTCCCCTCCAGCCTGTTCCGAGTCTTTGACGAAATTCGTTTTTCCGGCCTTCGCCCTGGCGCTGGGTCGATGGACTAGGCGGAAGGGGCGGTCCCTCCGTACAATAGGCGGACCCGAAACGTCGGCGCTGGCCGTTCTCCGAAGGACTGATGCACAAGAGACGCTCGACCTCGATCCTTCTCCTCGCCCTGGCCGCCGGGCTCGCCGTTTCCGCCCGGGCCCGGGCGGAGCTCGTCATCCTGACCGACGGACAGTACTTCAAGGTCGCGAGCTACGAGGCGGACGACGCCCAGGCCCGCCTGACCTTCGCCAAGGGCGGGGTGATGTCGCTGCCCATCGAGCGGGTCGACCGGGTGGTGGACGACGAGGTGATCCCGGAGCCCGACCCGCCGCCCCAGGTGGCCGAGGCGGCGCCAGCGCCTGCCGGCCCCCTGCCGCTCGCCTTCGATCCCACGCAGCCGGTGCCCGAGGGGCCCTACGGCGGCCTGATCTACGAGGCTGCCAAGCGCCATCAGGTCAACCCGCAGATCGTCTCCGCCGTCATCCGCGCCGAGTCGGCGGGGAACCCGCGGGCGATCTCCCGCAAGGGGGCGCGGGGGCTCATGCAGCTCATGCCGGCGACCGGCGAGCGTTTCGGGGTGCGGCGGGATCAGCTGACCGACCCGGCCCGCAACCTGGAGGCCGGGATCACCTACCTGAAGTGGCTCATCGACCGTTTCCCCGACGACCTCCAGAAGGTCCTCGCCGCCTACAACGCGGGCGAGGGGACCGTCGACCGCTACAACGGCGTCCCCCCATACCGCGAGACCCGCGACTATGTCCGCCGCATCTACACGACCCTCGGCCTGACCGTCGCCCGCCTGACCGGCGGCGGGCGGTAGCGCGGCGGCGCGTTCCCGGATCTCTCCGCGTCTCTACCCTCCTACCGCTTCTCAGCTCCGAGCGGTAGAGTGTCCGCCTATGTCTCCGCTTCGGCTTTCCGCCCTCCTCGCCGCGGGGGTCCTCGCGCTCGCCTGCCGCTCCGGCGGGGCTCCCACCTCCTCCACGCCTCCCGCCCCGGCCTCCGGGCCCGCCCCGGTCGAGCTGCCGGCCCGCTACGAGGAGGGGCGCTGGTTCGTGGCGCCGCAGACCGCCCAGGGGGAGACCCTCCTCTTCTACACCGACTCCGGGGGCGGCGCGAACATGCTCTTCGCGCCCGTTGCCCTCCGCCTCAGCCTGCCGCGGGAGACCGTGGAGGCGGACGGCCAGAAAGTCGAGGTCGTCGCCTTCCCGCCCCTCTCGGCCGCGGCCTCGATCCCCCTCCCCACGCCCCAGGCCCCGTTCGGCGGGAAGCTCCTCGTCGTCCCCTACGAGGGGGAGGTCCAGCTGCTCTTCCCGCCGTCCACAGACGGCCTCCCCCCGGCCTCCGGGTTCCTCGGCCAGTGGTGGCTCGCGGACAAGGTCTGGACCTTCGACTACCCCGGCCGCCATCTCTTCCTGCGCCCCTCCGGCGACCTCCCGCCGCACGCCCCGGAGCACGCGGTCCCGCTCGGCTTCCAGACCGGTGCGGACGGCCGGCGCACCTCCCAGTTCGCGCGACTCCAGGCGGAGATCGACGGCGAGACTCTGGACTTCCTCTTCGACACCGGGGCGACCACCCTCCTGACCGACGCCGCCCTCACCGCCCTCCAGGACGGCCGGCCGGCCCAGCGGGCCGCGAGCTTCGTCACCGCCTCGACCTTCGGCCGCTGGCACGAGAAGCACCCCGACTGGCGGACGGTCGAGAAGGCCGAGAAGGGATCGGGCGAGGCGATGCTCGAGGTTCCCGCCGTCACGATCGGCGGCCACCGGGTCGGCCCGGTCTGGTTCACCCGCCGCCCGGATCGCAACTTCCATGTCTACATGTTCCAGTGGATGGACCGCCCCCCGGAGGGAGCCCTCGGCGGCTCCGCCTTCCAATCCCTGCGGGTGTCGATCGACTACCCGCGGGCGCTCGCGGTGTTCGAGAAGCCGTAAACGCTCGGTCTCATCCGATCCTGAGATATAATGCTATCTCAGCATCGATTTGGTAGTACCTGAACCCCCAGACCGGCGATTGCGCCGGAGGAAGGGAACGATGAGACGTAGCTGGACCCTCGGCCTGTGGGCGTTCTTCGTCCCACTGGCGCCCCTGCTGGCGGTGGACGCCTATGTGCCCCTGGCTCCTAACCTGCAGCTCGGCGCCTCGACCTACCGGACCCTGCTGATCGCCACCAACTCCGGGGGTAGCCCGGCCGTCCTCGGCGTCGGCTTCCTCCCCAACGGCAGCGATGGCACCAAGGCTTCCGGCCCCTCCTCCTCCTATACGATCCCCGCCGGCTCGACCCTCCGCCTCTACGACGCGGTGCCCTCCGGCGCCAAGGGGATGCTCTCTCTCTCCGGGCCGGCCGCGATCGGGGTGAGCGCCCGGATCGAGGCGCTCGCCGGCAACGGCGACCTCCTCGCCTCGGCCGAGGTCCCCGTCCTCTCGGGTGCGGGTGCCACCGCGGCGGGCCAGCACGTCGAGCTCGTGGGCCTGGAGCAGTCGGCGACCGGCGCCAGCGGCGCCGGTACCGACTTCGGGCTCGCCAACCTGGGGGGAGCCACCGCGCACTGCACCGTCTCCGCCTTCCGCGCCGATGGCAGCGCCCTCGGTACGCCGATCAGCCTGACCCCTCTTCCGCTCTCGGGGAGCCTCTTCTCGGCCGCCCTCCCGCGGTTCGGCGCGACGGCGATCCGCGACAGCCGCTTCGACGTCACCTGCGACCAGCCGTTCTCGACCTACGCCCTGGTCTACCGCTCGGGCGGCCCGGAGACCGTGGCTCTCTCCCCCGCCGTGCGCCTGGACGGCTCGCTCGTCCCGGACGCTCCGGTCCCGGTCGACGACGGCAGCCTCCACTTCGACCTCGCCGGCACCTTCGCGGATGGCGCCAACTACGCCGCCTACGATCTGCCGCTCGGCTCCGGCACCCGCTATGGCCGGGCGCGGGTCGAGTTCGACCTCTTCCTCGACCGCTTCCACCAGCTCTTCCCGGGGAATCCTAACTACGAGACCGTGGCGAGCTTCCGGCGTTCCGCCAACAAGCGCGCCGACCGCGTCCTCTACTGGGGGTTCATCATCAAGGGGAGCGGCGACTTCCGCACTCTCCTGGATCTGGGGCTCGCCCCGGGCGCGAGCGGGGTCGACGGGACGACCTTGAAGAGCGGCAAGGGCCCCTGGCAGGAGCGGACCTCCTACCACGTGGCCGTGGACTACGACGCCGTGGCCGGGACCGTCCTCTTCCAGGCCTTCCAGGGCGGGAGCCTGGTGCAGGAGCTCTCCGGGAAGATCAACAACTCGGACATCGCGAACTTCCCCGACCAGCTCGTCCGGGTCGACTTTTCCGCCCCCGGGATCGGGGACGGCGCCTATTTCCCCACCAACGGCTGGAAGTACTCGAACCTGACCGTCCGGCTCTTCCCGCGGAAGAACTGAAGAAGGAGGCCCAGGAGACATGCGTACCCGATTCCTCGTCCTGCCCCTCCTCGCCGCGGCCCTGGCCGCCCCGCTCTCGGCGGGCGACCTCCTCCTCCCGCTCGCCGGCGGCAGCGCGCCGGACGGCACCACCTACTCGACCCGGGTCTGGGTGACCAACACCGGCGCCTCCGCCCGGCGCCTGACCGCCACCTTCGTCGCCGCCGGAGCCGACGGCACCCGGGTCGCGACCGGTCCCGCGGTGTCGGTCTCCCCCGGGGCCACGGTCCTCGCCACGAACCTCTCGCCCCAGGGACAGAGCGGCCTCCTCCTCCTCTCCGGCGCCCCCCAGCTCCTGGTCACCGCCCGCCTGGAGGCGACCGCGAGGGACGGCGCCCTCCGTGCCGCCGCTGCCGGCCCGGTGATCTCCGGGCACCAACTCGCGGCCGGCGGGGCGACCCTCCTGCTCCACGGCCTCTCCCAGAAGCAGGTCGGCCTGTCGACCGACCTTCACGTGATCAACGCCGCCCAGAAGGCGGCGCAGTGCAGTATCAACGCCTTCCGCTTCGACGGCACCCGGATCGGCCAGACCGCGACCATCACCGTGCCGCCGCTCTCGGTCCGGGTCTTCGAGAAGGCCTTAGGTCTCCTGGGGGCCACCGACGTCGACGAGGCCCGCTTCACGGTCACCTGCAACCAGGCCTTCTACACCTACGCCCGGGTCTACAAGCCCGGTGGCGGCGAGCTCAACCTGATGACCCCCAACGCCTCCCTCGGGAGGGGAGTGACGGCGGCTGCGGCGCGGCCGTAGGCGTTACACCGTCTCCACCCCGAACCCCGCCGCCCGCCGCCGTTTCCAGAACGGCGACTCCGGCCAGCGGCGCTCCCTCCCATAATGCTCGCGGAGGAGATCCAAGTAGGGAGCGTACGCCCGCTGCATGACTTCCAGATAGGCGAGCCGCGCCTCCTCTCTCCCGGCCAGAAGGTCGGCGATGGCGTTCCCGCCGTAGAACCCCGAGCCCATGGCGGAGGCGATGCCGTGGGAGGAGAGCGGATCGTAGGCCGCCGCGGCGTCCCCCAGAGCGAGCCAGCCGTCGCCCGTGATGCTGTCGAGCCGCGAGCTCTCCGCCGGCAGGACCTTCAAAGGGGCGGCGATCTCGTAGCCGTGCGCCTCCACCCGCTCCCGGGTCGCCGCGGTCTCCCGGAGGAGGCTCGCCCAGAGCGTGGGATCGCTCTCCGGACCCAGGAGGGCGCGGGGGAGGAGGTCGCCGTCTCCGAGGAACGCCACGGCCAGTCGGCCGTCCGCCAGGAGCGCCGAGTACCACCAGCCGTCTTGGACGGCCTCGACCTGAGTGTAGGAATCCGTCGCCGGGGTGGGGCTTGCGAGAAGGGTCGAGATCCCCACCAGCCGGTCGTAGCGGACGCGGTGGGCGCCGAGCTGGCGGGCGAGCCGGGCCGGGCGCCCGGTGGCGTCGGCCACGAAATCCACTTCCAGGATCTGGGGTCCCTCCGGGTTGATCAGATCCAGCCGCCAGCCGTCCCCGGTCGCCGTGCACCCCGTGACCTCCCATCCCCAGCGCCAGTCCACACCGGCCGCCTGGGCCGCCTGGGCCGCCTGGGCGAGCCGGGCCTCGAAGCGGCGGCGGTCGACGTGCCAGCCGAGACCCTGCGGATTGGCGAGGAAGGGGCTCTCGGCCGGCTCGGCCGATCCCCAGAAGGCGCGGTTCCCTTGCGAGCGGAGATGGCCGTCCTCTGCGAGGAGCGCGTCGAGCCCGAGGTGGCGGAGGAGGGGCGCGAGGCTCGGGGGGAGGGTCTCGCCCACCTTCGCGGCCGGCGCGGGGAGGGCCTCCAGCACGACGGCCGGGACCCCGCGCCGGGCGAGGACGAAGGCGGCGACCGCGCCGGCCGGGCCGCCGCCCGCGATCGCTACCCGGGGCGGGCCGTCCACCGTCAGCGCTGGTCCTGCCGCAGGTGCCGGCGCCGGGGATGGACGACCTCGGCCGGCCGCTTCTCCTCCTCCGCCGCAAGCTCGAGCTTGGGCGTCGCCGCCCGCGCGAGGAGCCCGGTCTGCTTCTCCGGCTTCAGCCCCTCGACCATCAGCAGCTGGCGCCAGGTGGGGTCGGCGTCGCTGAAGGAGGGATCGCGGCCGGTCTCGACCCAGTAGCGGGCCGGGAACCCCGGCTCCTCCTTCCCCTTGGGGGCCGGGTGCTCGGCGACGACGCCCAAGAGGTGCCACTCTTTCACCATGTTGTTGATGCGCGCCTGGTACCCCGAGCCCTGGAGGTCGCGCAGCCAGAACTGGCGATGGGCGAGGTTTTTGAGGCGCTGGACGTAGGAGAGCGCGGGCTCGGTCGCCTGCTCGAAGGCCTGCTGGGAGAGGACGTCGTTCGGCACCCGCGCCGCCCAGAAGGAGGGGAGGGGGAGGTAGGTCGAGAAGTCGTAGCCCGCGAGGCAGCTCGCTTCGTCCGTCTGCCATGGGACGCCCAGCCAGCGGGTCAGGGTGCCCGGGCCGCTCGCGGTGAGCGGGCCCTCCGGCCCCAGGCAGAGCTCGGGGGTGAGCACGGGGCCGAAGTCGTCCTTCGGCGTCTCGCCCGCGGGGAGGATGTGAAGCCGGAAGCGGAGGCCGCCGGTCTCGTGGGGCGGACGCCACATGCGGGGCACCCGCATGGGCCAGGTGAGCTCGATCCCCGGATGGAAGGGGCCGCCCAGGCAGTCTTCGAGCGGCGTCCGGTCGAGGGCTCCCGGCTGCTCGGCGAGCGGCAGGTCCTCGATCCGCGGCGGCGGCGTCCGGTGCTCCCCGGGCACGAAGTCCCCCTCGGCCCAGCGGGAGAGCCGCTCGAACTGGGTCTGGGTCAGGGCCAGCTCGTCGATCGCGATGTCCATGTACTCGCCGAAGCCGTCGCCGTAGAACGGGGGGAGGAGCGAGGGTTGGGGCGGCGGCAGGTGGGTATGGCGGCCCGGGGCATCCCAGGGGGGCGGCGGGGTCCGGAACATGTGGAAGATCCGCTCCCGCTCGGCCCGGTGGGCCGGGCTGGGGTCGGCCAGGCGCTTCAGGGTCTCCGGCTCCAGGAGGTCGCCCGCCGAGCCGGGGCCGAAGAGGAGGTAGGCGCCGAGGTTCACCCACTGGGTGAGGACCATCCGCTCGAAGAGGGGGAAGACGTCCTCCCAGAAGCGCACCCTCCGGGGCCTCTCGGGCGAGTCCTCGGCGAGCCAGCCGTGCCGGCGGAAGAGGTCGTAGACCACGTCGTAGAGGGTGACGACGCCGTGGAGGCCGGGGCCGAAGTTGGGCGGGGTGACCGCGACCATGGCCGGCTCGGCGATCATCGCCGTGGCGTGGCCGGAGAGCTTCACGGTCGCCCGCACCGGGCCGTCCGCGAGGTCGTCATACCACCCCTCGTTGTTGGCGAAGGTGATCGCCGGCTGGTTGGTGGAGGATGCCGAGCGGCCGGCGCCGCCTACGACGACGAGTCGTCCCGCCTCGTCCGTCCGCAGCTCGCCCAGGGGCACCTGGATGGGGCCGCCTTCGCCGAAGCGGATGAAGCCCTGGGCGAAGCGGTACTCCGGCCCCTTCTGGTTCCGGCCCTGGATCTCGATCGCTCCGGGGTCGATCACCAGGGCCTGCCGTGAGCCGCCGACGATCGTCCCGTTCCGGTAGACGGTCGAGAGGGCGTATTGCTTCAAATCCATGGCGTTCGCGAACTTGTACCAGGCCGCCTTGCGGTTCGCGAGGTGGACCTCCCAGGTGATCTCGGCCTCCGCGGCGGTGATCTCGCGGACCACCTGGCCCTCCGCGTCATAGCCGTAGACCCGGAAGCGGGCGGCCTCCCTGCGCACCTCGCCCTTCTTGTTCTTGTACCCTGCGGGGCCAGGGTCGGCGGCCCGGCCGGGGACCTCGGGCGCCAGGTAGTACTCGCCGGCCGGCGCATTGCCGACTCGCGCGATCCCGACGGCAGGGTGGATGGCACAGCGGACGATAGGCTTCTCGGACATGCGGGCCTCTCCTGACTGAGTTTCAGCGCATTTTATGTCAGGGGAGAGGCGGGAGTGTGATGGAATGGCGCCGCCATGCGCCCCCCGATCGTCTGTGCCGCCCTGGCCGTCCTGGCCCTCGGCCTCGCCACGGCTCCCCTCTGCGCCCAGGAGAACTACGAGATCCAGGTCTACCCCTCGGAGACCATGGCCCCCGGCCGGACCATGGTCGAGCTGCACAGCAACTACACCTTCTCCGGCCCCAAAGAGACCGAGCCCGGGGTGCGCTCCTCGGTCCACACCTTCCACGAGACGATCGAGATCACTGAAGGGTGGACCCCCTGGTTCGAGACCGGCTTCTACATCTTCACCAGCGTCTCCGGCCCCTACGGCTGGCAGTGGGTGGGCGACCACATCCGGCCGCGGGTGCGGGTGCCGGAGAGCTGGCACTGGCCGGTGGGGGTGAGCCTCTCGGCCGAGATCGGCTACCAAAGGGCCGTCTACTCGGCCGATACCTGGACGCTCGAGCTGCGGCCCATCGTCGACAAGGAGATCGGGCGCTGGTACCTCTCCTTCAACCCGACCGTGGAGCGCGCCCTGCGCGGCCCCGGGGTCTCGCGGGGGTACGTCTTCTCGCCGAACTTCAAGGTGGGTTACGACTTCTCCAAGCGGGTGAACGGCGGGCTCGAATACTACGGGTCCGTGGGGCCGCTAGGCGACTTCGACCCCTCCCGAGAGCAGCAGCACCAGCTGGGCCCGGCCCTCGACTTCAATCTGGGGCCGGACTGGGAGTTGAACGTCGGCGCGATCTTCGGGCTGACGTCGAGCACCGAGCACGCGATCTTCAAGGTGATCCTGGGGCGCCGCTTCGGGCGGGGCCGGGGGGAGTCCGAGGGGCCTGCAGGGCTGCGGTGAGCGGGTTTAGCTTATGGACGCGCGTTGCTACTGGCACCAGAGTTCGACGCCTCTCCGTGGCGGTCTGCTGGAGGTCGAGCCGGCAATCGCTTCTTCAGTCCTCTGATTTCCCGGAGCTGAACCAGAATGTCTCGGGCGCGGTCACTATAGACCCATCTGAATAAGCGCTGCAGGGCCGGGCCTTCCCGATCGACAGAGAGATCACCCGCTCGGATTAGGTCGTCCAGGTACAACAACACGGATGCTCCCTTCGCCAATTGCTGGAGATGGGAAGGTGTGCCATTTTCCTGGAGATCTGCCTCCGAATAAGAGACTGGATGACGCAACCATTCCAAGAAGAGCAATCGCGTGCCAACACGTAAGGAAGGACTCTTCGCGAGGAGCCAGAAGAGCCTGGATGTCAGAAGACAGCGCACTGGGGTAGGCTTTCGTTGAGCGAGCGTGGCAAGGATGGCTGTCTCACTTGCCGCGAGCACGTCGGCTTGCAGCTCAGGGAGGAATAACTGGTATTTGAGCGAGGTCAGCCGCCAGAGAGCATCCTCCTCGACTGCAAAGAGCCGGCACCAGCGTAGGATTTGCCGCAGAGTTTCCGCAGGCAGGTTCCGTCTTCGGGCAAGATATTTGGTAAGGAAACGAGCTCGAGGCTCTCCGTGGTGTTCCTGCAACCATTGGAGCGCCGGCTCTCGCACGGACTCGAAACTCTCTCCCCTTTCGAGCCATGCGTTGAGGACGAAATCGGCGTCGGGTAGCAGCTTGTTTGCCTCTAGCCATGCCGAGAGGTGCTCTCGTATGGCGTCGATCTTGCCGCCGGCATCAAGCCAACGCGTTAGAACGAAGCAGGCATCGACAGAGAGTTGAAACCGAGACAACCAGAGCCTGACCTCTGCGCGGACCTCCTCAGCACCCTGACCCGCCGCTAGCCAAGCTTCCAGCAGATAGTGCGTCTTGAAAAGAGTGGGGCGCCCGCGAATCCGGCGGAGCGCTGCGTCCTGTACGCTCGCAGGTTCGAGCAGGAGGCCCTTGCACAATAGATAGTTATTGGTCGAGACCAAGGACGCCAAGCGACAAAGCCAGCCGACAAGGTCCGTGTGCTCCGCAGGTTCTAGCTCCCGGTGTTTCGCTTCGTGTCCGGCCAGCCAGCCAATGGCATTTTGAAATCCGACATCCGTTTCTGCTCCTTCCCAAACCGCGGCGATTCTCCCTAGCAGCTTGATTCGATCCCCCGTAGGGAGCAGTGGCGAGCGCAGAATGAGTAGCCGAGACCCTTTCCATGCCGCTGGATTTCGGGCCATGGCTTCGGCCAACAGATCGAACCAGGGCAGGCCTTGAAGTACCGGAGTGGAGGCGACACGCTGAAGCGCCGTGAGCACCGAGGCAGCGCCTACGCGTGCCCCCTCGGCGAGTAGGTCGCGAACGAAGAGGCGGGCGGTCGCCGCGATCGTTTGGAGATAGGCCAGAAGAACCTGGTCAGCGAGGACGTCATGGGCGGCTTCCCATTGTCCCGCGGGCTCGGCTTCAAGGGCCACACGTTCGACCCAGGCATCCGTGGCAAGGGTATTCAGGAGGTCTCGTTGATCAAGGGTGAGACGCTCCGTGGCCGCTTCCGAGAGGGGCAGAAGCGCCATGAAAGTCGCGAGGCTACTGCCGATTCCCTTGCTTGGGAAGCTCTGCTCCATTCGCCTCAGAACCCAGAGCCCGAAGTCGCGCTCCCGAATGAGTTCGGAGAGCTCGGCATGCCGGCCCAACTCGTGGAGCCAGGCGGCAAAGACCGCGAGCACCGGAATCCGGCGGCAGGCCGCCGCCACCTGTGGGATATCCGGTACTCCGGTGTGTTCCAGGATGTGCCGGACGGCCTGCTCGCGGTAGCCCTCCTGCCAGGCCTCGGCGGCCGGGTCGGAGGCCTCCGGAGAGAGGTCGACGTGCTCGTGTCGGCCGATGAGGCGGATGCTGCCGTAGAAGCTCGAACGGCAGCAGGCGGCGAAGTGGAGAGGGATCTGGCGCTCGTCCGCGAGCAGAGTGAGCGTCTCGACCAGCTCGGCATAATCGGGTTGAGTCTCGACATAGTCGATCAATAACAGGGACGGTGTATCTGGACTCAGGGCCTCGGCCAGACGCTCCAGGGCCTCGGTCCCTAGTCGGCCGCGAACCCGGAAGACCACCCAACCGCGCTCCTGGGCGCGGCGGCCGAGCTCCAGCATGAGCCGGGTCTTGCCGAACCCACCGCCGCCTGTGATCACAAGGCCGATCGTGGCCGGAGACTCCAGTTTCCGGAGCAGGCTCTCCTCGTCGGCGATCATGGCTCCCCACGGCGCCGGGTGATCAACAAGGTGGTGTTCACGGGCGTAGTAAGGCAGACGCTCGCGGGAGAGATAGTCCCGGAAACCGCCTCCCTCCTGGCCCTCCCCGAGCAGCGAGAGACCGCGCGGCCGGGCTCGGGGGAACCAGCGGAAGAGCAGGTGCGGGCGATCCGCCAGGCGGATGGCGAGATCCTGCCAGGCCAGAACCTCGACCTCGATTTCGGCCAGGTGGGCGAGGTGGGCGCGCTCACAGCTCAGATTGGCGAAGAAGTCGCGGATCTCCTGACGGAGTCTCTGCCGCTGGTTCTCATTCTGGAGCACCGAGCTCAGACAGAAGGTGTAAGCTCGGATCGGATCGTCGACGGCGTACCAGGGCGCATATTGGCCCTGGCCGGAGGGAGGACCGGCAGGGTCGGCCAAGTTCGTCCGCAGGTTCTTGGTCACCTCCCGCCAGCGTGCCTGGGCGGCCTCCAAGCCGTCCGCCCCGACATGCTTGCACTCGAATACCGCTTTCCCTCCCTCCTCCAGCGGTCTGCTGAGATCGATCCCACCGTCTTTGCCACCCGCAGGGTAGGCCTGGAGTCCGGGGTGCTCAGGACGAAGAAGCTCAAAGACAAACCGCTGGAAGGAATCGCCGATCGGGCCCGAGGCGAGCCGAACGTTGAGCTGTTCGGGGAGAAAGCGGATCTGGAATGGATTAATCACCCTGGGCGTAAATTATACGACTGTCTAGAGATCCATCGGCAGGCCGGAGGCGAGAGGCAGCCTGATAAGATGCCCGCGAACCGCCTGTTCTATCCAAGGAGCCTCGAATGCCTCTCCACCCGGCCCGCCGGACCCGCTTCGCTCTCCTCGCCCTCTCGCTGCTCACCCTGCCGGCCGGCGCCCGTGCTGCCTCTCCCCTCTGGGCGCCCGAGCCCGTGCCCCCCGGGGCGGTGGCGCAGATCCGGCCTCTCCCCATTCTGCGCGAGCAGGCGAAAGAGCAGCAGGCCTGGCTCGCCGAGCGGCTGACTCAGGTGCTGCCGGGGCTCCTGCGGGAGAACGGGGTCGACCTCTGGATCCTCTCCATGCGCGAGTATGCGGAGGACCCGGTCTTCTTCTCGATCACCTCGGCCACCACCTTCGCCGCCCGGCGGCGCTCGATCTACGTCTTCCACGACCTGGGGAAAGAGAAGGGGCTCGAGCGGCTGGCCCTCGGCGGCGGCGACCAGGGGGGGCTCTTCACCGCCTACAAGGACCCCCATCCCACGGTCAAGAACCAGGAGCTCGTGGGGGACGCCCAGTGGCAGCTCCTGCGGAAGCTCGTCGAGCAGGCGGACCCCAAGCGGATCGCCCTGGACATCGATCCCGTCCACGCCTTCGCGGACGGCCTCCACTCGGGCGAGCGCGAGGCGCTGGAGGCGGCCCTCGGGCCCAAGTACGTCGCGCGGGTGGTGCGGGTACCGGAGCTCGCCCTCCACTACATCGCCACCCGGGTGCCCGAGATGATGCCGCGCTACCGGCAGATCGAGGAAACCGTCCATGCCCTCCTGACCGCCGCTTTCTCCTCCGCCGTCGTCACCCCGGGGACGACGACCACTGAAGACGTCGAGTGGTGGCTGCGCCAGCGGATTCAGGAATTGGGGATGACCACCTGGTTCCAGCCCCACGTCGAGCACGCCTCGGCTCAGGCCGACTGGGGATCGGGAGTGATCGCCCGCGGAGACGCTCTGTGGGTCGACTTCGGGGTGATCGCCATGGGCCTCAAAACCGACACCCAGCACCTAGGCTACGTCCTGAAAGCCGGGGAGATCGAGCCGCCGGCCGGCTTGCGCGCCTGCCTCGCCACCACCAACCGCCTCCAGGACCTCCTCCTTTCCGAGATGAAGCCGGGCCGGAGCGGCAACGAGGTGCTGGCCGCGGCCCGGGCGGCGGCGGGGAAGGCGGGGATCGACGGGACGATCTACAGCCATCCGATCGGCGACCACGGGCACGGCGCCGGCCCCCTGATCGGCCTCTGGGACCACCAGGAGGGGGTGCCGGTCCGGGGGGATTTGAAGGTCCGGCCGGCCACCTGGTTCTCGATCGAGCTCCAGGCGACCTCGCCCATTCCCGAGTGGGGGGGCCGGAAGCTCGCCTGCCGGCAGGAGGAGGAGGCCTACCTGGACGCGGCGGGGGAGCGGCACTGGGTCTACGCCCGGCAGGAGCGGTTCCACCTCGTGCGGTAGACCGGTTTACATTCCATTTACAGAGATCAAAGTTCGGTCGCCGGTACGCCTCGGGGCGCGGCCGTCCTGTAGAGTGAGGCGTACAGGGAGGCGCGGCCCTAGGAGACGTAGGGAGAACCGATGCGCAAGTCCCGCTGGCTGTGGATCGCGATCCTGGTGGTCGCGGCAGTTGGAGGGGGCGCCTGGCTCCGGGTGCGCAAGCTGCGCGCCTTGAGCGAGGTGCACTACGACACGGTCGAGATCGACCGCGGCCGGATCACTGCCAAGGTGACCGCGACCGGGACCCTCTCGGCGATCGTCACCGTCCAGGTCGGCAGCCAGGTCTCGGGCACCATCGCTGGCCTCTACGCGGACTTCAACTCCGCGGTCAAGAAGGGGCAGCGGATCGCCAAGATCGACCCCCGCCTCTTTGAGGCGACGGCCCAGCAGGCGCGCGCCAACCTCGTCGCCGCCCAGGGCAACCTCGCCAAGTCCAGGGTGCAGGCGGTCGACGCCGGCCGCCAGGCCGAGCGGAGCGCCGCCCTCCTCGCCCGCCGGCTCATCGCCCAGGCCGACTACGACACCGCCCAGGCGAACGCCGACGCCGCCCGGGCCGCGGTCGACGCCTCCTCGGGGAGCGTCGAGCAGGCCAAGGCCCAGCTCCACCAGGCGGAGGTCAACCTCGCCTATACCGACATCATCTCCCCCACGAGCGGCACGGTCATCGCCCGGAACGTCGACGTCGGCCAGACCGTCGCCGCCTCCCTCCAGGCGCCGACCCTCTTCTTGATCGCCGAGGACCTGCGGAAGATGCAGGTCGACACCAGCGTCGCCGAGGCCGACATCGGCAAGATCGCCGCCGGCATGAAGGCGACCTTCACGGTCGACGCCTACCCCGGCGAGCGCTTCACCGGCACCGTGCGGCAGGTCCGCAACTCGCCGCAGACGGTGCAGAACGTCGTCACCTACGATGCGGTGCTCGACGTCGACAACGGCCAGCTCAAGCTGAAGCCGGGGATGACCGCCAACTGCACTTTCGTCTATGCCGAGCGCGAGGACGCGCTCCGGGTCGCGAACGCCGCCCTCCGCTTCCTGCCGCCGCCCGCCCTCCTGGCTCAGCTCTTCCCCAACGGCCGGCCCGGCCGCGGCGGCCGGCCCGGCGGTCGTCGAGGGGGCGGTGGTGGTGGAGGCGAGGGCGGAGGAGGCGGCTTCCGCTCCGCGGAGGGCGGCGGCGGTGGGGGCAGCCCGGACGCCGGTGCTGGCGGGGATGGCCGGGGCGGCGGTTTCGGCAACGGTGGTGGAGGGTTCGGCCGGCGGGGGCAGGGGACGCGGAACAGCTCGCCGGACCGGCGCACGGTGTGGGTGCTGCGCGACGGCAAGCCGCGGCCGGTGCGGATCAAGATCGGCATCTCGGACGGCTCGCTGACCGAGGTGGCCGAGGGCGACCTGAAGGCGGGAGACGTCGCCCTGACCGGTGCCACTCTGGGGGCCGACGCGGAGAATTCCGCCCCCGCCGCCACCGGCGGCCGGGGAGCCGGAGCGCAGCAGGGGAACTTCCCCCGGCGGCTCTTCTAGGAACGGGCGATGAGCTCCCTCATCCAACTGGACGCGGTGACCAAGGCCTACCCCATGGGCGACGTCGACGTGCACGCCCTCCGCGGCGTGTCGCTCACCATCGAGGAGGGGGAGTTCGTCGCCGTCATGGGCGCCTCCGGCTCGGGGAAGTCGACGATCATGAACATCATCGGCTGTCTCGACCGGCCGACCTCCGGGCGCTACCTCCTGGCCGGGGAGGACGTCTCGCGGCTCGACCGCTATGCCCTGGCCAAGCGGCGGAACCAGACGCTCGGCTTCGTCTTCCAGAGCTTCAACCTCCTCCCCCGCACCTCGGCCCTCGACAACGTCGAGCTCCCCCTCCTCTACGCCGGGATGCGCACCAAAGAGCGCCACGAGAGGGCCCGGGAGGCGCTCGCCCGGGTAGGCCTGGGCGACCGCGTCAATCACCATCCCAACCAGATGTCGGGCGGCCAGCAGCAGCGGGTGGCGATCGCCCGCGCCATCGTCTCCCATCCCAAGGTGATCCTCGCCGACGAGCCGACCGGCAACCTCGACTCGGCGACCAGCCAGGGGGTGATGGCGCTCTTCCAGGAGCTCGGCGACTCCGGCATCACGGTCGTCCTGGTGACCCACGAGCCCGACATCGCGAGCTTCGCCGCCCGGGTGGTGCGAATGAAGGACGGGCGGGTGCAGTCCGACCTGCGCCAGGAGCCGCTGCGCGCGGAGCCGGTTCCCGCGGACGCGGAAGAACATGCCGTGGAGGCCGAGCCATGAACCTGATCCAGACGCTCCGGGTGGCGATCCGGGCGCTCCTCATCAACAAGCTCCGCTCTTTCCTCACCACCTTGGGGATCATCATCGGCGTCGCCGCGGTCATCGCCATGGTGGCGATCGGCGAGGGCGCCAAGGCCCGGGTCGAGGAGTCGTTCTCGTCCATGGGCTCGAACCTCCTCGTCGTCCTCCCCGGCTCGACCTCGACCGGCGGCCAGCGCGGCGGCTTCGGCAGCCTGCCGACCCTCACCTGGGACGATCTCAAGGCGATCCAGACCGAGCTGCCGGCGGTGCGCTACGCGGCGGCCCAGCTGCGGAGCAACGCCCAGCTCCTTTCCGAAGACCAGAACTGGAACACCGGCGTCTACGGTACGACGACCGAGTACTTCGTCATCCGCAACTGGCCGACGGCCTTGGGGTCGGCGATGACCGACTCCGACGTCGAGAGCGGCGCCAAGGTCGCCTTCCTGGGCCAGACGGTCGCGACCAAGCTCTTCGGCGCCAACGCCGATCCCGTGGGACAGCTGGTGCGGATCAAGAACATCCCCTTCGAGGTCAAGGGGGTGCTCGGCCCCAAGGGGCAGTCGCCCACGGGCCAGGACTACGATGACGCGGTCTTCGTCCCCCTCCGCGCCTTCCAGACCAAGATCCAGGGGGGCTTGCGGCAGTTCATCTCCGGCTCGATCTACGTGAGCGCCCAGTCGTCGGCGACGACGGCCACCGCCCAGCAGCAGGTGACGAACCTGCTCCGGGACCGCCACCACATCGGCCCCGGGAGCGACGACGACTTCTCGATCCGCAACCTGACCGAGCTCGCGAGCGCTCAGGAGGAGGGGACGAAGACTCTGACGACGCTCCTCGCCAGCATCGCCGCGGTGTCGCTCCTGGTCGGCGGGATCGGGATCATGAACATCATGCTCGTCTCGGTCACCGAGCGGACCCGGGAGATCGGGGTGCGGATGGCGGTCGGCGCCAACCCCGGCGACATCCTCTCCCAGTTCCTCGTCGAGGCTCTGACGCTCGCCACCGCGGGCGGGGTGATCGGCATCGCGAGCGGGCTCCTGGCCGCCGAACGGCTGGCCGCGCGCTTCGGCTGGCCGACCCTCATCCGCCTGGACATCGTCGTCATCGCGGTCGCCTTCTCGGCCGCGGTGGGCATCGTCTTCGGCCTCTATCCGGCGCGCAAGGCCTCGCGCCTCGACCCCATCGACGCCCTGAGGTTCGAATGACGGCCGGGATCGCTCTCTTGGCCCTCTGGGCCCTCGCGGCGGAGGCCCCCGCGCCTCCCGCCCCGGCCCGGGTCCTCACCCTGGGAGAGGCGGAGGCCGCGGCGCGCGCCCACCAGCCCCAGCTCCAGGCCGCCGCCGCCGCCACCGCCGCGGCCCTCGCGCGGACCGGGGAGGCCCGGGCGGCGCTCCTGCCGCAGATATCGGCCAACGGCAGCTACCAGCGGGCGACGGCGAACTTCGTGGCCCGTCCGGGGAGCCTGCCGCGCCAGATCGGGACCGGCGGCGGGAGCGAGAGCTTCGACAGCTCCGGCTTCTTCAACCTGGGACTGAACGCGAGCTACAACCTCTACGACTTCGGCCAGGTCCGGGGCCGATACCGCGCTTCCGAGGCGAACCTCCTTTCCAGCACATTGGGATCCTAAGCTTAGAATTCCACGTGGACAAGTTGTCG
>JADMIO012752946.1_pt1 | contig 19341 bp, 14 predicted proteins | sample 8958161 | NCBI WGS metagenome assembly JADMIO01 (sample SAMN16585339, study PRJNA669376) | soil metagenome | isolation source: Crop rotation soil | place: USA: Cullars Rotation, Alabama | collected 2011
CTTTCCCGGTACATTCCCCAGCCGGCACGCCGCAGACGCAGACACAATTCCGGTTCTTCGCCGGCAATCACCGCAGCGTCATACCCGCCGACCTGGTTGATCGCCGCGATGCGCAGCAGGGCATCTCCACCGCATGCATCTGTCGGACCAGTGGGCGTATTCCATTCCATGTCGCAGAGCCGGTTGAACACCGATGCGTCCGGATACTCCTCGCGCCGGCGGCCGCACACCACCGCGAGAGCCGGTTCACGCTGCATGAATTGAAGCGCGTTCTCAATCCAGCCCGGCACCACTTCACAGTCGCCATCAACGACCTGCACAAAGCTGATGGAGGGATGAGCGCTGCGCAGCCAGGCCATGCCCTGATTTCGCGCCCGTGCCGCCGTGAACGGCTCGCGCAGGTCCAATTCAACAACGTCAGCGCCCGCCTGGCGTGCGCAGTTCACGCTGTCATCGGTCGAACCGGAATCCACGTACACAATCGTTGCAACGCGGCCACGCAATGATCGCAGACATCGCTGGAGTCGCGCGCCCTCATTGCGGCCGATGACGACCGCGCCAAGCTGGTTGATGGATGCATTGGTCATGCCGCCACCGTTCGAGAGACCCTGCGCCACGCAGGTTCAAGGCTGACTGCTTCAGCCTTGAATGTTCTGCACGTGAGAGATGTGCCGAGCCATTCATTCAGGCGGCTTAGATCGTCATCAAAGATGCCATGGAGATGGGCCAGTGATGTTGCTGAAAGTTCGGGACGATTGCGCATCGTCCACAGTGATTTGATCCTGTCGCGTAGCGTGGTGGGCACCAGGGCACGCCGCAAGGCCCGGCATCCGGGCAGATTGACGACGGCATCGCGCAACCAGCTGGCCCGCATGCGTTGAGCTGAGACATTCTGCTCTTTCAAATGCTCATCCCAGCGCAGCGAATACCGGCAGCCCAGGAACCGCCCGATGCGCTCGATTTCAAGCTGGGGGTGGCGGGTCAGTCGTTCGTAGAACACCGGCAGCACGCGTTGGGTTCCAAACCGATCCAGCCAGGGTTCGATCTGCATGGCGTAGCGGCTGTAGGCGATGAGTTCTGGATGCCGCCCAAGCGCGCTGTCGATCGGCACCGCGATCACGCGCTGGGTCCATTCATGGATGTACTGCGACACCAGGCGCTCAACCGGATGACGCATGATGTAGATGAACTTCGTGGTGGCTGGCAGCGTGCGTTCGATGCGATCGATCACCTGCGGATAGGTCGGCAACTTGGTGTAATGGGTGCTGGATTCACCACAGAGAAACTCCGGCGGCGCTGCCTGAAACAGTTGCGCGTACCAGGACGTGCCGCGATTCCAGACCGGATCATCGCTGAAGAAGTTGGGCTCCTTAGGCGTGGACATGAACAACCCCGGCTGCCGCGCAAGCTGCTCGTGCAACGTGCTGGTGGCACACTTCATGGCGCCGATGATGATGAAATCCGCAGCGCGCATTACAGATCGCCTCCGCGCTGAATCTCCGGCGGGCGCAGCGGGGCCAGCGCGTTGGTCCAGTTGTCCCATGCCTCGCACTGGCACACCGTGCGCCCCTTGGTGCCCAGCCATTCACGCGCAAGCGAAATCGCCCTGCCGGCGTGCCAGAATACGTTGGTCATCCACAGCCCGACGACGCCTCCATAAAACTTGGCGAAATAGCGGCTGCGGGATTCGTAGTAGTAGCGCGGCACCCGCGCGCCGGCCTTGATGGCCGCTTTGACCGAGGATGTTCCACCCCGCAGGTGAACCACCCGCGCCCGCGGCTCGTGAAGAATCCGCCACCCCGCTTTGCGAATCTGCCGCGAGTAATCGATGTCTTCGAAGTACATGAAGTACTGCTCATCCATCAAGCCAACCTGCTCGATGACAGCCAGGCGGATCATGATGCACGCGAAACTGAGCCACTGCGGCTCCATCGGCCGCTCCGCCACGCCGATGGCCACCTGATATCCGCGGAACAGTCGATCGAGCAGTCCGGTCCCGGCTGCAGCGAGCATCTCGCTCATGGGCGTGCGATATCGGAAACAGCTGATCTGCGGCTGGCCTTGCAGGTCCTGCAGGCGCGGTCCGATGGCGCCGACATCCGGATGCTGCGCCAGCGACTCCAGCAGCAGCGTCACTGATCCGGGCAGCATGCGCGTATCGCTGTTGAGCAGCAGGTAGTGCTCGGCTCGAATCGTGGTAAAGCCGATGTTGTTGCCCCCGGCAAATCCCCTGTTCACGGGCGACCGCACAAAGGTCAGCCAACGGCTCCACCCGCGAGTATCAATTGCGGTCTGAAGCTCATCGGCCGAGCCGTCATCTGAACCGTTATCGACCACGATTGCGCAGCGATCCGGATGGCTGGCGATCTCGCCCTCGAGCGTCGTGAGACAATCAATGGTCAGCGCAGCCCGGCGATAGTTGAGCACAATGACGCACAAACGTTTCACGAGATCACCCCCGCGCGCGGAATTGGCGCTGCACAGGCGCGCATGTGATCGACGCGCTGCTGCATGGTTTGAGCGAAGGTGTGGTGCAGGGCAAATTCCCGCGATTGCAGCGAGGCGACCGCAAGCTGCGGCCGATTGCGCGCAAGTTCGCCGATGCGCTGCGCCAGCGCCGAGGGATTGCCCAGCGGCGACAGCCAGCCCACACCTGATGTCTGCACGATTCCGCGGAACGCGGCATTGTCGTATCCAACCACTGGCACACCGCACGCCATGGTCTCCAGATACGTGCAGGATGGATCGCCCTGCGGATGGGGACAGACAAACAGATCAACGTTGTTCTGCATGAAGGGAATGAGTTCGCGCGTGAACTCGAAGACGCCGCGCAGCATCACGTGGTGAGCAAGGTTGCGGCGTGTGATTTCGCGCCGGAGTTCGGGCACCAGATCGCCGTCACCGCAGATGTGCATGCGGAAGTCGATTCCCGAGGCTCGCAGTTCAGCAGCAATGCGGGGCAGGTGATGGGCGCCTTTCATGCGCACCAGACGGCCGGAGAACGCCAGCTGCAGCGGCCGCGAATGCTCCAGCGAGGCCAGCCGCGCACGCAGGCGCGCTTCGCTGATGACCTGATTTGGTGTGATGCGCGAATCGAAGTACACAATTGTGCGGCGATTGAGCTCGCGATATTCCTGATAGGTTGGCGTGCCGTTGCATTGAACGCCTGCTGCAGTCTGCACCGCGCGGCGGAAGGCCCGTTGCAGCTGAACCGTCCAGAGTTCACGCCGCATGCGCACCAGCGGATTGCGAACCTGGGCACGGATGATCTGGCGCCGGGTCTCCAGGCTGTATTCGGCCACATACACCAGCGGCACGTTCCAGTCCCGGCATTGCTGGGCCAATGGAATGTGGCGATCCACCAGACTGGCCAGCACCAGCGAGGCGCTGCGCAGCCGGGCTTCCAGCGCGTATTGATCACCAGGCAGCCATTCGATCGCAAAGGGCAGCTCATCCGGGTGCACGTCGACCGGATCCATGTGTCCTTCACCGTCCAGATCGCGCTGAATCAGCACCAGCACCCGGCCGGGCCACAACCGGGCGTACTCCTGCACCCCATCCAGAAACTTGCGCGTGAGGACAAAGCTGGAGCCCCTGTGTTGGTGCCCACCCGGCAGCGCACGCAAGGCCGGCATCACCACCAGCGTGCGCAGCGGTGCAGCGGCTGCGCTCACCGTCTGTGGCGTGAAGGCATTCACAGCAGGGTGCAGATGCGTAGTCGTCATGCCGTCGAAGGTCTCGCGTTAGGCTGAATGAATCGTGAGCGGCGGCGCAGATCCTGTGCAGCGGACGTTTGTGCCGCGCGACGCCGAGCCTCTGGTTGTCCGGCAAGCACGAAGTAGCCGGAAATTCCGCCGGCAGCAATGAAGTAGATGGGGTTCACCATGCCATTGAAAAGGTTGTCGATGGCATAGAGGGCCAGGAACATGGCCAACGCGGCCGGCGCAGCCGCAGCCGGATGAAGCCAGTGTTGCGCCGGGATGCGCCGCAGCACCAGCACAAATGGAAGCAGAACAATTGCGGTGAGCGATGCCAGGCCCAGCAGCCCTTTTTCGCCAAGCGCGATGACCCACAATCCGTCGGAAATCGTGAGGTCTTTGCCGGTCTGGTCGTAAATGCGCCAGCGGCCCCAGCCGCCCCAACCCAGCAGCGGGCGCTGCAGTTCCTTTTCGAGCAGCCGGTCTTCATTTTCAAGTCGACCCAGCAATGAATCGGCTCGGTCCTGATTGATCGATGCCGACCATTCCACCAGTTCACGTCCGGACCACAAGCCTTGAGCGCGCAGGGTCATATACAGCGGCGCCAGCGCCAGAACCGCCAGCAGCATGATCGAGGTGCGCGTGTAGCGGGTGAAGTACATGGCCGCCGCGCCCAGGGCCAGCAGCGCCAGTGCCCCGGCGGACTTGCACAGCACCGTGGTGATGAGCAGCACCAGCAGCACCGGCCCGATGGGAAGGCCGGCCAGGCGCTTGATCGCACCGCTGGACCACAGCCACAAACCGATGAGGCTCGCGCTGGTCATCCACATCCCCACCATGAGGCCATGCTGCATGAAGACCATGGGGCGGTAGCCGCCGAAGCGCATCGCCATGCCGAAGAAACTGGGATGGAAGCCGTACACCATCCGGTGCAACTGCGGGCTCATTCGGATTTCATAGAGACACAATGGAACGTAGGCCAGACCGCCGATGAAGATGCCGACAGCCAATTCGCGCAACGACGCCAGATCGTTGAAATACATTCGACCGATGAAATACGGAATGCCCCAGGTAAATCCATCGCGGACAATTCCCGACAGTCCGTCGTACAGGCCCAGCCCGTTCACCAGCGATGAGGGCACCGAGAGCACACACCAGAGGATCATGGGCAGATCGACCCACGCTGGCCGAAAGCCCGCCAGTCGATCCGCGTCGAACAGGATGACGCCGATCAGCGCACCCATGCTGGTGGCGGTGATCTTGTCCAGGTCAGGCAATCCACTGATGGGAATGCCGGCCTGGGGAAGAAACAGCCAGCCGGCGATGTAGGCCGTCAGCACAGCGCGGCGGGGCGGCAGCACCGCAAAGAGCACAATCGCCAGAAACACCCACCCCCGCAACATGATGGGAACAAGAATGGTCACAGTTCTCCTCGTGCAGCCTCCACCGCGATCGGGCTCAACCGAGCGTTGCAGTAGGCCTGGGAACTATGGTGTGCCACGCAGGCCCCGAGCACCATCGGTTGAAGTGCCTAACTCACGCGTGCCGACATTCACACCTTGAGCGCACGGCGGGAGCGGAGGTAGCCTTCGTACCGATTTTTCAGCGCCCCGATGATCCGGTGCCGACTGGCCTCCCAGTGCGTCGCCACCGGGTGCACGCTGGGGCCGAAGGTCTTCTTGAACTGGCCCGGCCCGCCCACGATGCTGATGAAATCGTACCAGCGCAACCCCATGTCCCGCGCGGCACACAGTGCCGTCCAGTGCAGCAGATTGTTGGAGGGACGATCGCGATACGCCAGCCGCGATCCGCCTGCCCAGTAATACATCGTGTGTTCGTTGTGCGGCATGACCAGAGCGGCGATGCGCTGGCCTTCAAGCCACGCTGAAAACACCTTGAGCCGGCCATCCTGCGCCAGCGTCTGCACGGCCTGTTGCAGAAACGAGAGCGAAAACGGCGGCTTGAGCTTTGACTTGGCAAACACCTCGCATGACATTTCCCAGAAATCGTCGACAAATCCGTCATCGATCTCCTGCCGCACGGTTATGCCTTCGCGCTCCGCCTTGCGGATGCGGCTGCGGCACTCGCTCTTGAGATTGTTCCACAGCGTTTCCACCGACGGCTGGAGATCAAGCATGTAGGTTTCTTCGCGCGCCAGCTTTGTGAACCCCAGACTTTCAAGATCGATGTCGCGATGCTCATCCATGATCCGCAGCCGAAAATACGACCAGCGCTGCAGCGGCTGAAACTTCAGCATCGCTCGCACAAGTTCCGCCGGGTCGACTCCGGGCTGAAACAGCGGCCCCAGATACGCGGTGCTCCAACCGGGCAACGGCGATCCCAGCACACGGAACGGACCCTTGTACAGCTCCAGAACCGGCCACAGCGCCACGCAGCGAGCGCCCTGGTTCACGCACACCAGCAGCATGCGAAGGCGGTGTTCCCGACTGAGCGCCTTGAGCCACGCCAGCGTGTGATACACCGTGCGATCCGGGAACTCCGCAAGCAGTGCATCCCATTCGGATTCGGCAGCAAGCCGCATGGTGTGCTCAGGCTTCTCGTACATACCCTTCTCCTGTTGTCACAGCCAGGTGCGGTTCCTCAAGCAACTCCGAGAATGTGCAGATCTGCAGCTGGTGCGTGCGGGCCGCCTTGATCAACTGTTCGGTGAGTGCAAGCACATACGCCTGGCGGTCCTCGCCGCGATCGTGACTGTGCAGCAGCACCACCCCGCCGCCGCTCTGTATGAATCGTTCGATGACCAGGTTGCGTTCGGGAAGCACCGGCATCGTGTCCAGCCCATCAAAGGTCCACCACGCCATGGGCGCTGCGTACCGCCGGGCGGTGAGCCATGTCCAGGTTGTGAGTTTTCCAAACGGAGGCCGGAACGGCGCGTTGGGCTTGAGCCATTCCGAAAGCGCGCGAAATCCCTGCACCACATCGCGCACCGCAGTCCAGGGCCAGATCCGCCAGGCATCCAGGTGCTGATCGGTATGGCAGCCGATTTCGTGGCCAGCCTCGCGGATCACATTGCACATTTCGGGGTACTTGGTGGCGCGAAAGCCGACCAGGAAAAACGAGGCCTTGACCCCATGACGGCGCAGCAAATCCATCAGCAAGGGCGTGAGTTCCGGGCCCGGGCCATCGTCGTATGACAGCACCAGCTTGCCGCGGCACAGCCGGATCAATCTCGCGCGCTGAATGAACTTCACGAATACTGCAGGCATAACCGTCAGGGCGATTAACGCTGCCAGTTTCGTGAGCACAGCAAAGAGAATCGTCAACCAGAGTTGCAGCATCCAGATTCCATGAAAGATTGTGACGTTGCCCCGGTGCAGTGTGCATGAACACCGGTCGATGCACGGTGCAACGCGGCTTCAAAACGATCCGTGGCGTCATCCCATGTGTACCCGCTGGCGGTTCGAAATGCCGCTTCGGACATCTCCATCCACAGACCCTGCGGCATGCGGGCCACCTCCATGATTGCGCGGGCCATGTCGATGGCATCACCCTGATTCACCAGCATTCCGCCGCCGCCGGCAAGCAGTTCCGGGGCAGCACCCGCGGGCGTGGCGATCACGGGTGTGCGGCAGGCCATCGCTTCGAGAATGGGCAGTCCGAATCCCTCCAGGCGGCTCCCAAACAGCCAGGCATCGCACGATCCATAAATCGATTTCAACTGATCGTCGGGCGCGTAGGCGTGATGCCGTGCACCCGAGGGCAGGGGCAGATGAAGTTCGGGATCGCCTGGTCCGTAGGTCAACAGCTGCAAGTTGGTGATCTCGCGCATGGCCAGTCGGCAGGCTGCCAGCATCACATCGCAGCCCTTCTGCGGCGCGGATGAATAGAGAAAACCGACCGTCGGCTGCTCCTGCATGGCGCGCGGCGGCGCATGAAAGCGCTGCAGGTCAACCGCGTTGGGTACGTACGAGCAGTCTCGGCCACAGCCGTGCTGCTCCAGCAGGTTCATCAGAAACCGCGAGATCACAATCCTGTGCATGGGATAGCGCCAGGTCTGCGCCACCTTGCCCAGGGGCTGACCTTCATGTGCGCCGTAATCCTGCACGAAGTAGGCCTTGGCTCCCTTGGCCGGCGAAAGGGCCATGACCCATGGCGCGGTTTCCCACCAGGTTGCCACCACCACATCGCCATCGGGCACATCGCGATCGAGCACCGGCCGATGTTCGCGCAGCATGCGGTGTTCGACATCCAGGCCGTCGAAATGCGATGGATCATGGCGGCTGCGATCGCCGTTGCTGATTCGATGCATCACCTGCCGCACCGAGTGCCAGAGTTTTCCGCGCCGGCCGGGGGGATCCCACGGCGTTGACACCACCACCACATCGTGGCCGCGCTGTTTGAGCAGGCGCGCGTAAATCGCCACGACACGAATGCCGCCGGAGATGCCCGCGTGTGGCAGGATGAAGCAGATGCGCATCAGCAGGCACTCCGCTGTGAACGCATAGGGCTGGCGATCGGACGTGGATCGGTCATGCACATGGTCAATGTCCTCGGATGGCACAGAACAACAGACGCCAGGACTCCGGCGTGAGCGGCTGGCCGCGCATGGCGCGCAGGGCATGCTTGCGGGCCGTGGAAATATGTCCGCCACCCAGGGCCCACCATGCCCACTTGCGGTGTTGCTGGGGAATCGTGGCGGCACGATCCGTGTCAGGTTCGACGTCAACGGGCATGGCGATCCCGCGGCGACGATGGGCATCGCAGACCGCGTTCCAGGCGCGCTGGGCCTGCGTGCTGCGGCGGGTGGCGCCGATGCTCGATGCATGCACGCGGTACATCAGCAGCACCTCGGGCAGATTGGCCACCCGGCCGCGCTCGGCCAGCCTCAGAAACAGATCAACATCTTCCGCGGTTTCGTAGGCGCTGCGATATCCCCCCACGCTTCGCACCGCATCGGTTCGCATCATCACCGCGGGATGAGAAATCGCATGCGATTCGCCGGCCAGATGCGCAGCATCAATCTCCTCGTGCGTCTGCTGCTCGCACATGGTGCGGATAGGTTCGCCTTCACTGTCAATGAGCATGACACACGAACCCACCGCCACGCACTCTGGATGGAGCCTGAGGTATTCCACCTGCCGCGCAAAGCGCATGGGAAGGGCCACGTCATCGCCATCCATGCGGGCAATCAGGTCGCCGCGCGCGTGTTCCAGCCCCTCGTTCAAGGCGCTGACAATCCCCATGTTGCTGCGCGAGATCACCCGCACACGATCATCGGCTGCAGCACTCTGGCGCAGAATATCGGCGGTGCCGTCGGTGGAACCGTCATCGACGATGATGACCTCGAACTTTCGGTAGCTCTGAACCAGCACGCTTTTCAGCGCAGCGCGCAGATAGCGCTGGCAGTTATACACCGGCATCAGGACCGAGATCAGCGGCTGGTGATCGGGCGATTCATGCGCCGGCATGAAGCACCTCCTGCTCACACTGAAAGGTGGTGGGCCACCACAGCCGCGAGACATTTCGCGGCGGCACCTTGCCGTTGCCCCAGATGTCGCGCTCGATCACTTCAAAGCTCAATGCGTTCTCGATCACATGCGTGTCATGCACGTGATCTCCCAAAAACAGCGACACGCAATACCGGCCGCCCACCAGCGGCACGCGGCCGAGCCGACAGGTCATCGTGCCGCGGCACAACGGCGCGCCGGGATCTTCCGAGGGCTGGAAGCGGTTGTTGGTGTTGATCAGCCGCTCGCCTTCGGGCGTTGACACCACCAGCCCGATGCGCGGCTGGTGCACCGGGACATCGGATTCGAAGTTCACCTGCACCGTGAGCTGGCTGCCCATATCCATGTGCGGGGTGGGAAGGCCATCGCACAGGATGGTGGCGCTGGTGATGCGCAGCGGCGCATCACTGGCCGGGCAGACCACCGTGGCCTGCAGATCTTCGGAAAATGTTGCGCTGAGATAGCGGGTAACGCATTCATCGGCCGAGCCGCGCAAGGTCAACTGGCCGTTCTCGATCAGGCAGCAGCTGTGACACAGCGATCGCACCGCGCTCATGTTGTGGCTCACAAACAGCACGGTGCGTCCCTCGCCGCGGGCAGCGTCCTGCATCTTGCCGAGGCACTTCTTCTGAAACTGGGCATCGCCCACCGCCAGCACTTCATCGATGATGAGAATTTCCGGCTCCAGGTGGGCCGCCACCGCAAACGCCAGGCGCACGTACATGCCCGAGGAATAGCGCTTGACCTGCGTATCCAGAAACTTGGAGATTTCCGCGAACTCCACGATGGCATCAAACTTGCGATCAATCTCCGCCTTGCGCATGCCCAGGATGGCGCCGTTGAGGTAGATGTTTTCGCGGCCGGTGAGTTCTGGATGAAAGCCGGTGCCCACCTCGAGCAGCGAAGCGACGTGGCCGCGCAGCGTGGCGCAGCCATCGGTGGGCTCGGTGATGCGGCTGAGGATTTTCAGCAGCGTCGATTTGCCCGCGCCGTTGCGGCCGATGATGCCAACCACTTCGCCCGGCGCGACTTCGAATGACACCTCGCGCAAGGCCCAGAACGTGTCGGCCGCGGTGCCCTGCTCCATCAGGCTGCGGAAGCGGCGGACCGGCGACTTGATTGCTCCGGCCAGAGCTTCGCGCAGCGTGGGATAGCGCGGCTCTTCCAGTCCAAGCCGATAGCACTTGCTGAGCCGATCCACAATGATGGCGGGCGATTGATTCATGGCACACATTCAGGCGATGTCAGCAAAGCGCCGCTCGGTCTTGCGGAAGTAGTACATGCCCAGCGCACACAGCGCCATCGCCGAGATGGATGAGATGGACAGCGTGGTGAGGTTCCAGGGCGTGCCCAGGATCGCCGAGCGGAATCCATCGATGATGCCGGTCATTGGGTTGAGCGCGATGAGCCAGTGATATTCATGCGGCACCAGCGTCACCGGATAGATCACCGGGCTGATATAGAGCAGCGCTTGCACCATGAACGGAACGACGTAGCGGAAATCGCGATAGGTCACCGTGAGCGCCGCCAGCAGCAGGCCAAGCCCAAGCGTCGCCAGAATGGTCAAGAGAATCAGCCCCGGCACGAACACAATGCCCCAGCTCGGCACGAATCGATACCACAGCAAGATAAACGCATACACGCCGAACGACACCGCCAGATCGACCAGGCCCCCGCCGATGCTCGAGGCCGGCACGAACATGCGCGGGAAGTACACCTTGGTGAGTAGGTGCTGCTGGTTGATCAGGCTCTGCCCGGCCTGGGACACCCCGGCGGAAAAGAACATCCACGGCAGCAACGCTGCGTACACAAAGACTGCGTAAGGCACACCTTGCGAGGGAATGTTCGCAAAGTTGCCGAAGATCACCGTGAACACCACCATGTTGAACACGGGCTGAAGCACGGCCCACGCCACGCCCAGCACCGTCTGCTTGTAGCGAACGCTGACATCCCGCCAGGTGAGAAAGTACAGCAGTTCTCGGTAGCGATAGAGCTCCGACCAGTCGATGGCAATCCAACCGCGCCGCGGCCGGATGACCAGTTCTTCGACGACCGGCAAATCACCGCCGGCGCAAGCCGTTTCGCCCGATGAGTGCAGAACCCCCAGTTTGACATGATCAGCGATTGACCGCGCGCACGGCATGCGCGGTTCTGCCGCGATCACATCGACCGGTGATGCACTCATGCCTTGCTCATCCTCCATTGCGTGTGCATGGCCGCACGACGGCTTGTTGACGGTGCTGCGCACGTGCATACATTTGACAGCGCCCGTGCTCGGTTTTCTCTACGGCAGATTCCTCAATCCCTCCAGCATCCGGAATGACGCGGTGGCGCGCGCGTGTGATGAATACACTCACCCATCTCGGATGACCGCGCCTGAACACTACGGATCGTCGCTGGCCTACGTGCTTGCGCGCGGCAAGTTCGCGTTGCTGCGGCGGATGCTGCGCCCGTTGTGCCGCTGGAAGCCGCTGGAGAACCCCCGGCCGGGCTACTCGATCGTGATCGGCGTGCCCTGGGCGCTATGGGACCTCATCGATATACCGCTGCTTTCATTGCGGCGCGCGCATCGGCATCGCTGCCACGAGATCATTCTTGCCGTCGACACCACGCAACATGAACTGGAGCTGCGGTTCGGCACGCTGGCGGTCGCCTCGAAGGTGAAATCGTATGCCGACCTTCGACTGCGCCTGATGTTCTACACGCCCGCCCAACTCCGCCGCACGCGCCGCATCGGGTGGAACTGGGTTGACTGCTGGCTGACCTGGTGCATGGGCGTTGCTGGTGCGCGAACCCGGCATGTGCTGCTGCACGACTTTGATGCGGTCGTGCTCGATCCGGGTTTCCTGGAACATCACTACCAGACTGCGCTTTCAACCGGAAGCGCATTTGTCGGCATCCAGCGCGATCTGCGCCACCAGGGGCAGCAGCATCCTGATCTGCTCATGACCGCTGAACTCATGCTGGACGCACAGGCGCTCCGCAGCCGCTTTCATGCTGTCGATCTGTTCAACGCTGTGCGGCGTCACAATGGATTGCGCCTTCAGTATGACATCCTGCGCGACGTGCAGATGCGCATGCCTGATTCAGCACGAACCCTGCATGAAATCCGGGGCGAGCAGATCGTCCACCCGTCGCAGGTGGTCAGTCAGTGGCGCGGCCTGCAGCAGTCAGCCGACCCATTCAGACCCAGGGGCTATTCGCCGCTATTCGTGATCCCCTACTTTCGCCAGGTCAGCGGCGATTCGCTGGGCATGCGCGCGATCACCGACGCCTTGCTGCGCGGCGAACGCATCATCACCATTGAAGGCGGGCAACTGGATGTGTCGCAGCTCGATCATGCCGGCTGCGACTGGATCGCCAAGCAGATCGAACGCCTGGATGGCTACTTTGTTGGCACCAGGACACCCCAGGTCCAACAATACTGCAGCGCGATCCGCTCGATTGCTCCGGAAGAACCGGTTGCCGAAATCACGGTCGTGCCGCGGGCGCCTGCACAGCGCCAACGGTGATCACGCCGGTGCACGGCCGGGGCGTACCGTACATGTCCACCAGCACGCCGGCACACGCCTGCCCGCAAGCAGCATCAAAGCTGGGCCGAAACTGAGGGTCGAAATCTCCATCAGCAAATGTGCGATACCGTTCCGCGTGAACATTATTCAATGCTGACCAGCGCGTGATGTTGTAGTACCCATCCACACTCGACCAGTGATCGCAGAAGTAATGCCAGCCGTCGCCCCAGGTGCGCCGCGCGGGATTGCTCCAGAGATTGGTGCGGAACTGCGCGCCGTTCATCGAGTCATCTTCCAGATACACATTGGCGGTCTGATTGCTGCCGGTCTCCAGCCTGGGCGCTGCATAGATGTTGTTGGCGACAAGGACATCGGGCACATCGTTGCCGATGTTGATGAAGCGGCCGCCGGTCGCCCGGTTCAGGGCGGTGTTGTTGAGCACCCGCACATCCCGGGCCGCGCGCTGGCGCTGGGCATCCCAGCCCTTGATGGTGATGGCCGATCCGTCATCGCGCTCGATCACGTTGTTGCGGATCATCACGTGCTCGCCGCCGGGATCCACGCCGAAACCTTCATCAATCATGTGATTGGCCTCGATTACCGCCCATTCGAATCGTTCATCGGCCTCTCCCACGGCCTGGTTGGGTCCGACGATGCAGCGCCCATGAGACAGCGTGTTGCCGGTGATATACAGGTGCGAACCAAGCATGCCCCACACCGTGGAGTTGTTGGGATTGGTCAGCGTATTCCCCGCGATCAGGCACCGCTCAACGCCGCCCAGGCGTATCACATGCTGCGACACGCTGCCGGCACACACGTTGCCCCGGTACACATGATCGCGACCCTGGGCCCAGGAGAAATACGCACCGATCAACCCGGCGATATTGTCCTGCGCGAGCAACCCGTCAATGCCCTGCTCGCAGTTCAATGCGAAGCTCACATTGCCGAAGCGGCACCTGCGTACCGTGAAATTGCCGCCGGCCGGGTGCAAGGCCCGCACGGATGAATTGGTGGGCGGGTACTGCGTGGAGGTGAAGTGCACATCCTGCACAATCACACGGCTTGCCCGTTCGGTTTCGGCGATCATCGCTGCAACCGTCTGGGCATCGCCTGTCCAATGGATTTCCGGTGGCGGCCCGTTGCCGAACGCGCCAATCAGTACATCCTGGCCGCTGATCTCGACCGACTGATCGGTGGTAAACACTTCGCCGCGGCGCAACAATATGGCCACCCGGTCGCCAGCGCTCTTCATCGCCCCGGCCAGCGTTCGCACCGGCCGCAGAACCGTCCCTGGGTTTTCATCGCGTCCGGCGTTTGACACAAAAACAATTTTGCGATCAGAAGGCAGGACATCAATGAACGAATCAACTGAAGCCTGTTCGCCTTGCTCATCGGTGATCTGCAGCGTGATGCGGTATTGACCGGCACGATCCAATGTAAACGCCGCATTCCACCCGACAAGCGCATCACGCGGGTCGTCAGCTGATGCTGGAGCCGACGGTGCGCAGGTCCATTGGTAGCGGGCGGTGAGTGGATCACCGACGGCGAGCTGTGTTTCCAGCGCGTGCAGATGAATCGTGAACGGCGCCATGCCGCGCACCTGCGAGGTCGTGATGGCAGGTCTCGTGTGAGATTGCTGCGCAGGCAGGATGGAAGCCTGAGCCGACCGGCAATCAACGTGCGTGATGGCCAGACACATTCCCCACGCCAAGGCTCTTGGAATCATCGTTGCGGCGATTTTCACCGCAGAACACTTGCAGGTGCTGCAGGCGGCTGCAACTGGAAATGCACCGGCACTTGGATGCCATCCACATCGGCGATGCGAGCCATCATCCCTCATCGCACATCCCTCATCGCACATGCCTCATCGCACATGTCCCAGCCTACACCTTGAGCCTTTTCCAGCCGCCGTGCATGAAGCGGGCGGTGAAGAGCAGGCAGCGGATGGTGAACTCGCCGCACAGGGCAAACCAGATGCCTTCGAGCCCATAGCCCCAGTGCACGCCCAGCAGGTAGGCCGCCGGCAGGCGCACGCCATAACTTGAAACCGTGGTGATGACGAAGGTCCAGTTCGCATCGCCCACGCCGCGCAGGCCGTTGCGGAAGACCATCGTGAGCGCAAAGAAAATCTGCACGGCACCGCAGATGCGCAGCAGGTTGGGTGTGTGCAGCAGGTGAATCTGTTCGTGGCTGATGAGTTTCGTCAGCGCTTCGCTTTGGGTGATGAACACCAGGCCGCATGAACCCATGACCAGCATGGCAAGCATGGCACAGGTGAGAATGGCCTTGCGGGCCAGTTCGGGATTCCCTGCGCCCAGGTATTGCCCGGCCAGCGCGCCGGCGGCCGTGCCGATGGCAAACCCGGGCATGAAACTGAACGCCTCCCACTGCACCGCAATGATGTGCGCGCCCTGCAGTCCGCCATCGCTGGCCATTCGCGCAGCGATGGTGCCGATGAAACTCAGCACAAACAGGTTGACGCCCCACATCGCCAGGCCTTCAAAGAAATTAGGCACGCCAATGCGCACGATCCGCCACACCATGTGTCGCTGCAAAGACAAATCGCGCGCATGCAGGCGCAGGTCCTTCACGCCCCGCCGCAGCACCCACAGCGTGCGCAATGCACCCCACAGGTAGCCGATGGCTGTGCCCAGCGCGATCCCCACGACGTGCAGATCGAACGAAAACGGATTGACCAGCGTGTGTCCGCCATAGGTCATATCCACGCCCGAAAGAATCCACGAGAGAACGATGTTGACCAGGTTGACCTCGATGGCAATCAGCGACGGCCGGGTGGTCTCGCCCGCGCCGTACAAACACATCGATCCCACCAGCATGATGCCTGAAAAGGGCATGGCGTAGGCCATGTATTGGATGTATTGACGACAGTAGATCGCTGCCTCACCGCTCAGGCCGCACATCCTGGCCAGCGGCATCACGATGAGCCAGAGCACAACGCCTACGACCACGCCCCAGATGATGCTGAGCGTCATCGCCTGTCCCAGGGAACGATGCGCCTCGCGCGAATCGCCCCCGCCGATGGCGCGTGCGATCAGGGCCTGCCCGCCGATGCCTAGACCGGTGAGCGCCACGCCCATGAACCAGTTCACATACGAACCCACACCCACCGCATCCAGCGCGGGCTTGACCATCTCATGGGGCAACTGGCCGGCAAAGACCTTGTCAGCCATGCCCACCAGCGCCTGCAGCGTCTGTTGAATCATAACAGGGATGGCGAGCGTCCAGATTGCGCTCCACATCGAAAGCCCAGCGAGCTTTCCCGAGCGAATCAAGCCCTTCTCAGCATCCAGCGATTCGGCCTGCTCCAGCGCCCCCGATGGCATGGGCAGATCGACATCGCTCATCGTGATAAATGCAGCAGACGCTTCACCAGGCGATGCGGATGATTCAGATGGCGGTTGCTGTGACGGGAGCCGTTTCAAGGCGGCGATTGTAGCCAGCGTTCTCTGCGGCGCACGGTCACTGGATTCCCGCGTGCGCGGGAATGACCGACTTGGGGATCGTGACCGTAGACACGCCTCGTCATTCCCGTGAAAACGGGAATCCAGACATGGCGATCTCCTTGCGGGTGATCTCCGCAGTGGGCTTCCGCGCTGGACTTCCCTGTTGTCGTGGCTTACCAGCGGCGCACCATCACTGGATTCCCGCGTGCGCGGGAATGACGAAGGTGCGCAGGAAGACGGGCGGTGCGCGGGAGTGGCGGATTTGGGGACTGTGACCGTAAACACGCCTTGTCATTCCCGTGAAAACGGGAATCCAGTCGTGGCGATCTCCTTGCGGGTGATCTCCGCAGTGGGCTTCCGCGCTGGACTTCCCTGTTGTCGTGGCGTCCCAGCGGCGAATCATCACTGGATTCCCGCGTGCGCGGGAATGACGGACTGCGCGCGGGAGTGGCGGACTGCGGATTGTGAACGTAAGCGCGCCTCGTCATTCCCGTGAAAACGGGAATCCAGTCGTGGCGATCTCCTTGCGGATGATTTCCGCAGTGGACTTCCGTGCTGGGTTTCCCTGTTGTCGTGGCTTCACCAGTGGCGCACCATCACTGGATTCCCGCGTGCGCGGGAATGACAGAATGGTGCGCAGGAAGACGGGCGGTGCGCGGGAGTGGCGGACTGCGGATTGTGAACGTAAGCGCGCCTCGTCATTCCCGTGAAAACGGGAATCCAGTCGTGGCGATCTCCTTGCGGATGATTTCCGCAGTGGACTTCCGTGCTGGGTTTCCCTGTTGTCGTGGCTTCACCAGTGGCGCACCATCACTGGATTCCCGCGTGCGCGGGAATGACAGAATGGTGCGCAGGAAGACGGGCGGTGCGCGGGAGTGGCGGACTGCGGATTGTGAACGTAAGCGCGCCTCGTCATTCCCGTGAAAACGGGAATCCAGTCGTGGCGATCTCATTGCGGATGATTTCCGCAGTGGACTTCCGTGCTGGGTTTCCGTGTTGTCGTGGCTTACCAGTGGCGCACCATCACTGGATTCCCGCGTGCGCGGGAATGACGGACCGTGTGCGGGAATGAGGGGCGAGAAATCGGGGACCGGAAACCGCGGTTTCGTCTTCGCTCTCTACACGCCTGCCTTGGCGCGGTCGCGGTCGCGGCGGTCGGCCCGCTTGCGATCGTTCTCCAGCAGCATACGCTTGCGCAGGCGCACTGTCGTCGGCGTCAACTCGACCAGTTCGCCTTCTTCGATGTATTCCAGCGCGGCCTCCAGCGACATCAGGCGCGGCTGCTTGAGCACAACCGTCTGCTCCTTGTTGGACTCGCGGATGTTCGTCACAGCCTTGGCCTTGGTGACGTTGACATTGAGGTCGTTGTCGCGGCTGTGTTCGCCCACGATCTGGCCGGTGTAGACCGGATCGCCGGGCTGAATGAACATGATGCCGCGATCAGCCAGGTTGAGCAGTGCAAACAGCGTGGCCTGCCCGGTGTCGGTGGCGATCATCACGCCGTTGATGCGCTTGCGCTCCATGCTGCGCAGGGGTGCATAGTGCGAGAAGGCGTGGTACATCACCGCTTCGCCGCCGGTCGCCGTCAACATTCGCGAACGCATGCCGATGAGTCCCTGCGCGGGGATCTCAGCATCGATGTGCATGCGGTCGCCGCGCGCATTCATGGTCTTCACCTCGGCGCCGCGGCTGCCCAGCAGTTCCATCGCCGGCCCCATGGATGCGGTGGCAATATCCAGTGTCAGGCGTTCAATGGGCTCGCAGCGGACGCCATCAATCTCACGTTCGATGACTTCGGGCCGTCCCACGCTGAGTTCGTAGCCTTCACGGCGCATGTTCTCCAGCAGCACACCCAGGTGCAGCAGTCCGCGGCCGGACACGCGGAACTCCTCTGCGGATTCGCCCGGCGCGACCTTCAACGCCACGTTGGACTGCAGTTCCTTCTCCAGGCGCTCAGCGATCTGTCGCGAGGTGACGTACTTGCCTTCCTTGCCGACAAACGGCGAGTCGTTGATGCGAAAGATCATGTGCAGCGTGGGTTCATCCACGTGCACGCGCTCCATCGGTTGCGAGTTTTCCAACCCGGTCACGGTGTCGCCAATGTCGAACTCCTTGAGTCCTTCAATGGCGCACAGATCGCCGACCTCGATTTTGTCCGCTGAAACACGGCCCAAACCCTCGAAGCGAAGCAGTTTCTGAATGCGGCTCTGGGTGGTCGAACCATCAGCGCGGCACACCAGCACCGGCTGACTGCTCGAGATTGTCCCGTTGTACACGCGCCCGATGGCAATGCGACCGACGTAATCGGAGTAATCCAGCGTGGTGATGAGCATCTGCAGCGGCGCAGCCGGATCGCCGGTGGGCGCCGGCACGCGCTCAATGATGGTTTCGAACAGTTCGATCATGTCGCCCTGGGGCACAGGATGATCCAGATCATGCGTGGCCCAGCGACCACGGCCGGAGGCGTACACAATCGGGAAATCAAGGGCGCGGTCATCGGCGTTGAGATCAATCAGCAGATCGAAAACCTCTGACACAGCCTCGTTGGGGCGAGCCTCGGGCCGATCGCACTTGTTGATCACAACAATCGGCCGCAATCCGAGTTCCAGCGCCTTGGTGAGCACAAAGCGCGTCTGCGGCATGGGGCCCTCGAAGGCGTCCACCACCAGCAAGGCGCCATCGGCCATCCGCAGCACGCGCTCGACTTCACCGCCAAAGTCGGCGTGGCCGGGCGTATCAATGATGTTGATGCGGAAGTCTTTTCCGGCGTGGCGACCGCGATGGGAGCGGTAGTTGACAGCGCAGTTCTTGGAGAAGATCGTGATGCCGCGTTCGCGTTCCAGGGGATTGGAATCGAGAATGCAGTCGGGCATGTGGTCCTGCGCGGTGACCGTGCCGGCCCCGGCCAGCAGGGCGTCGACCAGCGTGGTCTTGCCATGATCCACGTGGGCAATAATTGCAACGTTTCGCAGGTTTGGATTGTGACTGGGCTTCATATTGAGCCGCCATCATAGGCAGGCGCGTCCGTGCGGACGCTGAAACCCTGCGATTTTCAAAGGTTCAGCCACATGCATGCTTCGATTCGACCAACCTTCTACGACCGCAGACGACTACAGTTTGAGATGATGCAGCGAATCACGATGGCCTGCGTAACCCTGATTGTGGCCGCCGCACTGACCAGCGGATGTGCCGGGGAAAG
>JADMIO011667579.1_pt1 | contig 19336 bp, 13 predicted proteins | sample 8958161 | NCBI WGS metagenome assembly JADMIO01 (sample SAMN16585339, study PRJNA669376) | soil metagenome | isolation source: Crop rotation soil | place: USA: Cullars Rotation, Alabama | collected 2011
GCCGCGACTTCAAGTCACGTGAATTCCAAGCTTCGGATCCCACTGTGCTGGAAAGTTTCGCGACAACGCGGCTCGTAGCTTCGGTCGCACCTCGTGCCAGAGCTGCGAGTAGCGATCGTCCAGATGTGCGTCGGTCAGGTGCGCGAGCGTGTACGCCAGCAGGAGCGCCACGGCTCCGCCTTCGATCCAGACCGCCGATTGCCACAGAAGGGCCTCGTCGAGCCTTTCCGCGAACAGCCACCGGATCACCTCGGCGAGGGTACGGGCGAGGCCGAGGACGGTGGCGATACTCCCCGCGACGAACAGCCAGTACGACACGACGCCTCTCGAGACGTCGCCTCGCGGCGTCGAACTCGCTCTTGGATGTCATGAGCGTCTTGACGATCGCCGACGGTTCGATGTTGGCCGCATCTCTCGCCGCGGTGAAATTGACCAATGCCTCCGGCGGCACGTTCGCCGGCGCGTAGCCGTCGACGGCCTGCGCGGTGCGGTCGAATACGCTGATGTGCAGCGTCGGTTCGACGCCGGCGGCGGTACAGAGCTGGCTGAGACGCCTCGGCTTCCATCGGTAGTAGAGGGCGAGGCCGGCTCGCGAATCGTGCAGCTGGTCGGCCACGATCTGGTGCTCGACGTAGTACAGCTGGTCCGCCGGATTGAACCGCAGGCCGCGTGCGCGGGCCCGTTCCATCATCCAATGCAGCGGGATGAGCGAGAGGCCCTGGCGCGGATATCCACCGCCGATGTCGGAGTGCACACCGGAGAACCAGACCTGCTCGAGATTGTCGGTCTTCGGCTTCTTCCACAAGACCGGCGAAAACGACTCCCGTGCCTCGTCCAGTGCCAGCGCCTGGCAGCCAAACCGCACGATGCTCGGGGCCTCGGTGACGTCGACCTTGTACTTCCTGAAATTCTCGTTCAGCCAGCTCGCCACTGGAAAGGGCAGGCCGACGGCGTCCACCGTATCCCACACGCCAAGAAACTCGATGGGATGGTCCCGTCGAGGATGAATCGTGACGTCAGGCACGTCGATCTGCTTCTGCGAGCACTCGAGGAACGCTTTGTAGCAGCGACGGATGACGCGATCCAGGTCGGCGGTGGTGTCGTACGCGTCGGCCTTCGGAATGCCGCACGCGAAGATGAGCTGCGCGAGCGTCCGCGCGGTGAACGCGCCGCGGCTGAACCCGAACAGGTACAGGCGGTCGTCCGGTGCGTACACGCGCGCGATCTCTGCGAACAGCTCCCGCACGTGACGACCGAGCGTGAACCCGGTCGCCCCGTCGATCACTTTTGTCGGCGAGAAGCTCTCCGTGCCGACGCCTTCGTGATAGAAAGCGATCTGCCTGGGCACGCTCAGATCGTGCAAGTGCGAGGTGGTGTCTACGGCCTCGAACAACTTGAAGACATTCGAGCCTCGTCCCTTGATGTTCGCGTTGCCCGTCCCATCGGCGCAGATCACGATGTGTTTCCCGAGTCGCAGATCCGGCGGCGACGTGAGCACCGGCGGACGGAACGTGTCGGTCATGGCTTCTCCTCGCGTCCCCCCTACACGCGCAGACGGCCGCCGGATCGGCTCAGTGGTGCGCTCCTCTTGCGTTGTCCGGGCCGCGAGCATATCGTGCGCTCATGACGGGACAGGGTGGGTCCATTCCGCTCGGGGTCTCTGGCGTCGTATCGGTGCCGCGCGATCGCGTGCCGGCCGGGGCCGCCGGCCAGTTCTTGCTGACCGACGATGACAGGGTTCGCTGGTTGGCGAGCCGCCTCGAACGGCAGTTGGATTCGCCGGTCATCGCGCCGGGAACCGGTGTGATCGCGCGTCGGATCCTGCAGCGGTTCCCGCGCGATCCCCGTCCGGAGTTCGCAAAGAAGCTGCTGCTCACCTCCCGCGACGGCCAGATGCACAGCACGGTCGCGGTCTCGGGTAACGAGAAGCCCGTGGCCGTCTGCTTCGTCTGCTGGCGGGGATTACCGAGCGCGCTCGTCGCGGCGCGCTACGGCGGATACCTGAACGGCTTCATGAATTGGGTTGGACGCCTCAACGAATCTGGCATCAAGCCGCTCGCGTTTCTGCAGATTGACGCGTTCATCGAGGAGACGGTGGACGCAGCCGAGCCACGACGGCCTCTGGACGACTGCGTCGCGCTCGACGTCGAATATACCTACCTTCCGGGTTACTTCTTCGGCCCGCAGCAGGCAGACGACACGGTGCCAAGAGCCGTGGTGATGAATCTCGATCTGCTCTCCGACGAACAGAAAAGGCAGCTGGCGCCTTTGCTCGGGCGTTAGTCTAGAGTTTCAGAATCTTCGTCCCGCGGGCTGCACCCACACGCATCGCACGCTCATGCCACTCGAGCGCAAGGCTCGCGCCGCCGTGGTCGATGCTCGCGGCCAGCCCAATCGTGCGAGCCGACTCGCGTGCGATCGAGACGGACGGCTGTTCGCCCGGTGCCGCGACGACATGGAACGCGATCTCGCCGTGGATCGTCTTCGCGTCGAAGACCCGCTCGGCCGGCGCACCGCTGCGCGACGCGCGCCATGCCACCTCGGCGAAGACGGCCGACACATCAGAACGCGCACCTGCGACCGCGAGTGACACCCAGTCGGGCGGGGCAGGGGCCCATTGATCCGCTCCGCGGTACACGAAGGCGTCGAGCGCGTGGTACGCGCCGTCCCAATGCACGAGGCGCTGCTTGTCCCACGCAACACGTTGGCTTGCGCGCAGCTCGAGGAGAGAGTCCACGCAGTCGAGGCGCCGCTCGGTCACCAGTTTCGCAAGGTCGCGCGGCACCACGTTTTCGACAGCACCCAGCACGCCGAGGTGATGGCGAACGGCGAGCCGCCGCTCTTCATCGTCCCATCCAGTAACGGGGGGCTCGACGATGAGCGGAAGAGACCGCTCGGCGAGAAAGGCGACATCCGCCTCGAGATCGCGGGTCGAGTCTTCGGATTCGACGTCGATCGAGCAGATCTCGAAGAGCGTTCGCAGCGAGCCCAGCCGGACACGCGCGTCCCGGACTGCGGGGTCAGCGGGCCAGGAATCATACGTCGCCAGGGAGCCGTTCCAGGTGAGGCGTCGTATCGCGTCGCGGAGCGCCTGGTATTCGGGGGAGCCGGTGGCGTGCCTGCTGTCTCTCTGGAGCGCGTGGAAGGTCGCCGTCTCGTCGAGACGCCACCACTCCGAGACGTGCGTGGCGCGCATCCGCAGCTCGTCGAGCGTCAGCTCCCGCAGCACGGGCCTCCTCTGATCGGCGGCGGCGCGTATTTCTGTGGATACCGGCGTCGGCGCCTGTCGCGCCCGCAGGACAAGTGCCACGATGGCTTCCGGCCACCGCTGAACGTCGAGTTGCGACAGGGCCACGCGCGGAACGCTTTCGAATGCCCGCGGTACCGCCACGTCGTCCAGTTCCGCGACGCACACCGCTCCGGTCCACGAGCGATCGCGGTGGAGGGTGAGCACCCAGGCGAGCTCTTGCAGGGCGTAGCCGGCGTTCTCGAACAACTCGCGTGAGGCGCACAGCAGGAAGACGTCCTGCGAGGCGATCGTCGCGCGCAGTCCTTCGGCGAGAGCGTCTTGCCGAGGGCGCTCCGCCTGATCGAACCACACGACGGCGCCCTGTGACTGGAGCGCACGCTTCAACGGCCGGGCGAACTGCACGTTGGTCGGCATGGCGTACGAGACGAACACTCGGATGCCATCCAGAATTCCCGAACCGCGCTGCTCGGAAGTGTCGTTCGCGTCGGTGTGTGGAAAAAGCCGCAGGCGCTCGGCCTCGACGGCGTCGATGAAGTCCGCGAGCCATACTTCCCACACGTGGCGATCGCGTGGCAGGGCTTCCGCGGGCGCCGGGGCGATTCCTCCCGCGTACTGACAGCAGACGCCGCAGAATCTGATCGCGCCCTCGACGTCCGATCGTTGTGCGGAGGATTGTTGGCCTGCGACCTGCCTGACGAGCGCAATCGCCTCGTTCAGCGCGTCCTGCGGCGTGCGGTCAGGATCCGGTACCGGCCGAGCCCACAGGTGCCGCGGCACCCACGAGCGCGCGACGATCTCACGGCGATCGGGCGGCCCGAGCTCGAAACTGGCGCCTGCCGCCGCGCCGTCGGCCGTGATCCAGCCCGTCACCATCGCCCGGCAGTCCGCCCGCGCAGCCTCCGATAGCGACAGAAGGGCGCGCTCGGCAATCCGCTGCGCTGTTGCGTCGGCGTCGAGAGCTTCGTGCGATGTTTCGGCGGCGATGACGAGCCGTTCTCGCGGGAAGTACCGGCACCACCATGTTCGTGTTTGGAGTGTGGCCTCTGAGGGAAGCGCGTCCCGACCCGGGACGTGATTCAACGCGGCGGCCATCGCTCGCAGCGTTCGCCGGAGCACGCTCGGGGGGTCGGATTCAGACGTCAGTGGGGCCATCGCCGGCCACGGATGCGCGATATCGTAGGGTCATTCGTCCGATGCGAAGGCATCCCGAAGGCGAATATTCTGGGGAAAGACGCGCTCACGCGCGCGTTCGAGCGCCCACGCTCCAGCAGGCCGCGATGAATCGGACCTCCGTGCCGTGCACGTAGCGGTCGAAGCCGGGGCGCACATGCTCGACGATATGTGCGCGAGTGCCGTCGTCGTCAGCTTCCCGAAGGGCAATACCAACGGGACCCAGCCTGGTGAAGTAGGGTCAACTCGTGCGCTGGGAATTCGCAGGTCACGTCGACAGCGGTCACCTCGATGTCGGCCCAGCCGCTCCGGCCAAGGATGGAGCGAACCCGTTCTCCGTCTGCGAACGCGAACTGGCCTGGCGCATCGGGCCGGCGCACCGGCAGGTTGGGGAGCAGCGGAGCGGCCGCGCGCTCAGCGACCGTCATGAACGGATTCTCGGCCGCGCTTCGCCACGCGATGAACCGCAGTTCCGCCTCGTCGCCTGCGGCGCGCCGCAGGTTGGCGAACGCGGCGGCCGGATCGTCGAAGAACATGACGCCGAAGCGCGAAATGATCATGTCGAAGCTCGCCGGGTCGAACGCGTGCTGTTGGGCGTTGGCGCAGACGAAGCTTGCCCGTACGTGCTCGCGCTCGGCGCGCGCCCGCGCCACGTCCAGCATCGGGGCGGAAATGTCGATTCCCACCGCGCCGTCCGCCGCGTGCGGCGCCGCGGCGAGCGTCGTGCTGCCCGTGCCGCAGCCGACGTCGAGCACACGTCGCCGCGGCCCGGCGGCAACGGCATCGGCCAGTAGATCTTCGAAAGGCTTGAACATCCGATCGAGCAGATCCTGCGCCTCGACCCAACCGCGCGCGGCAGGTCCGTTCCACAGTTTCGTCTGCTCGATCTGAGGGTCGCGTCTCACATCCACGTCCTGTCCCACGCCCTCTCCTCCGTTGGCGCCCGTCCGCTCACACGGTACTCTGCCACTTCAAGGCGACGAGAGGTGAAGAGCACGGCCCTCTCGATCCCTGAGCTGAGTCTCCGTGCGGATTCTCGCCCCGATCCCATCTCCCCGTATAGTCGCTGACGAGCTGGTTCACGCCGCGTCAAACTGGGCGCCGCGTGGCAGCTCGCGGCGCGCGTGAAGCGCTTCAACTTGCTCTTTCGAGTAGTACGGCTCCGCCATGTATCCTCCGCCTGCGCGCGACCGACGCGTTGTGCGGTCTGACGCGCGGGAGGGTCCAGCCGTCTCGTCAAGTGTGCGGCTTTTTGTTGGTCGGGGCGCCGAGATTCGAACTCGGGACCCCCTGCGCCCAAGGCAGGTGCGCTACCAGGCTGCGCTACGCCCCGACCCCCCTAAGAATACTCGGAAAAACGCGAAGGATGAGGCAGCCCGTGTCGACCCGCGATTCGCATTCCATCGTTTATGGTTCTTGTCCTCGTCAGGCGGCATGCTTCGCGCCACAGCTCTTCGCATGTCGAAAAAGCGAGGTCAGGAAATCGACGAGACGTTCGTCTTCCGGCTGGTGCGCATCGCCAAGGTCGATCTGTCGAAGCACTTGGCGACTCTTGAACACGCACAGAAGGTGCGCAATCGATGAATGCACCCGCCGCCATCGCCACATCGTCCAGAGAGTCTTCTGCCCCGAGTGCCAAGATTACGTAGACTCGCAGTTGCCCCCACGGAAGAGAACCGCCAGCCTACCCACATACGTCAACTCAGCAAGGCATGTCGCCGCGGACTGTGACGCGCGTGGCGTTGGTGTTGGGCGCCTCGCTCGCGCTTCTCTTCGGTGTCGGGCTGCTCGTCTTGCCCCCCATCGGCGCCAACGCCCTTCTCCACCCGCTCCGCCGGCCGATGACCGTCCGCGCGCCTGATGGCTGCCGGGAGCAGCCGTTTCGAGGGCGGGACGTGTCGCTCCAGGGCTGGACGTGCGAAGGCCGCTCACCCCGTCGAGGAACCCTCGTCTATCTCCACGGCGTCGCAGACAACCGCGCGAGCAGCCTCGGCATCATCCGCCGTTTCGCCGCGCTGGGGTTCGACGTCATCGCGTACGACAGCCGCGCGCATGGGGACTCCGGCGGAGACGCGTGCACGTACGGATATTTCGAGAAAGACGACCTCCGTCGCGTCCTCGATTCGCTTGCGCCTGGACCCATCGTGCTGGTCGGCAATTCGCTGGGCGCGTCGGTTGCTCTTCAAGAAGCCGCGAACGATTCGCGGGTGAAGGCGATCGTGGCGATTTCGCCGTTTTCCGATCTGCGGACCATCGCGACGGAGCGCGCGCCCGTCGTGTTCGTCCCGGGCATCATCGACCTCGCGTTCGGCAGGGCCGAAGCGGACGGGCATTTTCAGGTGGACGCGGTGAGCCCGGTCGCCGCGGCGCGATCCATCGCGGCGCCGGTGCTGCTCGTCCACGGCGAGAAGGACGTGGACACCCGGCCGGCTCATTCCGTCAGGATTCTCGCCGCCCTTACCGGAACGAAGCGGCTGCTCGTGGTTCCCGCCGCCGGGCACAACGACGCGCTGCCCGGCGCCCTGTGGGACGAGATCGAACGCTGGATCGTCGCAACATCGTCACGCTAGACGGTTGAGAATCCGTCTGGAAGATGGTCGTTCGAGCCACTCAATGGATATTCGCGCTGCACAGCGATCGGACGAACAACTCATTGGATGTACGAGCTCTGATGGAGTCGTCCGAGCGCCCCGGACAACTTCACAGCCGCTCGGCTACGCGACGCCCTCGTTATGCACGATCCGCCCGCCGACGACGGTCAGCGCTGACCGCGTGGCTTTCAGATCCTCGTCGGGAACGGCGAAGCAGTTGCGATCCAGCACCGCGAGGTCGCCGCGGTTGCCGACTTCGATCGATCCGAGGTCGTCCTCCCAGATGAACCACTTGTTCGCCGCCGTCGCGAGCCACAGCATCTCCTGGCGCGTCAGCGTTTGATCGCCGAGAATCTGCTGGCCCGCGAGGTTCCTGCCGGTGACGATCGTGTAGAAGTTCAGCCACGGGTTGATGACGGTGATGTCGCCGCCGTCCGAGTGGTAACCCTTCTTGATCGCGTGCGACATCAGCATCCGGTACGGCGGGCCGACGTTCGTGCCAGTGCGCGTCGGGCCCCACCCCACGAGCACGCCGATGCCCATCGCGTTCGCGCGGTCGGCAAGGTCGGTAGGAAACTGCGGGATGTGAGAGATGATCCACCGCAGATCCTTGATCGGGATCTCGGCGTTGACGGTCTCGCGATCCTTGATGAGCTGCGTCACGTTCGCCAGGTTCAGCGTGTGATCCTCGCCGCGCCATCCGGCGCGCGCGATCGCGCGCAGGCCGTCGAGGCCGCCGCCCGTGAACTCGCCGATGCCCCCGGTCTTGATCCACTCGTCGCCGAAGAAGGGGAACGAATTGCGAAGGCGCGGCCCGAGCGTCGGAAGCGGGGGATTGGCGTTCGGCGGGTCTTGATGCAGGAAGTCGAACCGCAGCCGCGCCGGCATCGGCCCTTCGCGATGCAGCGCGAGAAACGGGTTGTGCATCGTGTAGACGTTCTCGCTGGCGATGCCGCCCTCGATGCCCTCGGCGTGGAACGCCCCGCAATCACGGTGCGTGGTGATGCCAAGCGACGCGTAGTACTGCAGCGCGTCGTGGGCGCCACGCTTCCTCGTCTCCGGCGTGAGAAGCTCCTGGCGCAGCGTCTTCAACGCGAGGTTCAGCGCGGGCCCGGCGATCGCCCCGTCGGCCGCCACCATCACGCCCCTTGCTTCGAGCCACGTCTTCCCGAGGCTGTTCGTTCGCGCGCCGCCCTGCGCGGCCTGGATGTAGACGGGCCGATCGACGGCGTCGAGCTCCATCAGCGTCGGCAGGCGTTTCTCGGGGAACTGCATCGCCGCGATCGGGCCGACCGTCGTGATGAACTCGCCGGCCGGGACGCCGGCCGCGCGCTTCTTGAGCGCCGCGATCGCGTCGGCAATCGTGAACACGTGCTCGAGCGGCCTGTGCCAGCCGGGACGGTTCCCGACGAGCACGATGTGATTGTGCGCGTCGATGACGCCCGGAATCACCGTCTTGCCCCTGAGGTCGATGCGTCTCACGCCGCGGCCGGGTGAGGGCAGGTTGTTGCCGACGGCCGCAAACCGGCCACCGCGGACGAGCACCTGCGACACGACGCGATTGACGGCGTCCATCGTGTGGATGCTGCCGTTGACGAGCAGAAGGTCCGTCGCTTCGTCCGCGACCGTGGTCCGTGGCGCCTGCGCCTGAGGGCGGCTGCCGCCGAATGCGCTGCCGAGTGCCGCGAGGCCAGCGCAGCCGAGAAAGCGCCTGCGCGAGAAGGGGTCCTGTTTCATGGTGCGCAATACTACATCGTGCGCTTTGCCGAGCTCGTCACGACGTCAGGCGATGTCGCCGCACGAGCGGGGCGGCTGGAAAAGATCGGTCTTCTCGCAGACCTCCTCGGACGGCTGTCGCGAGAAGAGATCGAAGTGGCCGTCGCGTTCCTGAGCGGGTCTCCGCGGCAGGGTCGCATTGGCGCCGGCGCGAGCGTGATTCGCGCCGCGGCGGACGTCTCCGCAGCGGCCGCGGCCACGCTCGCACTCCTTGATGTCGACGCCGCGCTCGCGCGGGTGGCCACAGCCTCCGGCTCCGGGTCTTCGGAGCGCAAGGCCGAAATCCTCCGCACGTTGTTTGCGCGCGCGACTGAAGCGGAGCGCGATTTCCTGATCCGTCTGCTCTTCGGGGAGCTGCGGCAGGGGGCGCTCGAGGGCGTGCTGTTCGACGCCGTCGGCCGCGCGGCGCATGTTCCGGCGGCCACCATCCGGCGCGCCGCGATGCTCGCCGGCGCGCTGGGTCCGGTCGCCGCGGCGGCGCTCACCGAAGGAGAGGCGGCGCTCACGCGCTTCGTCCTCCAGCCCTTTCAGCCGGTCCAGCCGATGCTCGCGGACTCCGCCGCCGACGTGCACGACGCCCTCGACGAGCTCGGCGACGTCTCTCTCGAATACAAGCTCGACGGCGCCCGCATTCAGGTCCACAAAGCCGGCGACGACGTGCGCGTGTACTCGAGGAGCCTGCGCGACGTGACGGTCGCCGTCCCCGAAGTCGTCTCCGCGGCGCGGACGCTGGCTCCGCACACGCTGATCCTCGACGGTGAAGCGATCGCCTTGCGCGCCGATCGAACCCCGCATCCGTTTCAGACGACGATGAGGCGGTTCGGGCGAAAAAATGCCGGGCTGCGCGACGAAGTGCCGATCACGCCGTTCTTCTTCGACGTGCTGCTCGCCGACGGCCAGCTCCTCCTCGACGAGCCGCAGAGCCGGCGTGTGATCCTGCTCGACGAGATCGTCCCGCGCGAGCATGCGGTCCCGCGGCTGCGTACGAGCGATGCCGATGAAGCCGCCCGCTTCGCCGCGGCTGCCGTGGCCGCTGGCCATGAAGGCGTGATGGCGAAATCACCCGAGGGCCTCTACGCCGCCGGACGCCGTGGATCGGCGTGGCTGAAGGTGAAGCAGGCTCGAACGCTCGATCTCGTCGTCCTCGCCGCCGAATGGGGTCATGGGCGGCGGCGGGGGACGTTGAGCAACCTGCACCTCGGTGCCCGCGATCCGGAGCGCGGCGGCTTCGTGATGCTGGGCAAGACGTTCAAAGGGATGACCGACGAGATGCTCGCGTGGCAGACGCGAAGGCTGCTGGAGCTCGAGATCGCGCGCGACGCGTTCGTCGTGCACGTCAGGCCCGAGCTCGTCGTGGAGATCGCCTTCAACGAGATCCAGGAAAGCTCGCAGTATCCAGGCCGTCTCGCGCTGCGGTTTGCCCGCGTGAAGCGCTATCGGACCGACAAGCCGGCCGGTCAGTCCGATACGTTCGCGTCGGTCCAGGCGATCTACAGGCGGCTGACGGGTCTCGAGCCGCCGCCGCGGTCTTACTGAATCCTTCGGCCGCCCGGTAATAATGGACGCTTCCGGGCCGGGAGATGGGGACGCCGAGAATCATCCATCAGATCTGGAGGCAGGGCGACGTGCCGCACGAGTTTCGCGCGCTCGTCGCGGCGATCAAGGCCAACCATCCGGACTTCGAGTACCGGCTCTGGACGGGCGCGGATCTCGACGCGTTCGTGCGGGAGCGCGCGCCGCAGTACATCGATGCGTACAGGTCCTTCAAGAAGGGCGTCGAGCAGGTGGATTTCGCGCGATATCTGATCCTCCATGAGATCGGCGGCGCGTACTTCGATCTCGACGTCGAGAGTATTCGCTCGATCGAGCCGCTCGTCGCATCCGGACAGATCATCCTCGGCCACGAGTGCTCGGAGCACCAACGCCAGTTCTGGCCACGGCCATCGCGTATCGTCTGCAACGCGGTGATGATCTCTCCGCCCGGCGAGCCGCTCTGGCGCGACGTCATGCGCCATATCGTGTCGCACTACGACGATTGGCGCTGGTGGTGGCACCGAGGACCGGTGTATCGCACCGGCCCCTTGGCGCTGACGCAGGTCGTCGACGGCCTCACCGGCGAGTCGGCGCGGCGAGTGACGCTGCTGCCCTCGTGCGCGTTCTTCCCGATGTCCGACCACTGGAACGACGGCCACGTCGTCGACGGCTACGACTCGATCAGCCGCGATTGCGAGACATTGGATGGCACCTACGCCGTGCACCTGTGGAGCCACGCGTGGCTGCCGCCGTCGCTGCGCTGGTTCAATCAGCACAAGCGATATGTATTGGGCACCGCCGCGCTCGTCGCGGCGACGCTGCTCTACGCGGGCGTCAACCTCGTGCAGCGGATGCGGTAACGCTGGGCCGTGGCGCGCGAGACGCAGGAGCATCCGGCCCTTCACCGGCGCGGCCGGTCCTACAGCCGCTTGACGATGTCGTCGTAGCGCGCGAAGTGTTTCGGCTCGGACGCGAAGGGATTGCTCAGTTCGGCGGGAGCGAGCGGCATGACCCATCCCACTTCACCGGCATGGTCAACCGGCCAGTCGTCGAAGTGCTCGTAGCGGTCGGGCAGCGCCGACCGTCTGGTCACGACGCCGTCGTTGATCTCGCGGGTCTGCTCGCCGACGGCCGCCGCCACGCGAAAGAGGAGGAGCTCGTTTCCGCCGAGGGCGGCGTTGCCGGCGATCGCGATGTATCGGGGCCCGGGGACGTGATCGGTCTCGCTGTTGAACGACGCGACCCCGGCCGTGGTGAGGTCAGAGAGCCCGGCGGTGAGCGCCTCTTTCACGAAACGCGGCACGGCATCGAAAATCGGACCGGTTCCAGCTTTGACGGCGTCGGCCACCGTCGAACCCAAATGAGGCGTCCCGATCGTGACGAGCGACGACACGCGGTCCTTGACGCCCGGCACGTTCGCGAGCGCGTGCCGCATGTCGAGGCCGCCCATGCTGTGAGCGATGACGTGCACCCGCTCGCCGCGAGCAATCTGCATCCTCACGATGAACTGCCCCAGCTGCTGTCCGCGGGTCTTGATGGACGACACCGCTCCCACTTGAGGCGACTCGACGCGCAGCCCGCGCTGCCTCAAGTGCTTCGCGACGCCGTTGAAATAGTTGACCGGAAACGGCAGGCCGACCGGATTGCCGAAGCCGAGGATCCCGTGGGCCAGAACGATTGTCGCCACTGTGCGGCGCGCCGGTCAGGGAGCCTGCGTGGACGCCGCGGCCTGGTCCACGGAGCGCGCGCCGGTCAGGATGTTTTTCAGGCCGTAGTTGCCCTCGTGGCAGGCGTACTCGTACACCTTCTGTCCAGCCGGCGCCTGCTTCAGCGCCATCGCGAACGTCCAGGGACGCGCCCACGTGTGCGGGTCGTCGAACGTCACGCGCCACTGGACCAGGCCGGGCGCGAGCGGCACGAAGCGCTCCGTCATCTTGAGATGCTCGCTCGCGCCGCGATACGCGCTGCGCTGCGTGAAGTTCGTCGTCTCGACCACGAGCGTGTCGCCTTCGTACCAGCCGCGCGCGTCGCCGAGATCGAGCTGGACGCCCGGGCTCAGATGCGGCCGCCTGGTAGTCCCGCGGTCGATCGGCACGACGCGGTGCTCGTGGATCATCTCGTAGCGAAGCGCCACCGTCTCCTGGCCCTGGATGATCTCGTAGAAGCTCCCGTAGCCGGCGGGCATCATCGACGCGGGGATGCCGCGCGTGATGCAGCGGTCGTACAGGCCGAGGTCCTCGTAGCTGTTGAACGGACCGACGGCGTTCGCGTTGCTGCTGACCCCGCGGCCCAGCCCGAGCGACCGCGGCCGCCGCTGCCGCTCGCGCGCCTCGGCGGTCAGCGGCGGGACGTGCCCGTCCGGCGGATCGACGACCAGCCACGGCGAGCTGTTCCTGCGGTCGAACGAGTCGAAGATGAGATGCGTCGGCGGCCGGAGCCCGCCCGCGAACTCGGTGCCCGCAACGCCGGCGTTGAACTGCTCGTTGCGGCGCTCGTTCGCCGCGGCCAGTTCTTCCGGGGTGATGTCTTCGAGCTTCTTCCCGTCGAACTCCGCAGGCCGCTCGAACGGCACGCCCGTCTCGTCGTCGTTGGTGTAGACGCCGTCGAGCTTCGGGTCGCCCCACGCGGTTTTCGGGGGCGAGTATTTCGCGGGACCCGCCGCCAGCGCCGCCGCCGCGAGCAAGCCGACAGCCGTCATCATCCGCACACGCATGCACCCTCCACGTCAGGCAAACAGCACCACTCCTGCGATTATGGCCCGCTGGCCGCAATCCTGCCACGCCTGCCGAATCTCGTTCACGCCATACGTCTTCGTGATCATCGACTTCGCGTCGAGCTTGCCCTTCTCGATGAGTTTCACGAAGCGTGGGATGTCGCGCATCATGTGCAGCCCGCCCTGCTGGCCCGGATGGATCGTCCGTCCGAGCAATGCGAGCGCCGGTCCCGGAAACGCGACGTCCTGCAGCGTGAACCCCATGAGCATCGTGTGGCCGCCCATGCGGGTGCAGTCCCACGCATATCGCACGGTCGTCACGTTCGTGGGATCCGGCTGCGTTTCGAATTTCGGCGTCATCGCCTGAAAGCCCGCGCACTCGACGACGAAGTCGGCCCCGCGCGACTGGGCGGAGAACGGCGACTTCACCCAGCTCGTGCCGCCCGCGAAGCGGCGGTCGTTCGGGCCTTTGCACATCTCGCGAATGCGCTCGACGATGTTCGCGCCTTCGAGGTTCGGATCGAGGACCGCGGTGGCACCCATCTTCATCGCGAAGTCGCGGCGGTAGGTGATCGGCTCGACCACGATCACCTGCGCAGCGCTCATGACGCGGCCTGCCTGCATCGCGCCAACGCCCACGGGTCCCGCTCCGAAGATCACGACGTCGCTGCCGGGCTCGAACTTCACGAGGCTCGTTCCGGCGGCGAACCCCGACGTCAGCTGATCGCCGAGCAGGCAGAGCTCGGCGGGGGGGACGTCGGTGAAAACGGGGACGCAGTATTCCTCGAACACGACCATCAACTCGGCGAATCCGCCGATGCCGGCTTCGGCAAACACCGGCGTGCCGTCGGTCATCTCCGCGAAAGCGGGGAAGTCGTCTCCTCCCGATGTGAACTGGCAGTAGTCCGGCCGTCCGTGCAGACACTGGTAGCAGACGCCGCACTGTGAGGTGCCCGCGACGACTACGCGGTCGCCGCGCTGTACCCGCCGCACGTCGGGACCGACGGCTTCGACCACGCCCTGGCCGCAGTGGTTGGGAATCTGCGCACGACGCGCCTGGTTCGTGCCGAGCGCGCCGCGCACGCTCGTGTAGCACGGGGCGGCCGCTTCCACCCGTACGACGACCTGCCGCGGCTGAATCGTCTTCAGCCTGAGCTCCTCGAGGCCGACACCCGTCCCGTGGCGCACGAATCCGCGAAAGCGTCTACCAGCCTGCGCGCCGGTCTGGACCGCAGGCGCCTGCACCTGCGCGCCGGCTTCTCCGGCCGTGAGCGCGCCAGCGCCGGCGATGGCCGTCGCGCTCCTCTTGAGCAACGTTCGGCGCGAGATGCGCGAGCGTGAAGTGCCGCTGGACATGGGCCAGATGTTACAGCAACTGTCGTCGCTGCTCGCTGCTCGCTAGACTACCCGACCCTTCCGTTCCCCTGCTGACAGAACACGATCAGGTCGCGGTTGAGGATGAACGTGCGGATTGGGAAGATCCGATCCGAGGAGCGGCTGCGCCGCTAACGTCTACCGAGCTTCCCCCGGATGTCGGGCCAGAACTCTTTCAGCTCGTTCGCGACCGTGTCCCACATCACCTGCGTGCCCCACCGCGTCATCGTCCCGCTGACGGTGCGATCGGCAGGCGCGTAGTACAGGTTGGACAATCCGGCCGCGGCAAGGCTGCCGCCGACTTCGGAGACGTTGAACGTCGATCCGCCGGAGCGTCTGCGTCCGACGACGCTGCGGCTGGCGGCGTACGCCAGACGCCGGAGCATACCGCCCTGGCCGGATCGGAAATAGCGGGGATCCTCGTTCGTCACGCCCGGAACGACGGCGGTGGTCATGAAGTTGCCGATGGCGTTGTCCGAGAAGCCCCGGAGGTAGCGCTCGCGATACTTGTCCTTCCCGCCGAGCGACGTCATGAACCCGACGTACGGAAAGACCACAGGGTCGAACGAGCTGAGGCTCGCGATCTTGAAGGACTGCGTTCTCGTGAGAACGGGCGCCTCGCCGGAGAGCCCGCCGGTCGATGGCTGTTCGTCCACCGTCGTGTAGTTCGGCAGGATGCCGAACAGACGGCCATGCTCTTCAGCGAACGCCGACGGCACGGCACACAGGGCCGCGGCGGCGACCACGCAGCTGCTCACGACGAACCGACCGAATCTGGCACACATAGAGCGACTTGTGTCTCGGAGCAAGCTCGATACCTGAGACGCGGAGAACGTCGCCCGACTGGCTCATGGACCGCAACCGTCTATAGCTCAGACGGTTGCTTGAGAATTACAGAATTAGGCGTAATGCAGGCTGGGAGCAGAATAGAACACAGGACGACAACTACGTAAGAACCGCTTGATGAAGCTACGGCGCGGTCGAGGGCTTCGGCGCGCGCGGGAGATGCAGCGACATCAGGACAACGGTGCCGTCGATGGCGCTGAACCAGTGGGGAACGCCCTCGGGCACCATAACGAAGTCGCCCTTCGCGACGTGCCGCGACTGACCGCCTTCGATGCCGCTGCCGCTCAGGTTCGAGGCGTTCGTTCGCTTTTCCTCTTTGAGCTTCCCGCCCGTCACGAGCATCGCCGACCCGTCCACGACATAGAACAATTCAGCTTCGGTCTCGTGAATAGCGGCGTTTGCCACCGCCGCGCGATATTCGAGGCTGACGTTGTACGGCGCGAGCTGGATCATCGACTGCGACAGCAGCGCCTGGCCGTCCTTCCGGTCCACTCGCGCCTTGGCGATGAGCGCCGCGACGTCGGCCGCCGACACCATCGTGCGCGAGGATGCTCCGGACGCCGGCACGGGCTGCTGGGCGATCGCGACCGACGACACGAAGAGCAGGGTAAGACCGGCGATTGCTGCGCGCATTCTCATTCCTCCAGTGGGCGCTCATTGTAATGGAACCGTATGGCGCCGGGAGGATAAAGAAGATGGAGGGGCTAGTGACCGGCGACTGAAGACCGGGGACTGGAAGACCGGGGACTGGAAGACTCGGCGACTGGAAGACCGGGCGACCGGCGCGCGAGCAGTTCCTCGAGCGCCGCGGAATCGACCGGCTTGGTCAGGTGGGCGTCGAAGCCGACGTCGAGGGCGCGCTGCTTGTCCTGCGGGTGACCCCACCCGGTGAGGGCGACGATGAGCATCCGGGGATCCGCGGCTTCGCGGCGGATGCGACGGCACATCTCGTAGCCGTCGATACCGGGCATGCCGATGTCGAGAAACGCCACGTGCGGACGGAAGCTCGCGATCGTCTCGAGGCCGCTGGCCGCGTCCTTCGCCGTTTGCGCTGTGCCGCCCAGCGCTCGAATCAGCATCGCCATTGAGTTGGCGGCGTCCTGGTTGTCGTCCACGATCAGCACGCGGCTGTTCGTGTGGCGGACGTTCTTCGTCTGCGCCGGCGGCGGCTCGACGGCGTTCCGGGACAGGGGCACCGTGATCGTGAACGTGCTTCCGCGTCCGCTGCCGTCGCTGCGGGCGGCGATGCTGCCGCCGTGCATCTCGACGAGCCGCCGCGCGAGCGCGAGGCCGATGCCGAGGCCGGCATGGCGGCCGTCGCCGGCGTTGTCGCCCTGCGCGAACAGCTCGAAGACGCGCGGCAGCATCGCATCGGAAATGCCCGCGCCGGTGTCGGACACGGCGATCGTCAGCTCGCCTGGCACGTCCGCGGTGACGACGACGCGGATCTGTCCTGGCGCGCTGGTGAACTTGACCGCGTTGTGCAGGACGTTCGACAGCACCTGGACGAATCTCGTGGCGTCGACGTCCACGACGTGCGGGCGCTCGGGGAGCGTCACGGTCAGCTCGAGGCCGGCCGAGTCGATCGCGGCGCGCTGCGACTCGATCGCGCTCTGCACGATGTCGGCGATCGGCGCGGGCTCGCGGCGCAGCACGATCTTGCCGGAGGTAATCCGCGAGACGTCCAGCAGGTCGTCGATGAGCCGCACCATGTGCGCCACCTGCCGCTCCATGATGGAGCGGACGCGGCGGACCGACGCCGGCTGGTCGCCGGACAGGCGAATCAGCTCGAGGCCCGTGCGGATCGGCGCCAGCGGATTGCGCAGCTCGTGCGCGAGGAGCGCCAGGAACTCGTCCTTCCGCCGATCCGCTTCGCGAAGCCGCCGCTCGGACTCGGCGATCATGAGCCGCGCCTTGACCTGCGCCGAGATGTCGCGGAAGTAGCAGACCAGCCCATACCGGCCGTCTGGCAGCGTGATGCGATCGAGACGCCACTCGTAGTACTCGAGCACCTGTCGGTCGATCCGGAACTCGGCGCGCTCCGGGGCGACGTACGGCTCGCCGGTTTCGAGCGTCGCGCGGAAGATCTCGACGATCTCGTCCGCGTACTCCTTCTGCCACAGGACGTGCATGATCTCGGCGAAGTCGCGGCCGATGACGCCGCCGGGGATCTCGCCGAACACCGGCTGCGCCACGGGGTTGACCTCGCGGATCCGGAAGTCGGCGTCCACGAGATAGACGCCGATCGGCGCCTGGTTGATGAGGGTCGCGTGCTGCTCGCTGCGGTAGCGGAGCGCCGCTTCGGTCTCGCGGCGCACGCGCGCGAGCTCGAGCTGCGATCCGACGCGCGCCAGCAGCTCGCGCGCGCTGAACGGCTTCACCAGGTACTCGTCGGCGCCGGCGCGAAGGCCTTCGATGCGCGCCTCTTCGCCTGCGCGAGCCGAGAGCATGATCACCGGAAGCCCACGCGTCGCCGGATCGCTCCTGATGCCCGCGAGCAACCCGAACCCGTCGAGCGTGGGCATCATGACGTCGGTGAGCACCAGGTCTGGCCGCTGCGCCGCGATTCGATCGAGCGCCGCCTTGCCGTCCGCGACCGCCTCGACGACATACCGGGATGCCAGCAGCCGGCAGACGTACTCGCGCATGTCGGCGTTGTCATCGGCGACGAGCACGCGCGCCGGCCGTTCGGCGCGTTCGGTCCGCTCGACCCGTTCGGCGAAGACGCCGGCGCTCCCGTCGCCGGGGATCTCCGCCAGCCCGCTCTCGCGCCGATCGGGCAGCCATCGGAGCACCTCCTCGACGTACGGGCTGGCGCCGACCGTCGTCGGCGACAGCTGGCGCGAGGTGGACACCCGTTCGGGTGGGAGGTGCCCCGTGCCGGTTCGGATGGTGACGGTGAACGTGCTGCCTTCGTCTTCGCGGCTCGTCGCCGAGACCGATCCGCCGTGGAGCCGCGCGAGCTCCTGCACCAGCGCGAGGCCGATGCCCGTGCCCTCATGCGTGCGCGCCCTCGCGTTCCTCACGCGGTGGAAGCGCTGGAAGATGAGCGGCAGCTCGGAGGCGGCGATGCCGCTGCCGGTGTCGCGGACGGACAGTTCCACGGCCTCGCCGCGCCAGTCGAGGCGCACCGCGATCTCTCCCTCGAACGTGTGCTTGAACGCATTCGAGAGAAGGTTGAGGACGATCTTCTCCCACATGTCCCGATCGACGTACACCTGCTCGGGCAGCCGCGGGCAGTCCACGACGAACCGGATGCCGGCTTTCTCGATCGCGGCGCGGAACACGCTGGCCAGCTCGGCGGTCGCCGACGCGAGGTCGGTCGGCTGGTAGCTCGCGTCGATGCGGCCAGCCTCGATGCGCGAGAAATCGAGCAGCGTGTTGACGAGCTTCAGCAGCCGCAGGCTGTTGCGGTGCGCCGCGATGACCGACGGAAGCGCCGCGACCGGCAGGGCGAGATCGTCGCGCGCCAAGAGGTCCTCGAGCGGCCCGATCATGAGCGTCAGCGGTGTGCGGAACTCGTGCGAGATGTTCGAGAAGAACGCCGTCTTGGCGCGATCGAGCTCGGCGAGCGCTTCCGCGCGGCGCCGTTCCTCTTCAATCGCGCGTGCATCGGCCAGCCCCGAGGCGATCTGCGTCGCCACGAGGCTGAAAAACGTGCGGTAGTCGTCGTCGAGCGCCCGCATCGGACTCACCGCCGCCACCACGATCGCGCGGGGCCGCTCCTGCCCGGGCAGGAGCACCGGCAGGATCATCGCCGTGTGCGGCGCCGTTTTCCACGCGCCCGTGGGCAGGGCGTCGAAGTGCGACGGCAGGCTCGCCGCGGTCACGGTGTGGCCGGAGCGCGCGACCGCGTCGATCGACCAGAGACCTCCGCTGCCGGCGGCCAACGCGATCGTCAGCGGAGCGGCCGCCGTGCGCGCGTCGATGCCCGCCGTCGCGGCCAAATGCGCAGCGGCCCCGTCCTCGTCGACGCGGTAGATCATCGCGAACGGCACGTCGAACGGATTGGCCGCGAGCACGCCCGCGGCCGCGGCGTAGACGGCTTCTTCGCTGCCGGCGCCCTAGATCGGAAGAGCACAC
>JADMIO010001289.1_pt1 | contig 19329 bp, 21 predicted proteins | sample 8958161 | NCBI WGS metagenome assembly JADMIO01 (sample SAMN16585339, study PRJNA669376) | soil metagenome | isolation source: Crop rotation soil | place: USA: Cullars Rotation, Alabama | collected 2011
GCCGCGACTTCAAGTCACGTGAATTCCAAGCTTCGGATCCCACTGTGCTGGAAAGGCGCTGCTCTACGCGGTGGTGTCGCGCCACCACCACGTCAAGCTCGCGCGGATCCTGCTCGAGCTCAAGGTCATCGTCGGCGGCTACATGCGCGGCCAGCTGATCACATCGGTATCGATGGGCGTGTTCGTGTTCGCCCTGCTCACCGCGTTTCAGGTCGACGACGCGCTCGCGATCGCGCTGTTCGCCGCACTGACCGATATCATCCCGTTCGTCGGCGGCTACGTCGCGAGTGCCCCGTGCATCGCCGCGGTCGCGAGTCGTGGCAGCGGCGCGATGGTCCTGATGACCGTGTTCATGGTCCTGTATCAGGAGTTCGAGAGTCGCATCCTGGTGCCGCGGGTCTACGGACGCGTGCTGCGCCTGCCTCCCGCGGTGGTGCTCGTCGCCCTGTTGATCGGAGGCACCTTGATGGGCATCCTCGGCGCCCTGCTCGCGCTCCCGATCGCGGCTGGAGTCCGCATGATCGTCCGCGAGCTCCGCGTGGAGCTGCCGGGCGAGGCGCCCTCGGATGCGATCACGATCGCCCGCGACGAGAAGGTCGAGGACATATACGAGCGCCTGAGCGAGGGCGCGACCGCTCAAGAATCGAGCGTGATCGCAGGCAAGCTCGCGGCCAAGCTCAAGGAGAACGAGCGGGCAGGCGCCCGGCCGACCGCCGAGCTTCACGCCGAGGATCCTCCTGCCGAGCCCCCCGGCGACCCCGGCGACCCCGGCGAGAAGTAGCTCGGTTACGAGACGAGCAGCATCCGGACGCCGCGCGGGGGCAGCGACAACGTCGCCCTGCCCTCGACGATCCGGATCCGCTCGTGGCTGAACGGATCGCGCAATGAGGTCGCCTCTCCGACGACCAGCACGGCGGACGTGAGCTTGTTGGCGTCGCTGACCACGAACACGACCTTGACGACGCCGGCTGGCGTGGCATGCGCGATCGCACGAACGTCGTCAGGACGTTCGATCTGCCAGGCCTCGGGCAGCTCGCCGGCCAGCGCCGCGAGATCGCCGGCGAGCCCCGGCAGATCGTCGAGAGAGCCGGTGCGGATCCGACCGGCGCGACGCGGCGGAGGATCGGTCAGCGGTCGCCCGAGCTCGTCGCGCGTCGGCGTCGCCGGGCCGAGCACGAGGATCGTCCGTTTGTGCTCGGCGAGCGCGTGGAGACGACGCCACAAGCCGCCGTCCACCCGATCGTCGGTCGGGACGATCACCGCGCGGTATCGGGCGAGCTCGTCCTCGGTGGCATCCTCATCGACGATCGCATAGGGCACCTGCGCGAGCTCCAGCGCGCCCGCGATCGCGGTCTGCCATCGCCGCGCGGTGATAGCGCCTTCGTCGGTGCCGAGCTCGGCGGCGCCACCTGGACCGAGCTCGAGCAGCTCGGAGACGACCGGCGTCATCGGACTGGAGACACACGTCGCGAGCCCGAACCGTGCATCGGCCTTGGTGCCGACGAGCGCGATCGAGACGCGCGCTCGCAACGACGGCCACTCGACCTCGGCGAGCGCCGCGAGCAGTGGCTTGATCCAGGTCGCATGCGGCTCCACGCGACCGTCCTGGGTGATCGCCGCCCCGTGGTGGCGGTCGCGCTCCACTGTCATGAACAGATTGAAGCCGCGAACCCCGGCCGCGAGCAGCGCGAGCACCTGATCGCGCTCGCGATCCTTGTCATCGCCGTCGTCGAGCGGTGGAAACCACGGCAAGCTCCCGACCCCGACCTCGAACGCGAGCGGCACCGGCGTGGCCGCCGCGACCAGCGCGTTGGCTCGGCGGCGCAGCTCGCGAAACTCCGGGCGCGACGTGGACGCGGTGAGCCCGGCGGGACCACCGATCGCGGCCTGGACCCCGCGCGGGTCGACCAGGCCATGATGCCCGCGCGGCAGGTTGTGAAACCGTGCGACCCCGGCGAGCCCGACCGCGTCGAGGGACGCCGCGAAGCCGCGGAGCGCGCGCGACAGGTAGTGGTCCTTGAAGCGTACCCATGCCACGCATCGCGCCGCGTCGGCTTCGCTCCACGCGCGCGGCGGCGCTTCATACCCCGTGGCCTCGGTCCACCACGCCAGCGCATCCGGGTGATAGTCCAGATCGTACGCACCCATCCGGTAGAACATCTGCGTCTCGTTGTCGACACCGAGCGCGACGACCGCCGAGGCGGGCGCCAGGTGCGGCGCGATGACCTGCGCGACCTCGGCGTACCAGGCGCGCACCCGCTCGTGGAAGGCCGTGCTCGCATACGACGGGATCGGCCAGGCGCGCGGCAACGACGGCAACCACGCCGGTGTGTCCCCCGACGTCCGCGCCTGACACCCGGCATCGTCGATCACGTGATCCGGCATCCCGGCGCTCGTCAGCTCGGCGTTGACGTGCGGTCCGGGCCTCAGCACGACGGCGAGCCCCGCGGTCCGGGCGGCATCGATGAACGCCGCGAGATCGTTCGCCCCGGTCCAGTCGTAGGCACCCCGGTCGGGCTCGTGGATCCGCCACGGTACGTAGGTCTCGACGATCGTCAGGCCGAGGCCGTGCATCGCGCGCAGGCAGCCCGCCCACCGCTTGGGCGCGACACGCCAGTAGTGCATCGCCCCGGCGTAGAACGGCAAGGCGCGATCGCCGACGATCAGACCGCGGGCGTCGAACCAGGTGCGTCGATGTGCTTCCACGTGCGGTCCTCCAGGACGAAGCGACTCGGCCCCCGCGCCCACGTCGGCTGATACGTCAGCGGCGCGCCGTCTCCGGTCCCGCTCTCGACATACTCGGCGTCCCACGGCAGCAGCAGACAGGGCCCCTTGTCGCCCGGTGCCATCGTGCGCAGCCGCGGCATGATCGGATGCGGCTCCTCCGCGCGTCGATGCCCCGCCGCGAGCACGGCCTCGATCGTCGGATGGGCCGCGAGCTCCCACATCGTCCGGATCTGCGGCGGTGGCAACGCGAGCTCGCCGGCGCGCGTCAGCGCATCTCCCGGTCGAGCCCACAGCTGCTCGACGGTCTCGATGTCGTCGAAGCTCGGCTCCTGACCGCTCGGCAGCTCGCACACGAAGAACCGGGCCGAGAACCGCTTGGTCTCGATCGACGGTGTGATCCAGTGCGACCACGGCACGAGCACATCGGTCCACCACGCGAGCCCCGCGCCGGTCAGCACCGCGGTGGCATCGGCGCCATCGAGGATCTGCTTGCGGAGGCGAGCCGCCGACACGAAGCCCCCAGGCAACGTCACGCCCGCTTCGCGGTCACGCGCATCACGCGCGAGCAGCACGCCGGCTTCCTCGAACAGCTCCCGGGCGCCACAGGTCCGTGCGTCCTCGCCAGGGTCGGCACCGCCCCCGGGAAACACGAACGCGCTCGCCATGAACGAAGCGCCCTTCCGGCGGCGCAGCAGGAACACCTCGAACCCGGGCTGGGCCCGGCGCAGCAGGATCACGGACGCTGCTTCCCGAAGCGGCACGCTCACGATCGTGTTGGTACCACGAAGCAGCCGACCTTCGGACTGCGAGGCATCTGGTGCGCTAACGATATTCGACGACCGTCCTGAGATCGCTAGCGAGTCCGAGAAACGCGCTCAGCTCGCCGAACAACGGCGGCCCGGCCACCGGGACGTCGGCACGGTACACGAGCGGGAACAGCTCCCGGGAGTGCATCTCGAGCACCGCGTACGCGGCGGGAACTTCACGGGACGCATGCAAGGCTCCGAACCAGAAGCCGATGTGCTGTCCGCTCGCGAGCACGATGACCGGGTGTGCGACGCCGGGATCGCGGCTCCCACCGGCCACGGCGAAGCCGAACATCAGTCGGCCATTGGCGGCGATGAACCGCGTCCGCACGAGCTCACCTACGCCCGATGCACGGGTTCGTCCGACGCACGGTCGCACGGTGGTCTCGTCCTGCCCGGGGAGGCTCTCTTCGTCGAGCGCGTACTCCCAGATCGGACACGTCTCGAGATCTGCGAGCGTCAACGCTGCAACCGACTTGCGCGTCGCCGCCTTCACTCGACGCGGACCTCGCCGCGCACGCGCTCGTCGGCGAGCCCCAGCCGATCCTCGATCGCGCGCTCGACGAACCGTGCGATCTTGCCGTCCGGCGTCTCGAGCACCAGCCGGTCGGCCTGGCCACGGCGCCGCGCGAACACACCGAACCAGGTGAGGAACCCGCACCGCGGCTGACGCTCGACCACGAACAGCGCGTCGATCACCCCGGCGCCAAGCACGAAGCAGCCGTCATCCTCGCGCACCTCGACCGCGAGGTCATCGACATCGATCACGATCTCGGTCGGCTCTCCTCGCAGCGGTGCGATCACGACCTTGATCCGCAGCGTCGATCGCCCGAGCTCGATCCCGCGGTACGGCGTGCGCAGACGGAGCTCCCCCTCGATCGTCTCCGTGGAGACCGATCCCTGGGACAGCCGATGCCACAGTCTGCGAATACCTTCAGTGTACAGCTAAGGAACGACGACGAACTCACGCTTCATCAGGCTGATGACATTCTGCGCTGCGTCGAGATCGGTCCCCGGAAAATTATCGAGGACCTTCTGGAGCTGCCCGTGATCGAGCACGAGCTGGAAGGTGTCGAGCTCCGAGGGTGTGAGCTCGCGCAGCTTCCCGGCCAGGGGGGTCGGCACCGCCAGCGGCGAGCCCAGCGGGGGCAGCTGCTTCTGGAGATTGCGGAACTCGTCCAGCTGACGCACGCCCTCCATGAGCAGCGCCTCGGTCGATTCCTGGATCTCCTCCATCACCTGCATCTCGACGCTCGGCTCGAGCTCGAAGGTGCCGGTCAGCCAGGTCAGCATCCGGTAGATCGACTTCTGAGGGCTGACTGCGAAGTCTTCGTTGATCGTCGCGAAGTACAGCGCGCCCTTGCGCAGAAAGATCTTGCCGATGCTGACACCGTTGTTGACGGTCAGCACACCGCTCTTGCGGCTCGTCGACAGCAGCTGGAGCAGGTCTGGCAGCGGGATCTCCTCGATCACGCCCGACATCGGCCGGCCCTGGGTGGCCTGGCGTTGCTGTGCCCCGGCCTCGAGCTTGCGCCGCGCCTCTGCCTCGGTGGTCTGCGCGAGCTGACCCTCGACCGCGACGACCTTGATGATCGAGGTCCCAACGAGGATGCGATCCCCTTCGTGGAGCAAGGCGCGGCCCGCGATCTTCTCGCCGTTGACGAACGTGCCGTTCGTCGAGCCCATGTCCTGGATGTACACCTCGGTGTCCGTCGAGCTGATCTTCGCGTGACGGCGCGACACCATGTCCTCGACCAGCACCATGTCCAGGTCACTGGACCGGCCGATGATGATCTCCCGGTTCATACGAAGCGGGAACTCTCCACCCTGGTACTTACCGGAGATGAAGCGAAGCGCGAAGCGTGGACGATCGTTCATGGAATGGGCGGCAGCCACCATCGGACGTACGCCGGCTGCAAGGACTTGAAAATTCTAGTGCCCAAACGCTGACAGGCGCAAGCAAACGCCCCGTTCAATCGGTCTCGGGCGCGTCCGGCGCGTCGTCGTTGCCATAGTCATGAGGTGGGCGCAGCGTATTGACGACGCGCCGGTAGACGTCTTCGGACACGACCAGGCTGGAATGGCCCAGGGGGACGGTCATCGCATTCGCACCCGCGAGCCGGGTCGTCGGCAGCGGGACTACCCAGTCGCGCGCCGCGGCGATCGTGTGCATCTCGACCCCTGGGGGCATCGGGCCCTGGGCGAGCTCGTCGAGGAACCGGCTGCGCGGCAGCAGCTGCCACGACGACGTCGACCATAGCCCGAGCGTGACCACACCGGCGAGCGCCGCCCAGGTCCCGCGAACCGGGGTCCCCATCATGATCAGCTTGCGGACCCGGGCGTGCCCGCCGAGCTTCTTGACGTAATACAGGCCGATCAGCCCCCCCATCGAGTGGCCGATGATGTCGATCCGCTGCGACGGCGTCTGCGCGAGGATGCGCTCGATCTTGCGGTGGATCAGGAACGCCGAGCGCCGGATGTCGCGCACGTTGAACGTCCCGAGGTTGAACGACACGCAGACGAAGCGATCCTGAACGAGCCTGCGCTCGAGCATGTACATCGAGCCGCGCGTCCCGAGGAAGCCGTGGATGATCAGCACCGGTGGCGCCTCCGGGGTGACCTCGTCGAAGGCCGCGCCGCGCCGGATCCGATTGCCGCGCACCAGGTGGCGCAGGTACGACAACCCGTCGGCCCCACCCGTGACGTCCTGCCCGATCGTGCTGCGCTTACCGAGCCAGCGGCGAGGCGCTTCGAGCGCCCAACGCATCAGCCAGGAAGAACGCGACTTGGGGTCGGCCACTTCATCCACGATAGTCCGAGAATCCCTCCGAGACGAACCGACTGCACTCCTTCGCATACGAGCTCGCCGCCGATGTCGAGGTAGGGTATTCGACCACCCGCCACTGACCGCGCGTTCCAATCACGCCGAACCGGCTGATCACACTGGTCCGGAGCCGATACACGAGGGCGAACTCGTTGCCGCGCCGGAGCGAGCGCGAGTCCCCGCTCGGAACGCGCCCCGGAGGGTCGGCCGGATCGTCGGGGTTGCCATCGGGGATCTCCCTCGGGCCAGGCATGAACGCGAGCTCGTCGAGGGCGCCTGCCGCACGCGCGGGCGTCGCCACGGGGATCTCCGGCGGTGCCCCCATCACGAGCTGTTCGGGCATCGAGATCGTGGGCGCGCGCGTGCGCCCCGCTGGCGGCGCGTCGGGCCACAGCTCGTCCCCGGGGGGCGGCGGCTGCGTCGGCGCGTCGGCCCTCGACGTCGGAATCGCCGACGCCTCGACCTCGGGGACCCCGTCGGTCGGACGATCGTCGCCTCCATCCGCGCCGGTCTTCTGACGACGCGAGTACGCCAGGGGCCGCGCACGCGCGAGCTTCGAGGTCTCCGGAACCGGCTGCTTCGCCATGGTATCGGTGGTGCCAGCGAATGCGGCCGCGGGCAAGTTCGTCGGGCAGTCGATCGATCGCGGCAACGCATCGCGTCATCGCCCCGACTTCGTATACATTCGGTTTCCGGTGAACATCACCACGGAGCGCGTCGGGCGCTACCAGCTCCTGGAACCGATCGGGACAGGACCGTGCGGAACGGTCTCTCGTGCCAAGGTGTTCGGTGTCGCCGGGTTCGAGCGGCAGTTCGCCGTCAAGCGCTTCCACTCCGAGCTCACGATCACCTCGGCGCTCGCGCAAGCGTTGTCGGCGGCGGCACGCGCGTACGGCAGTCTCGAACATCCGCGGATCGCGCGGATGGCGGAGTTCGGCGTCGCGCAGGGGCAGACGTTCACCGCGGTCGAGCTCGTCCCCGGTCTCGACGCGCTTCGACTGATCGCGGAGACGCGGCTCGGCGGCACGACGATCCTACCGGGTGGAGCGCTCGCGCTGGTCTCGCAGGCGGCGCGCGCCGTCGGTTACGCGCACGGTCGCGGGCTGGTGCATCTCGGCCTCGCGCCAACCAACGTGATCGTCACGGCCGACGGAGATCTCAAGATCACCGACTTCTCGTTGCTCGCCGCCGGTCTGCCCAGCCGCCCGATCGATGTCGCCCGGCTCGCGCAGCGCATCCAGTATCTCGCGCCGGAGCAGCTCGCGAACGAGTCGACCTCCGCTGCGACGGATGTGTTCTCTCTCGGCGTGATCGCCTACGAGCTGGTCACCGGCCAGCGCACGTTCCGCGGCGACACGCCGCAGCAGATCGCGCAGGCGATCATGGCCGGGCCACCGCCGGAGCCCGCGCTGCCTCGCCCGATCGTGCGCGTGCTCCAGCGCTGTCTCGCGCGCTCTCCGTTCGAACGGTTCCCCGACGCGCGTGCCCTCGCCGACGCGCTCGACGCTGCGCTCCGCGTCGCCCCGGTGCCCGGCACGCGCAAGGACGTCGGGGCGATCGTCAAGCAGACGATGGAGCGGATCGCCGCTCTCCACGAAGGAGAGATGTCCGGAATGCTCGCGCTCAACGTGAGCACCGGTCCGATGCCGCGCCTCGATCCGATCCACGTGACCCCGTCGATCGACCTTGACTCGCACCCCGAGCTCGAGACCGACGCGTTCGTCCGTCCCGATACGCACGTCGCCGGACCGCCACCGCTGATCGGCCCTGCTTCGACGACCCCCGACATGCCGCGGACGATCACGACGGTGACCGGCTTGCCACCACCCCCGATCCCGGTGCCGCAAGGGATCGCGCCGCCACCGATTCCGTCGATGGCGTCGCGGACGCCCGCGAGCACACTGGTCGGCGTGTCGAAGGTCCCGATCGCGGTGCCGCAGATCAAGTCTCGGTCGAACGAGCCGACCCAGGACATGCAGGTGCCGATGTTCCGGCCCAGCGGGCTCGTCACGGCCAAGCCAGCACCCCGGCTCGACACCGAAGCGCCGACCACGGTCGAGCCACCCTCGATGGACGCGCTATTCCCGAGCGAAGACGCCGGCGACGCCGTGACCGTCGCGAAGCCCGCGCCCAAGCCCAAGGCGCACGAGCTGATGACCGAGGAGATGCCGCCACTCCTCCAGGAGAAGCTGAACGACGCCTCGACCAAGGGCACCTCGCAGATCAAGCCTCTCGTCGAGGAAGCGTGGCGGATCTCCGAGTTCCCCGATGAAGCGCACGCCTCGCACGAGATCAGCGCTCTGCCGCCGCCGACGCCTGGCCCCCTGCTACCTCCGCCTCCGCTGGTCACCGAAGACGTTGCCGAGGACATCGAGCTGCTCGAGATCACGCCGGAACGAAGCCGGGCCCCGCTCATCATCGCGGCGGTGTTGATCGGAGGCGCCGCGCTCGCGGTCGGCGGATGGCAGCTCTACGTCGCGCTGACCAAGCCGCGAACCACGGACACCGCGACCAAGGTCGTCACGCCGGCGATCACCCGCGCCGACGCCGGCACCGCGATCGCGAAGGCCGCGGCCGACGCCACGATCGCGAACGCGTCCGGCGATGCCGCCGTCGTCGCTGCGGTCCCCGCCGATGCCGCCACCACGGTCACCGCCGCTCCTGCCGATGCTGCGGTCGTCGCCGCAGTCCCCGCCGACGCGAAGATCCCGGTCGCCGCGCCACCCGCGACCGACACCCTCACGATCACGTCCAAGCCCGCCGGTGCGCATGTGTTTCTCGACGGTTCCGACTCCGGGGTCACGCCGCTCAAGCTCCCCGGTTCGGCCGACCACCACTCGATCGCGCTGCTGCTCCCCGGGCACGACCTGTACGTCGCGCAGATCGACGGCCATGGCGCGATCTCGATCCCGCTCAAGGAGCTGACCCCGATCGCGGGCCCCGCCGGCATCAAGGTCATCAAGTGCAAGGACAAGGATCGTTACTACGTGTTCGTCGATGGCAAGCCGACCGGTCAGATGTGTCCGACCGAGCGCATCGAGACCGACGTCGGCCCGCACACCGTCGAGGTCTACGACGCGAGCACCGAATCCCGCAAGAAGTGGGACATCATCGTCAAGGACACGCGGCTCTCGTATCGCGTGAAGGTCGAATAGGGCGAACGTCCCTAGTCGTCGCTCGGAGCGTCGTCTTCACCTTCGCCGAGCTTGTGGCGAGGATCGAGCCCGTACTTGCGGATCAGCTCGCGAAGATGCTTGCGGTCGATCTGCGCTTCGCGCGCGGCTGCCGACAAGTTCATCTTGTGGCGCCGCATCAGATCTTCGATGTACTCGCGCTCGAACATCTCGACGAGCTGGCCCTTCGCTTCCTTGAACGGGAGGTCCGTGCGAATCCCCAGGCTCGGCGCGGCCTCGCTGACCAGCGCATCCTCGAGGTTGATCGACTGGCCGCGTGCGAGCAGGCACGCCCGCTCCATCACATTGCGGAGCTCGCGGACGTTACCCGGCCAGCTGTGGCGGACGAGGCGCGCCATGTCGTCGGGGGTGACCTGGAGGCCCTGCCCGAAGCTGTTGCAGAAGTGCTGGATCAGCAGCGGGATGTCGGTCCCGCGCTCGCGCAGCGGCGGCACGCTGACGCGGATCACCGCGAGTCGGTAGTACAGATCCTCGCGGAACGCCTTCTTGGCGACCTCGGCGCGCAGATCGCGATTGGTGGCGGCGACCACGCGGACGTCGATCTTCTCGTACGTATTCGAGCCGACCTTGCGGACCGCGCGCTTGTCGAGCACGCGCAACAGGCTGGGTTGCAGATCGACGGCCATCTCCCCGATCTCGTCGAGGAAGATCGTGCCGCCGTGCGCCTCGGCGAACGCACCGCGGCGATCCGTGATCGCGCCGGTGAAGCTGCCCTTGACGTGCCCGAACAGCATCGACTCGATCAGCTCGCGCGGGACCGAGCCGCAATCGAACACCACGAATGGTCCATCGCGACGCGGCGAGTGGGTGTGGATCTCTTCGGCGATCAGCTCCTTGCCGGTGCCGGTCTCGCCCTCGATCAGTACGGTCGCGGTGGTCGCCGCGACGTCCTCGAGCAGCGTGAACATCTGGCGCATCTTGGTGTCGCCACCGACGATGGTGCCGAACGAGGTTTGCGCGCTCGGCTCCGGAACCACGATCTCTTCGTCGGGCAGGAACTTGAGCACGGTGCGGCCGAGCTTGACCTCGGCGCCGAACCCGATCGAGATCTTCTCGAACCGCGAGCCCTGGATGAAGGTGCCGTTGGTCGACCCACAGTCGACCATCATGACCTCGTCGCCGATCAGCTGCGCCTCGAGGTGCTTGCGCGACACGGTCTTGTCGGTGAGGACCAGGCTGCACTGCGGGCCCGATCCGAACGATACGGGCTCGCCGGTCAGCCGGACCGCTTCGCCGCGATCAGGCCCTTTGATCACGATGAAGATCCCGCCCTGATTCTGCCGAGAATAGGACGGGGCATCGTCGAGTAACGCCGTGACGTTGGAGCGATCCTTCGACATCTTCCCGCTAGCCCGGCCATCGTAGCCCCGCGTCCCCACAGAGTAAATAAGCCGCCCGCTTACTTTCCCTCCTTGGCCGCGGTGACGTTGGGCCCCGACATTGCGACGATCACCGCGGCGACTCCTGCGGCGACCAGAATCAACAAGATCACCATCCACGAGTGGATCCGGGACGCGCGCTTGGTCGCGCCCGGCCGGGCCTCCACGGGCGGCGCGCTCGGGACCCGTTTCGTCGGACCCGCCGGATTGCCCGGGCCCTGAGCCGCCATCGACGCGGAACGACTCGGCGGCACCGGAGGTGGCGCCGTCGGGGCGGCGGGGCGCGGCGGTACGGTCGGGGCCTGTCGTGCCGCCTTCGGGATGGGAATCGGGGTCGGCATCGGGCGGGGCGTCTGGGTCGGCCGTGGGCCGGCCGCCTGCAGCACGGGATCGGTCATGCGCGGTGACGGCGACGGAGGAGGAGGCGGCGGGGCCGACGACGGCGGCGACGGGCCGATATCGAGATCGACCAGCGGCTTCGCGCCGAGGTTCTCCAGATCGATCATGTTGATGATCGAGGTCAGCTCGACGCCCGCGAACTTGCCGACCTCGGTCTTGGGCCGCGAGATACGCCCGCGGCTCGCGCGCACGGTCGCGATCGACGGCAGCGACATCGAGCCTGGGCCGAGATCGTCGTGCTGGGTCGAATCCTCCTCGTCCGCGCCCGCGTCGTAGACCTCGGTGCCTGCGCGCTTGCCGTCGGCATAGCCGAAGTCTTCGTCCTCGTCGTCGTCGCGCCACCCGTCGGTGGGCCCGCAGGTGTCGAGCAGCTCGCGCGCCAGCTCGGGTGCGGCGATCAAGAGGCCGTTGCGGTGCGCGCAGCGGGTCAGGGCTTCGTTGAGCTCGCCCGCGGTCTGGTATCGCGCGTTCGGGTCGATCGCCAGCGACTTCTGCATGATCGCTTCGAGCTCCGCCGGCAGACCCGCGACCTTGCGTGCGAGGCTCGGCACCGGCTGCGAATAGATCTCCTCGGCCGACGTCGTCAGGCCTGCGTGGACGAACAGCCGCTCCCCGGTGAGCACCTCGTACATGCACACCGCGAGCGAGTACAGATCGCTGCGATGATCGAGCGGCTCGCTGCGCGCCTGCTCTGGCGACATGTAGCCGATCTTCCCCTTGACCTTGTAGAACAGCGAATTGTGGGTCGCCGCCTTCGCGATCCCGAAGTCGGTGAGCTTCACCTCGCCGCTGTGCGACAGCAAGATGTTCGACGGTGAGACATCGCGGTGGATCAACTTGAGCGGACGGCCGTCGAAGTCGCGCTTGACGTGCGCGTAGGCGAGCGCGGACAGCACCTCGCGGCAGATCCGGATCGCGGCGGCCGGGGAGAACCGCTTGCCCCGGCGCTTCGCGCGCTTGATCAAGCTCCGGAGGTCCCCGCCCGGCAGGTACTCCATGACGATGAAGTACTCGCCTCCCGCGGTCACCAGATCGATCGTGTGGACGATGTTCGCGTGATCGAGCGTCGCCGACAGCTTGGCTTCGCGCAGGAACAGATCGATGAACTCCTCCTGCTGGGTGAACTCCGGGAGCAGCTGCTTGAGCACGACCTCCATCTCGAAGCCGCCGGCACCGAGCTTCTTCCCGACGTAGATCGCCCCCATGCCGCCCTCGGAGAGGTGCTGCAGCACGACGTAGCGATCGATCGGTGCGCCCCCGGCGACCATGGCTGGCGCAGTGTAACATTGCCGTCGAGGTGAGCGAGCCTGACCGCTACCGGTTGGAACCCGTGCGCGACCAGCGGTCACGCGACGAGCGCGTGCGGCGCGGCGATCTGGCAACCGCCGTGGACCACGCCCGCACCGCCGAGGCGCAGCTCGCGGCCGCCACGGCGCAGGTAACCGCCGCTCGCACCGAGCTCGCCGCCGCACGCTCCCGGCCGACGGGCACGACCGCGAACGCCGCCGCGATCGCCGAGCGCTATCTCCTCAAGAAGCGGCGCGACCTCGCGACGGCGCTCGACCTCCAGCACCGCGCCGCTGCGGCGCATCGCGGTCAGCTCGGGGCGGTCGACTCCGCCCGCGATCGGCTCGCAATCGCACGCGCCGAGCGCGAGCTCGTCGAACGACACTTCGCGCGATGGCGCAGCGAGCGCCGCAAGCTCGCGGAACGCCGGGAAGACTGACCGCGCGCAACCCCCGCGCGCCGCGTGTGTCGATCAGGCATGCGCACCTTGTTGCTCGCCTCGGTCCTCCTCGTCACAGGCTCGCAGGCGTTCGCCGACCCGTCGGCCACCCCCGATGTTCAGAAGATGGCGGGCGATGACTGCGCCCGCGCCCGTAAGGCCGGCAAGACCTGCGTGCTCGATATGGGAGCCCAGGACGTCGCCGGCGATTCACCGACCGCCGACCGCGTCGATCTGAGCCTGATCCGCTTCCGAGGCACCGCGAGCAGCCTGATCCGGATCCGGCGGGACTTCATCCCGGAGATCCTGCGCACGGCCGAAGACGTCAACTGAGCCGCGCGGCGACTGCGCCGCGCCGTCACCGCCGCGCTATGATGCGCCGATGCGCTGGTTGTGGATCGCCGCGGTACTCGCCACAGGCTGTACCGAGCCCCGTAGCCGCACGTGCAAGGAAGTCTGCAAGCGCGAGGCGGAGTGCGTGGACTCGACCGGGAGCAAGATCCCGTTCGACGAGAAGGAGTGCATCGCCGCCTGCGCCGCGCTCGAGCACGACGTCGCCGACAACGGCGCCAAGGTCCAGCGTCACATCGCCTGCGTGACCAAGCAGCAGTCGTGCGCTGCCGTGCTCGACTGCAAGTAGCGAACAATGTGAGCGTGATCTTAGCCGTCCGCCGGTAGCTTGCGGCGGGTCTCCGACGGATCGATCAGCGGGAGCAGCGCGACCACGCCGATCTGGATCGTCGCCGCCGCGACGTAGATCCCGCGGTACGTCCACCAGGATTGGGCGTAACCCGCGAGCTTGAAGCCGAGGGTGGTCGACAGGTTCGACAGCGCCATGTAGGTGGTGAATTGCGTCGCGGCGATCTTCGGCCAGGAGATATCCATGCACAGCGCGAACAGCGACACGGTCAGCATCGCCTGGCACAGCGGCTCGACCATGATCAGGGCGTAGATGAACGTTCGGTGGGTCCACCAGGCCTCCGCGGCCGCGAACCCGAACCAGAACACCGCGAGGGTCGCCGCGGCGATCGCTGCGAGGCGGCGATGCCCGACCTTGTCCGCGAGGAACCCACCGAGCACCGACCCCGCCAGCCCGAGCGCGAGGCCGGGGCCACCGGTGATCTGCGCATACTCGGTCTCGGTCCACCCGAGGTTCTGGATGAACAGCACGGTGGCGATCGCGGCCATCATCCCGATCGCGATGTTGGCGTAGAGCATCAGCACGGCGCCGAGGATCGTCGAGCGCAGCCGAAACGCCCTCGCGAGCGAGCGCACGACCTCCCCGAGCTTGGGCCTCACGGGCGGCGGACCAGCGCGCTCCTGGACGAGCAACGGGACCATCATGATCGCGACGAGCAGCACGGTCTGCACCACGATCGCGGTCCGCAGACCCGCGTGGTCGATCACCGTCGCCAGGCCGGCCGCACCGATCACGCCCCCGGCGTACTTCGACGCGTACATCAGGCCGTTCGCTCGGCCTCGCTCGTGCTCCTCGAGCAGATCCACGGCGAGGGCGTCGACCGCGACGTCCTGCATCGAGTTGAACACCGTATGGATCAGGATCACCCACGCGAGCGCGTCGACACTCGCGCTCAGATCCGGGATCAGGATCAACGCGCCCGCGGTCAGCGCCATCATCCCCTGCGCGAACAGGATCCACGGTCGCCGGCGCCCCAGCGACGGGATCGTGAACGCATCCATGAGCGGTCCCCACACCCACTTGAACGAGTACGGCAGGGTCGTCATCGCGAGCGCGGCGCCGACAGCGCCAGCGTCGAGTCCGTGACCGGCGAGGTACGTCGGCAGCGTGATCGCCATGAACCCCCACGGGATTCCCTGCGCGAGGTACAGCACGCACAGCGTGAACAGCCGCAGCCAGCGTCGCTCCGCGAGGCTCACCTCCGAAGCCTAACATCCGCGCACACGCGACGACGCGCAGATCAGTCGTCGCCACCGACACCGACCGTCAGCGTCAGCCCGGCGGTCGCGAAGGTGTCCCCCATCTGCTGCCGGCCGTCGCGCACCCGCGGCATTCGCCCGACCGTACCGAGCACCGCCACCGTCACGCCGTGAAACACGCCCCCGGTGCGGCGCCCGAAATCATAGGCGAGCTGCGCGGTGCCTGCGGGATACACCCCGCTCAGCTTGCCGTCGACGTGCTCGTAGGTCGTGCCGTCGCAATCGATCCCGACGCCCATCACGTCGACACAGTAACTCCCCGTCGCCGACACCGCGGTCGCCGACAGCGACGCCTGCGCGTGCACCGAGTGCCAGGGGCTCGGGTCGAACAGGCGGACGTCGACGGCGATCTCGGCGCCGCCTCGCTTGGCCTCGTACGATGCTGCCTTCTCACCGCCGCTCAGCTTGGTGCCGTAGACGATCCCCGCGACCGAGACCGCGCGATCGACATGCCGTCGGTACCCCACGTAAGGCTCGAGCAGGTTGTCGTGCTCGCTCTCCCCCCCGCGAAGCGCGACGAACAACCCCGGGATTCCGATCCACCGATCCGGTTCGAACAGCGCCGAGAGCAGTGGCAGCGGCTGCCCCTTCGGCTTGTGCGCTGTCTCGCTGAGCAAGTACGAGGGGATCAGGCCGGCCTGGAGCTCGACGCCCGGTCGTCCAACCGGCACCGCCGAGACGCCGGTGGTCGCCGGCATCGGACCGAGGCTCGTGCAGGCAGTCGCTGCGAGGACCAGGACGAGTGACTTCATGGTTGCATCACATCATCACGCCGCGGGTCGGCGAACGGCAGTCGTGGGCACGTGCCGCACGATTGCGGCAGGACTGTGCCCGGGTGCGACAGCGGCATGCCTGCGACAAATGCTGCGACAGGTCGCGTCCGATGGCCCGTCGCACAACCGACCGCAATCATGAGCTTCGATCTGGCGCGGCGGACGCATGAGCAGGATCCCATGACCCGCCTCGACACCATCGCCACTCGCCAGCGCAAGAGCTTTGTCCGTGATGCCATGTTCGCCACCCTCGTCGCGATCGCCGCGGTCATCTCGTTGACCACGGTCGGCTCCGCGGTGCACGGCGCGAACACGCACCTGGTCCAGCGCTGATCCCGACGCCGGTTGCGGTACGTTCCGCGACCATGGCAGGCACGGTTCACGTCATCGACCATCCGCTGGTCCAACACAAGCTGACGCTGATGCGCTCGCACGAGACGAGCACCAGCAAGTTCCGCAGCTTGCTCCGCGAGATCAGCATGCTGCTCGCCTACGAGGTGTGGCGCGATCTCCCGATCGCCATGATCGAGATCAAGACGCCGATCGCTCCGATGATGGCGCCGATGCTCGATGGTAAGAAGACGGTGCTCGTCGCGATCCTGCGCGCCGGCGGCGGCATCCTCGAGGGCATGCTCGATGTCCTGCCGTCCGCGCGGATCGGTCACATCGGCCTGTACCGAGATCCCAAGACGCTCGAGCCCGTCGAGTACTACTACAAGGTCCCCGAGGACATGGCGAGCCGCGACGTGATCGTGGTCGATCCGATGCTCGCCACGGGTAACTCGGCGGTCGCCGCGGTCACGCGCATCAAGGCGAGCAAGCCTCGCTCGATCAAGTTCGTGTGTCTGCTGACCTGCCCGGAGGGCCTCGCGACCTTCCACGCCACGCACCCCGACATCGCGGTGTTCACGGCGGCGGTCGACGAACGCCTCAACGAGAAGGGCTACATCGTGCCGGGCCTCGGCGACGCGGGCGATCGACTGTTCGGGACCAAGTGACGATTCGCCGAGCCCGCGCGTAGTTTTTGCGCATCGGTTACGCGCCGGAAACACACTTCCGACGACGATCGTTCGCATGAACTCAGGCGACACCGCGTGGCTGCTGCTCTCCGCGGCGCTCGTGATGCTGATGACTCCGGCGCTGGCGCTGTTCTACGGCGGCATGGTCCAGGGCAAGAACGTGCTGTCGACGTTCATGCACAGCTTCTTCGCGCTCGGACTCGTCAGCGTGCAGTTCGCGCTCGTCGGGTACAGCCTGTGCTTCGGACCGAGCTGGCACGGCGTGATCGGCGGCCTCGATTTCCTGGGGCTCGACGGCGTCGGACTCGATGCCGCCGGGACCGCGAACGCGGTGGCTCCGAGCAGCGTGCCGCACCTGGCCTTCATGGCGTACCAGTGCATGTTCGCGGTGATCGCGCCGGCGCTGATCTCCGGCGCGTACGCCGAGAGGCTGCGATTCTCGGCGTACGTCGTGTTCACCCTCGGGTGGACGACCCTGGTCTACGACCCGATCGCGCACTGGTCGTGGGCCGCCGATGGCTGGCTCGCCAAGCTCGGCGCGATCGACTACGCCGGCGGCACCGTCGTGCACCTGTCCTCGGGGATCTCGGCGCTCGTGGTCGCGCTCGTCCTCGGCAAACGCAAGGGCTATCCGACCGTGCGCCATCCGCCACACGATCTGACGATGACGGTGATCGGCGCCGGGCTGCTGTGGTTTGGATGGTTCGGCTTCAACGCGGGCGCCGGCTCGCTCGTCGAAGGTCGCGCGGCGCAGGCCCTGGTCAACACCCATCTGGCAGCGGCGGCCGGCGCGCTGTCGTGGTGTCTCTTCGAAGGTGCACGGATCAAGAAGGCGACCATGCTGGGGTTCGCGTCGGGACTGGTCGCGGGCCTCGTCGCGATCACGCCGGCGGCCGGCTATGTCGATCCGATGATCGCGCTCGTGGTAGGCGGGATCGCCGGTGCCGTGTGCTACGGCGCGGTCTTGCTCAAGGCGAGATGGGGCTACGATGATGCGCTCGACGCCTTCGGGGTTCACGGGGTCGGCGGTACCACCGGCGCGCTCCTCACCGGCGTGTTCGCGCGCGCGATCTACAACAACGGGAAGGCGGGCGGCGGAGAGCTCCTGGGCAAGCAGGCGATCGCGATCGGCGCGGCGGGCGCCTGGTCGGCGATCGTGACGTTCGTGTTGCTCAAGGCGATCGACCGAATGCTCGGCCTTCGGATCGACGCGGAGATCGAGCACGACGGGCTGGACGGCGCGCTTCACGGCGAATCGGCGTACGGGAGCCCCGGGGGTGTGGCCCACGGAAGTTAAGGCATTCCGTCCGTCAAACCGTCCCGCTTGACTCGATGGCCGTCGCCGCGCGGGTATACTGGGTCCCGGTTTTGGTGTGGTGAAGAAGAAAGCCGCGGACAAGACGGAGGCGAGTCAGCGCGCGGGCGCCGTCGGGGACAAGCCGCGCGAAGACGAGGTCGTGACGCCGGCCCCTGATACCGACGCGCCGGCGACCTCCACGGATCTCGCGCCGGTCGTCGGCTCGAACCTCCGGCGGCTGCGTACGCGGCGCGGACTATCTCTCGAGCGGCTCGCGCAGATCTCCGGCGTCTCGCGCGCGATGCTCGGTCAGATCGAGCTCGGTCAGAGCGCGCCCACGATCAACGTGCTGTGGAAGATCGCGCGTGCTCTCGAGGTCACGTTCTCGGCGCTGATCAGCTCCCGCACGCAGTCCGGCGCGACCGTGCTGCGATCTTCGGAATCCAAGCTGCTGACGAGCAAGGATCGCAGCTTCAGCTCTCGCGCGTTGTTTCCGTTCGACGAGCCGCGCCGGATCGAGTTCTACGAGCTGCGCCTCGCCCCCGGGAGCGTCGAGGACGCCGATGCGCATCCCCCGGGCACCAGCGAGAACCTCGTCCTCACCGCGGGCACCCTCGAGATCGACGTCGCCGGTGACACGCATCGCCTCGAGGCCGGTGATTCGATCCTGTTCGAGGCCGACACGCCACACGCGTACCGCAACCCGGGTCGCGTCGAAGCCGTGATGTACCTCGTGATGACGTACGCCGAAGAGATCGGGTAATCCGATCTCGGTCGCTACTGGATCTCGCCGACGGAGGCGTGGGCGAACGTCACGTGCTCCCACTGTCCGACGGGCGCGGACGCAGCGCCGAGCCCGATCGGGAGGGCGACGAGCGCCACGCCGTCCCACTGCAGCCGGAACAGTCCCGAGGTTCCAGGCGTCACGTTCTCCTGCGTCAAGAGAATGTCGCCGGTCAGCGGCGCGACCTCGGCCGCGGTGACGCCGAGCAGCCGTGAGGTCCCAAAGTTGACGCCAAAGAAGTTCTCGTTCGGCGTGACGAGATCGATGTCCTCGATGTTGACGCCGAGGCTGTAGCCTTTCCAGCACATTGGGATCCTAAGCTTAGAATTCCACGTGGACAAGTTGTCGCGGCCGCTTCTATAGTGTCACCTAAATACTAGTGACTCCAGCGTAACTGGACTGGCCACAGTTAGGCCGCAAATGTAATCACACTGGCTCACCT
>JADMIO010814598.1_pt1 | contig 19325 bp, 15 predicted proteins | sample 8958161 | NCBI WGS metagenome assembly JADMIO01 (sample SAMN16585339, study PRJNA669376) | soil metagenome | isolation source: Crop rotation soil | place: USA: Cullars Rotation, Alabama | collected 2011
CTTTCCCCCCCCGCCGCCTCCGCCGCCACCACCGCCGCCACGACGGGGCGCGCCGCGCGGCCTGATGCTGACGCTGCGGCCGGTCCGCATATCGATGCGATTCATCGCACCGTTTTGGGACTCGGAATAGATGATGTAGGGCTCGTTCGGATCAGCGGCGGCATAGAAGCCGTCGCCTCCACCCGTTCGGAACCAGTCTGCGTTGGTGATGCCCGCGTTGTTGCGCGTTTGGCTGGGTCCGCCCCATGAACCGTTGTCCTGCAAACCACCGTACACGAAGTATGGTTTGCGCATATCAACGGCGATAGCATAGAACTGCGCCGCCGGAATCGTATTGACGAATTCCCACGTCGCTCCCTGATCGTAGGTGACGTTAATACCGCCGTCATTTCCTACCCAGATGTGATTGCCGTTCTTCGGATCAATCCAGATGGCGTGATTGTCGCTGTGAGCAATCCCTTGTTGCAGCGAAACGAATTTCTTACCGCCGTCGGTTGACTTACTGAAGTTCAAGCCGCCGGTGTAGACGTTGTCAGCGTTTGAGGGATCGACGCGAATCTGACTGTAGTACATGGGCCGGTTATTTTCGCTGCAGTTGTTCGCGTTGAAGCAACTGGCGACGACGCGCCAGGTTTTGCCTTTATCATCCGAACGCCAAACGCCGTGCTTTTTGGGATCCGGTGTTGGAGACGCCGCCGGAGTTGCGCTTGGCGTAGGCGTTGGCGTAGGCGTTCCAGCGCCACCTCCCCCTGTTTGTTCTTCTCCGCCCGTACCCGTGCTGGCGCCGACTTCGATCTGCGCGTAAATCACGTTGGCATTCGAGCGCCCGGCATCAATGCCGATTCGGCCCAGCATCCCTTCCGGGAAACCACTGCCCTGAATCCTGGTCCAGGTCTTACCGGCGTCGGTCGTTTTCCAGAGCCCTGATCCCGGACCGCCACCATTAAAACCCCAGGACGTGCGCCGGCGCTGGTATGAAGCCGCGTACAGCGTCTTATTGTCGGCGCCGTCCATGACGAGGTCGGTAAAGCCGGTGTCTTCATCGATGAACTTCACGTTCTGCCAGGTCTTGCCGCCGTCAGCGGTCTTGTAGACACCGCGTTCCTTGTTGGCGCCGAACAAGTGACCCAGGACCGCCACGTAAACGACGTTGGGATCCCTGGGATCAACTACGATCCTGGCGATGGTCTGCGAATCGGCCAGCCCCATCCTGGTGAAAGTCTTGCCCGCGTCAGTCGATTTATAAATGCCGTCGCCAAAGCTCGAGCTTTGCCGGTTATTGGGTTCACCAGTGCCTACCCAGACGATGTCCGGATTGGATGGCGCGATCGCAATATCCCCAATCGAGGCGGTTGAATAAGTATCGAAGATAGGCGTGAAAGTCGTGCCGTTATTGACGGTCTTCCAGACGCCGCCCGTAGCCAGCCCCACATAACAAATGTAGGAATTGGTCTCGACGCAGGCGATGTCGTCCACGCGGCCACCCATGCTCGCCGGTCCGATGCCGCGAAACACGAATCCTTTGAGCATTGGATCGCTCGACCAGTTGATCGGTGTGGGCGTGGGACTCGGTGTCGGCGTGGAAGTCGCGCTGCGCGCGGGTGCCGGAGTCTGGGCCGCAGGTGTCTGCGACGGCACCGGATTCTCAGCACTGACCGCGAGCGCACCGAGCGTCACCACGATCAATGCGAGCGCGCAGACCGCCGCCAGAAGCCCGCCAACGTCGCGAGCAGAACGAGACGTCTGTTTCATTGGGGAAATTCCTTTCAAACGAATTGTGGTTTAGAAACTGCGAAGCAAATCGCCTTGAAGAAACTATAACAACCGTATGACGCGCCGGTGTTGAAATCGGTTACAAGCGTTTACGATTGTTGGCGCGGAAACATTTAGCTGATTAGCGACGCAGAGTCAAATCATTTTTCGGTTTACCGCAGACTCTAGAGTCTGCGATATCAGGTGAAGGGCAGTCGATCCCGAAACGAGATCTTGCAACTGCTCAACACAAATGCTTGACGATTGTTTCGTGCGTGACTAGAATTCGACACGAGCCTCAAAGTCGTAACTCAAATGCTACCGCGCACTCAACGTCAAAAAGAGATTCTCGATTACATCACGAGCTTTCTCGCTAAGCATGGGCACGAGCCTTCATATGCACAGATTGCGCGCCGCTTCGGAGTAAGTTCCAAGGCGACCATTGCCAAACACATTTCAGCACTCGAGAAACGCGGCTTGCTGACGCGCGAGCATGGAACAGTGTTTACGCTCGGCGTCAATCTCGATGAGGTTGCGGATGACGCAGTCTGCAAGGTGCGACTGGTCGGCAGGATTGCCGCGGGCGCTCCCATCGATGCCATCCCTGATATTGAAACGATTTGTGTACCGCGGTTTCTTCTGGGCAGAGTGCGGCCGGAAAGAATCTATGCGTTGCGTGTCAAAGGTGACTCGATGATCGACGAGCACATCTGCGACGGCGACATCGCCTTAATCGAAAGCCGCAACGATGCGCGTGATGGTGAAATCGTGGTGGCCTTAATTGATCGAGCGCGGGCGACCCTGAAACGGCTGTTTCGTTTTGGTGATGAAGTCGAGTTGCGTCCCTCAAATGCCCAGCTGCAACCCCTGCGCGTACACGCATCGCGGGTGGAAATCCAGGGCATCTTCCGCGGCCTGATGCGGCCAAACAGCTAGAAATCCTAAGAAAAATAAGAAAATGGGCGTAGCCCGAAAAGCTAGAGCTTTCTCTGGAAGGCCGGAGGCCTTCCGCGCAGCGGACGGCGAAGCCGCACCACGAAGAGCTTATTGAAACCAGTGTGTGCACCCTTCTAACGCCTGGGCTTCCGCTTTCGCGGCACTACTGCGTCAGTGTCCTGCTCAATTTCGAATCGGCAATCCTGCGCCTTCTTATCCTCGCGCCAGCCGACGAACACCGGATGGCGCAGTCGCAGGTCGGCGGTCCATTCCGAGAATTTCACTTCCGCGACCAGCTTCGGCTTAATCCATTGCACCGGCTCGTTGGTCTTCGGGACCACGGTAAACGGGTTGCGGTTGGTCTCGAGCGGTTCCATCGACTTGTAACTCGAAGCCAGGGTGCGCTCGTTGAAACCACCCCCAATGTGCGCTACGTAATGCAGTTCATCACCCCGATACAATCCGCAGACGAGTGAACCGAAAAAGGATCGCGTCCCGCGCGGTTCGGTGTAGCCGCCGACCACGACTTCCGAGCGCATGATGGTCTTGATCTTCAGCCAGTCCGTGCTCCGTTTCTGTACGTACTTGCTCGCCGCGCGTTTGGCGATCATTCCTTCAAGATGAAATTTGGCGATTTCACGAAAGAAGGCCTGGCCCTCGCCGGCAATGTGTTCGGAAACCTTGATGATGCGGGATGGGCGCACGATAGCTGCGAGTTGAGCCTTGCGTTCGACGACCGAACAATTCATCAGGTCCAGTCCGTCGAGGTAAAGCAGGTCGAAGACGAAATAAACAATCTGGCCTTTGCCGCGCAGCGCGTCGAGTCCGCTTTTGCGGCCGACCCTTGGTTGCAGCAATTGAAATTTGGGCATTCCGTGTTCGTCGAGCGCCACGATCTCACCGTCGAGAATAGCTTCTTTGGCATCAATGTCGCCCGCCAAATCTTTTAGCTCAGGATACTGCGGGGTCATCTCGATCTGATTACGTGACACGAACCGGACCTTTCCATTGCGCACAAAACAGACTGAGCGAAAGCCGTCCCACTTGGTCTCGAAAATCCACTCCGGATCGGAAAAAGGTTCGTCGACCAGAGTCGCCAGCATCGGGGTAATGGTTGCGGGCATCCGGGTCTTGCGCGCCGCCGGACAGAGAGTAGTCGAATCTTTCTTTGATTTCTTAGCAGGCATAGTCGAATCAATTCGGGTTGGCGGAGTCAGTGACAATACCGGGTCAGTTACCTCCGCTTACGCAGATGTTGCTGACGCCGTGTTAACGCAACTGGAACGGCCCGCCGCCATGTTAGTCTAATGATCTAATGACGGCCAGCACGCCTTTTAAACCGACGAAGCAGCAGCTGATCGACGCGGCAGGTAAGACTTTGCCGGATGTGATTGCGCCTGATCTACGCGTGCTCTTCTGCGGCATAAATCCCGGCTTGTACACCGCTGCGGTCGGTCACCATTTTGCCCGGCCGGGAAATCGATTCTGGCCCGCGCTGCATAAATCAGGCTTTACCAGCCGGTTGCTTTCACCGTTTGAGGAGCACGAGCTGCTCGAACAGGGAATCGGCCTCACCAATGTTGTGCCCCAGGCCACCGCGACGGCGGCTGAATTGACCAGAGAAGATTTTATTGCCGGCGGCGCCGTGCTCGCCGCGAAAATAAAGAAATACCGGCCACAGATTCTGGCCATTCTCGGTGTCGGCGCTTACCGGCAGGCATTTAATCAGCCGAAAGCCGTTGTGGGTGAGCAGCGGGAACGCATCCATTCCACGCGCGTTTGGGTCTTGCCAAATCCCAGCGGGCTAAATGCGAATTACCAGCTCGCGGACCTCGTTCATTTGTTTGCTGAACTCCGAAAGGCAGTGAAGCGCCAGGTGGACAAAACGCTTTACACCTGCCGCGAACTGAAATAGGCTACGCCAGCTTTCTCATCACCTTCTCTGTGATTCGCGACGAGCGCAGTTTCCACTAACAGCTCCCGTGATCCCTCAGCGAAAATCAGGAGAGTAAAATGGCTACAAAAAAAACCACAACCAAAAAGAAGAAGACCGCGAAGAAGGCAGCCGGCAAGCGCAAGAAGCGTGACGAGATCGAGGATCCTCCGATCATCGTCGGCGGCGGCGGCTCAGAGATAATCAAGATTAGAGGCGATCTCGCCATCACCTCAATGCCCCCGGCAGGCGGCTATACCCGTCTACGGATTGCCGGAGTAAACATCCGACGCGTCGTAGTCGACGGTAAAGAGCACAGCGTCAATCCGACAACCAACAACATCGTGTTTACGGAATAAGCGAAGTGTTGTCACATGAGGCCCCGTAACCCACGAGCCTACCTTTCAGGGAGAATCGATTATGGGAAAGAAAATGAGAGTGGCGGAGGATCCGCCGATTATCGTCGGCGGTGGTAGCTCCACCTACATTTGGGTGCGGAAAGGGTTGTTGAACCTGACTCCGGTAGTAAATCCCCAACACGAGTACGAGATCGAAATCGATAAGACCAAGTACGATTGCTATGACGTTGCGGTTGATTTGGTCTCGTACAAAACGCACGATGGCGATGACGGGGGCAAAAGACATCCAGTCAAGACTCGCAAAAAGCACTGCACAAGGTTTTACGACAACGGAAGTGATCCCGATTAGCCGAGTTGTTTCCGGTACGTTTGGATGTCAGGGCGGTTAGTGTAATTCCTGAAGATTTCCGCACCCCACTTCGATTCCAGCGTCGCCAGCAGTTCCGCGGCACGGTTCAGGCACGTACGCGCTTTTTCGGGATCGGTTTTTTGAGTCGCCAGGCCTTCAATCAGCCAGGTCCGCCACTCAGATTCGGGCAGGCCCGCGCCGGCAACGAAGGTACGTGCCTGCTGCGCGCTGGCAATCGCCCGTTGGCTGTCGCCGGCAGCGAGCGCGGCTTCGGCGAGCGCGAGCTGGGCGCGCGCCAGCAAGAGCGGATCACCCAATGGCGTCGCGATCGCGATCGCTTCATCACAAAGCGCCACCCCGGCCCGGGCCTGATCGGAAAGCGCCAGCGCCAGACCCTTAAGGAGTTTTCCCCGCGCATTGGCTGACTTGCTCTGCGCGCCGGCAAGTTCCAGGGCCTTGTCGCTGGTCGCGATCACCTCGGCGAAGCGCCGCTCTCTCAAGGCAATTTCCGCCTGTGCCAGCTCGATAACCACCAGCAACGCCTTGTAGCCGGCCTCATCTTTTTTCGCGATCTCTAAAGCCTCGGCGATATCGCTGCCCGCCTCTTTTTGACGGCCGAGGTTCCATTGAACTCCGCCGCGGTTCAGCAAGCCGTAACCGATATAGAGTTGGTTGTTCAGAGATTTCTGAATTTGATAGCTCTGTTCGAAGTGCTGCAGCGCCTCCGGGTACTTCTCGAGATCGGAGAGAATGTTCCCGATGCTTGTGTGAGCTGAAGCAATCTGGGGCTGATCCGAGGTTTGTTCGGCGAATTTGAGTTGCTCTTCACACGCCGTAAGCGCTGATTTGAAATCACCCTTCCGCCGGTAGAGTCGAGCCCGCAGGTTCATGGCCTGGTTTGTCTCAGTGCGATAACCGGCACTTTGATAGAACTTCAGCGCGGGTTCCTGATAAGTCAGCGCGCGGTCGGGCTCACCTCGTTGCTCATACAAACTCGCCAGCGACAATTGGGCGCGCGCTTCGTTCAGCCGCGCGCCAAATTTCTGCGCGAATTCAAGTCCTTGTAAGAAATCCCGCTCGGCGGCGGCGTAGTCGGCGAGCAGAAAATCAATATTGCCCATTTCAATGTAACCGCGCGCAATCAGAGTCTCCATCTGATTTGCCTGCGCGAGTTCCAACGCCTGCGTGGCAAACTGCCGGGCTTCAGCACCTTTGTTTTGTTTCCACGCCACGCTGCTCAGTTGGAAAAGAATTCTGATCTGTTGGTAAGGACCGTTGACCACCTTCGCCATGTCGCGGGCCTGTTCTAACTGTGTGCGCGCGTCGTCGGGTTTACCAACGCTGTCGTTGAGCACCACGCCTCGCTGATAAGCAACTTCGGTTCGCCCTTCTACGTTTCCGAGCGACTGGTAAACTTCTTCTGCTTTGTCGAAGGCCAGTTTGGACGTAGCCATATCGCGTTTGCGACCGTACAGAATTCCCAGCCTGAGGAAGGCCGACGCGTTTTGCGAGTCCCGTTTGGTGGCTTCCAAATAACTCTCGATCGCCTTATCGGCCTGGTTGTTCTTTTCGTACGCGCGGCCCAAATCGACATGCACCTCGGCTTTGCCGGGCTCGGCTTTGGCGATCTGCGAATAAGCAGCGACCGCGCCGGAAAAATTTCTTCGCACGGTTGCCGTCAACCCGTCGAGATACAGATTGTCCAACTGCGGCAGCGCCGAACGATTCGGCGTCAATTCCGAGGCGCGCAATATTTCATCTTTGGCTTTATCGAAGTAGTCCAATTCCATCAACGCTTCTGCCAGGCGCGCATGCGCCAGCGCGAATTGATCGTCGGCGCTAACGGCGAGTTGCAGGGCTTTGCTTGCCTGAAAGTACGAGCCCGCGCGGATGGCATTGGTTCCGGTTTCATAAAGTCGCAGGGCCTCGGCGTTGGGTTGGTGCGGCCTTGGTCTCAGCAAATACCAGAGGCCGAAGCCGAGCAAAGCGATTGCCAGAACGCCCGCCACGACGTAACCGACGGGCAATCGGGGCCGGCGAAAAATATCTGACAGCGTCCCCAGTGCGCCGGTAGGCCTGGTCCCTTCGTTCGGGGGAATCAAACGCGTCACGGTGTTGGTGGCGTCGCTCAAAAGGTGCGCCTCCAGCGCGGCGAGCTCTGAGAGCATCTCTTCGGCACTTTGATACCGAGCCTCGGGCTTCTTTGCCAGCGATTTGAGCGTGATGCGATCCAACTCCTGCGAGACGTCCGCGTTCAGCCTGGAAGGCGGCGCCGGATCATCCCGCATTACCTTCGCGCAAATGTCCGCCGGACTCTTGCCGAAGAAAGGCGGTTTGCCGGCGATGCATTCGTACATCAATCCGCCCAGCGAAAAGAGATCGCTGCGCGCATCGACCTCGTTCCCCATGGCCTGTTCCGGCGACAGGTATAAAGGAGTGCCGACGATTACGCCCTCGCGTGTGTGCGTCGCGAGCAGGGTCTCCCGTTCGGGATCGGTGACGTTTGCCTCGCCGAGCGCGGTCTGTTTCGCTAACCCGAAATCGAGTACTTTGACGCGGCCGCGTTCGTTAATCGCCACGTTTGTGGGCTTGATATCGCGGTGGATAATGCCGTGCCGGTGAGCTTCGCCGAGCGCCTCGCCCACTTGCTTGATGATGTCGATGGACTTGGCGATGGTGAGTTTTTCGGTGAGCATCAGCTCGCCGAGAGTTTCGCCCTTTATCAATTCCATTACGATGTACGGCTCGCCATCTTCGGTTTCGCCATAGTCATAAATGGTAGCGATGTTGGGATGCGACAGGGCCGAAACGGCGCGAGCCTCGCGCAGAAAGCGCGCGCGAAAGGATGCGTCCTGCGCATCCCGGCGGGCATGCAGCATCTTGATGGCGACCCGCCTTCCCAGCACCGCGTCTTCCGCCAGATAGACGACACCCATCCCGCCTTCGCCAAGCTTTTCCAGAATGCGATATTTGGAAAGAGTGCGACCTATCATTTTCAAATTCGCGCGGAACCGTAAGCTGAGACAAGACTGCGCAGGGGCCGTCGGGGTCAGCGCGAATAGCGCGCGCATTGTCGCTCTAAATCGCTGCGCATTCAAGACTTTCGTACAGTTGACTCGTAAAGCAATGCTAACGAACTGCCTTGCTGTGCCCTCAGGTTCCGGAACACGGCGTGCAACGGTGGCTAGTTGAAAGAGAGGAATACCAATGATTCGGAAACTGAAGTCAGGTAAGTACCGTTTGTATTCGCGCAAGAAAGATCCGAAGACCGGCAAGCGTCGCAACCTCGGCACGTTCGATTCGAAGGAAGCGGCGCAAAAGCATGAACGCGCCGTGCAGTATTTCAAGCGGCACTGATCCTGTACTTGCCGCTTACAGCAGTTCGCGCAGGGTCATGGCGTTCTTGATTGCATGTCCCTCCGGATCATTATTGAAGTAAAAGTAAACGTCCTTGTTCTCTCGTCGCCAACGCCTGATGCGTTTCGCCCATGCCTTGAGCGCCGTTAGGGGGTAAGAACCGCCATACGTCGATTCGGTTCCGTGCAAACGCACATAGATAAAGTCCGCGGTTATCTCCAAAGGCGAGTCATATCCCATCATGTGGTAGAGACAAAGTGCGGCGTTGTGCCGGCGCAGCTCTTCGTAGACGGTATCGGTGAACCAGCTCGATTCCCGGAACTCGATGGCGAACCTGTAGCTATTCGGCAGCGCCTCAAGAAAACCTCGCAACCTTTCCAAATTCAACTTCCAGTGAGGCGGCAATTGAAACAAAATCGGTCCGGCCTTTTCTTCCAGATACTTAACCCGCGTAAAGAATTTTTTCGTTGATGTCTTTGGCGCCTTTAGCTTCTTCATATGTGTAATGAAGCGGCTGCCTTTCACCGCGAATCTAAATTTATCAGGAACCGTTTGGCGCCATGATTTGAATGCTTTAACAGTTGGCAGATGATAGAAGCTGTTATTCAACTCAACAGTGTCGAAATGTTGCGCATAGAATTCGAGCATTTCACTGGACGGAAATGTCGGTGGATAGAACGGACCCAGCCAATGTTTGTAGTTCCAACCAGAAGTGCCGATGTAGACTTGACCACTCATCGCTCGTAAGCACGCAGCCGGCGTTGCTGCGTGCGGCAGTTACTTCAAAAGAAGTGCGTGCCGAAGTTCTTAAACTTGCAACTCCTATGCTTAAATGTCTCCCGCAACATCTTCATGACTGAATTTCTTTCCCAACTCAACGAACAACAACGCGAAGCCGTCACTTCCAGCGATGGACCATTGCTGATTCTGGCCGGCGCCGGCTCAGGCAAGACGCGCGTAATCGCGAATCGCATAGCCTTTCTGATTGCGGAACGTAGCGTGTGGCCGCGAAACATTCTGGCCGTCACGTTCACGAACAAAGCCGCTGAAGAGATGCGCAACCGCGTGGGCAAACTTCTCGAAGGACTCGAGATCGGCAGCACGCCTTTAATCTCAACTTTTCACAGCCTTTGCGTGCGCATCCTGCGGCGGGACATTGAAACGCTGAATGCGGGGTACACGCGTTCCTTCACGATTTACGATCAGGACGACACGGTCCGCGTAACCCGCAATGCGATTCGCGATTTGGGCATGGATGACAAGCAGTTGGCCCCCCGCGTCGTACAATCAGCGATCAGCTCAGCCAAAAATCGCGGCGAAGATGCGGAAGCGTTCGCGGCCAAGGCGCAGTTCATTGACGAACGCCGCGCTTCGATTGCCCACGTCTTTAAGGTTTACGAGGAGCGTTTGCACAAGAACAATGCGCTGGATTTTGATGACCTGCTGATCAAGACGGTCCGCTTGCTGCGCGACGTTCCGGAAGTGCGCGAGCGCTACAACGATCGCTATCGGTACCTGCTGGTGGACGAATACCAGGACACAAACCAGTTGCAGTTTGCGCTGATTCGTTTGCTGACGGAAAAACAGCAGAACATTTGTGTGGTAGGCGATCCGGACCAGTCAATCTATCGCTGGCGCGGCGCAGATATCACGAACATCTTGAAATTTGAAGAGCACTTTCCCTCGGCCAAAGTAATCCGCCTGGAAGAGAACTATCGCTCGACCCAGAACATCCTTGACCTGGCGCATGGAGTAATCAAACACAACGTCGAGCGGAAAGAGAAAGCCCTTTGGACCCAGAATCCTGCCGGGGAAAAGATCCGGTATTTTCAGGCCCTCGACGCGGAATCAGAAGCACGCTTCGTGTCCGGCAAAGTTCAGGAGCACCTGCGTTCGGAACCGGACCTGCGGGCGGCCGTCCTTTACCGGACCAATTCGCAATCACGCGTGTTTGAAGAAGCAATGCGCCGCGCTGGTCTCGCCTACAACATCGTCGGCGGGTTTTCGTTTTATGAACGGATGGAGGTGCGCGACATCATCGCTTACCTAAAGCTGGCGATGAACCCGCACGACTCGATTGCCCTGCAACGCGTAATCAACACGCCACCGCGGGGAATCGGAAAAGTCACCATTGATGAAATCGAAAACAGGGCGCGGGAACTTGGCATTTCTCTCTGGGATGCGATTTCAGACGTCGTTGAGGATCCGCGCTTTTCACCTCGGGCGGCAGCAGCGCTCGCAAACTTTCAAAAGATAGTGAATAGACTGGCGGCGCAAGTTGAGCTGGTTTTGGGACGTATTCCTGAATCGGAAGACGGCGACAGCGATGTGCAATCAACATCTCCGGTGTCTGATCTGGTCAAGGCAGCGATTCTCGACACGGGCTACGAAAACGCTTTGAAATCAGAGAACAGTGAAGAGGCGGAAGCGCGGCTGGAAAACCTGCAGGAGTTGGTTAACGCCGCTGTCGATTACGACGAGCAAGGGCCAGAAGGTCTGCGTGACTTCATTGACCATTCAGCCCTGGTCGCCGACACCGACCAGTACAAGGCTGACGTCCCGGTCACGCTAATGACAGCGCATTCTGCCAAAGGCCTCGAGTTCCCCTTGGTTTTTCTGGTGGGGCTGGAAGACGGTCTGTTTCCGCATTCGAGATCCTTGAGCGATTCCTCCGACATTGAGGAAGAGAGGCGTTTGGCCTACGTCGCCATGACCCGGGCGGAAAGGTTCCTGTACGTGACTCATGCGGTAAAGCGCCGAGTCTATGGCGAGGAGCTGGCTTCGGAACCATCACAGTTTCTCAACGAGATGCCGCTGGAACTAATCGACGACGTGTCCCGCGGCCGTTCGTGGCTATCGTTCGCGCGCGGCTCGAAGCCTTTGGCCAAGGGCGGGGAATCGCTACGCTATGAATACGACGAGCTTTCGGATGCCGAATTTGAAGAGGTCTTTGGCGACGAAACTGAATCAAAGGTAAGTGCCCGGCGAACTCCCCCGAAATACAGCGGTAAGACCTACGATAGCGTCCAATCGGTCGAAGAGTTCTTTCGCAAACGCAATCAGCAGCTCGGAGGGATTTCCCGCCCGAGTTCTCCCCGTCCGGTAACACCCAAACCGTCCGCCCCGGCCGGCGGCTACGCCACGCCGCAACCGTTCATGCCCGGCTCGTATGTTCGCCACGCCAAGTATGGCCGCGGACTGGTTCTGCGCCGCGAAGGAACGGGCGACCAAACCAAGGTTACGGTGAGCTTTCCGGGCTACGGAGCCAAAAAACTCATCGAGAAATATGCCGGACTCGAACAAGCCTAACTGTTGAAATATTAAAGCTTTCGCCAGTTTGTGAAGTTTCTTTCCTAACGGATTGCAACCAAATCACACGGAAACTGTCGCAGAGCTGCCTGGACACTCCAAAAAGGCCTGTGCTAGCCTTCCCCCCGTTAAGAGCGAACCTCACCAAAGGGTTCGCTTTTCTTTTGGAATCATATCGATTCCTTTCAAGGAATAAGCCACCACTTGGGTAGGTGGTTTTCAAAAAAAGGTCTTTTCAGAGCCGCGTTTGTAGTTCCGACTTCGGCTGACAGACACCTTCAGTCTCCTAGAGCCGAAGGTCGAGTATGGGCATCGAGCCTTACTCGCGCGCGACTTCACTGAAAAGCTTGGATTCAAGACTATCGGCAGGAGAACCCGAATTTGATGAAGAAATCTACAATTCTGGGAGGCGTTGTAAGTGTGCTTCTCGCTTTCTCAGTAATTTCCTACGCGAACGCCTACGTTCAGCAGCAGGATCCCAAACCAGTTCAGCAAACCAACCAACAGCCAAATACGCAGCCTAATTCCGCAGCAGATACAAATAAAACCGAGAATCTAACGACCCCTGCAACTGAGCCCGTCACCAACAAACCGACTGACGTTCTGCCTCGCGAAGTTATTCTTCCGGCCGAGATTTATTCGGCGACGGCCTACAGCCTGCGCGGCCGGACAGCAAGTGGCAAGTACGTCGCCCGCGGTTTAATCGCCGCTGATCCCCGTGTGTTACCGCTGGGTACCCGCGTGCGGGTCGAGGCCGGCGCCTGGAGCGGTGAGTACATCGTGGCCGACACTGGCGGCGCGGTTAAGGGCCGCCGGATAGACATTTGGACCCCTTCGACCGGTGAGGCTATGCGCTTTGGAAGGCGGGCCGTTAAGCTTACGGTCCTCGAGATGCCAAACCGGCGCTCCAGAACGACAGCCACTGCGCGGCCACGCGTGGTGAATACACCCGCCGTCAACCCTTCAGCAGAATCTGCCGTCACCAAGCAATAGCAAGACTAAATTCCTTTTCATCGGACCTTCGCTGAGATAGAATTCGCGCGCAAACCGCCGTCTCGCGAGCGTTCAATGAAAAAGAGTTTCCTCCTCTCGTTTTTCCTGCTGGCTTTGCCCCTGAGCGCCGCAGCCCAGTCGGGCCGAAGGATTACCAATCCCGCGCCGCCGCCGCGACAACCAGTCGTTGAAACCCCAACCTTTGAACCGCCGCCCGCACGTTTGAACCCGATTGCCGGAATGAGCGTGTTGTCCGAAGACATTCTCAACCGGGAACTCAAGTCGGTTGATGAAGGTAGTTTCCGCCTCTCCGATTTTCGCGGCAAAGTTGTGGTTGTTAATCTTTGGGCCACCTGGTGCGGCCCGTGCCGGCGCGAAGTTCCGGATTACGAAAAAGTGCGCAAGGAGTTTGCCGGAAAGCCTGTAGAGTTTATCGGCTTAACCACTGAGAATCCCCGTACAGCGTCTGAGAAGGTGCGGCAGTTTGCGCGAGAATTTCATTTTGGTTTTCGCCTTGGTTGGGCCGATCCTCAAATCGCGCAGCTGTTGATGAACGGCAAGCGAGTGATTCCGCAAACCATTGTGATTGCCGGGGACGGCCGGCTCATCAGTCATTGGGACGGCTATTCGAGCGGGCAAAGCCGGGGGCGGCTGCGGGACACGATCGAACGGGCGCTCGAGAGCGCTCCAGCGCAATAGGTTTCCTGCCTGGCACTAAGCACGCTTTTCTGTTTCTTGATGAAGCAGTTAAGATGCTCATCAATGTCCAATCAGAGTGATCTTCTGGCAGGGGCGCCAGTTCCGCTGGTGGAAGTCTGGCGCGGCCCGATCGTGGAATCGGTGCATCGTGGACATGTCGCCGCGGTCAATGGCCTCGGCGAAACTATCGCTGAACTTGGCTCGCCCGACACGGTCACCTACTTCCGCTCTTCAAGCAAGGCATTTCAGGCAATTCCAGTGGTGGCGTCCGGCGCTGCCGATCGGTTCGGTTTTACCGAGAAAGAAATCGCGCTTGCCTGTGGTTCGCATAGCGGCGAACCGATCCATGTAGAGACCGCGAAGTCGATGCTCGCCAAGATCGGCCTGGACGAAAGTGCTTTGAAATGTGGTGTCCATGAGCCGTTCAGCACGGAAGCCACCCGCGAGCTCATCCGCACCCAACAAGCACCCAGCCCTTTACAGAACAATTGTTCCGGAAAACACGCGGCGATGCTGGCCTTAGCCAAACACCTGGGAGTTCCCACCGCGAACTATGATCATTGGGACAGTCCGGTGCAACAGGCGATAGCGAAGGTCGTTTCGCAGTTCTGCGATATGCCGATGACCGAATTGAAAATCGGCATTGACGGGTGTGGCGTCCCCGTTTTTGGTTTACCTGTGAGATCAATGGCGCTGGGATATGCGCGGCTGATTTCACCCGACTCGCGATTTGATGAGCCAACGCGTAACGCCTGCCGGCGAATCGTGGCTGCCATGATTCAGTTTCCCGAGATGATTGGCGGATCCAAAGAACGCCTTGATACAGAGTTAATCAGAGCCGGCAAAGGCCGTTTGATTTCAAAGATTGGTGCTGAAGGCGTGTACACGGTTGGGGTCTTGCCCGATCCCGATTGGCCTGAAGGCCTCGGACTCGCGCTGAAAGTCGACGACGGGGATGATCGTCGGGCGCGACCGCCCGCGGTGATTGAAGCGCTGAAGCAATTAAACGTTCTCAACGACGATGATCTGGCGACGCTTTCCGAATATGCACCAATTCACATCACCAATCGTCGCGGCGAGCAGGTGGGTGAAGTTCGGGCCGCGTTCCAATTGAGGATAAATCGAAGGTGATGCGCCCCAACGGAAATCAAACAAAAGCTCCAGAGGAATCTTTGACAGGTCCAGCGCTCAGCCGCGACGAACAGGGGACGATTGATTACGATTCATTACCCGACGTCATCCAATGGTTTCTGGACTATGACCAGCGGGTCTCAATTATCAAGCATCCGAAGGTTGAAGAGCTCTTTCAATGGAAGCAGGAGCAAAGCCGGCTGGCTCAGGAGGACGTTTTCAACTTCAATCGGGCCGAGGATCGTCTGGCCATCGGCATCATTCAGTCCGTCGCGCACAATCCAACGGAATCGGACCTTCACAATTGGATCGGGCAATTACTCAATGCCCTGAATCGCGCCTCAAAATCAAATGAGGAAACCGCCTCGGCTTATGCGCTGGAAATGCAGTCAGCCCCGTCAATAGTCCAGGAAGCGCAGAAGATTCCTGCCTCAGTAGCCAGAAATGAATTCCTCTTCGATTGCTGGCTCGAAACCTTGTGTACGGCTGAGATACGCGTCCTGGGTTGGTTGTACAAAGAGTTCTACGGCCGGCCATTCCATCCTGAAAATTTCTAGCTGTCAGAGCCGGACGGAAGGCTAGATTGGACCGATCTCTTCAACCGTAAGCTGGCCCTTGCCCCGACGAATCGGGTTCTGACACGAGCACCACAACAGGGGCGAGCGGTTTTAGTGCAACTATTCGCCTAATCTGTACCAAACGATTACAGCTTCGCAACGTGATCGCATTGATTGGCCCCGGTCCGACCCGAGGACAAACCGTCGAACTGCCAGATTTCTTGCGCATTTGATTGTCGAACAGCAATTTCGCCATGGTGGCACAACCGTTGCTCAGGCAAGAAACGACAAACAGGCAGAAGGTAGTAATCGGGTCAGGCTCTTTGATTGAAGTTGAAAGGCGCTTTGGGGGAGGCGCCTTACATCTGAGCGATGGCGGCTCTTTCGGGGGAACGGAGTTGCCAATCAGTCAAGGGGCATAAGGCAAGGCTGCTGATAAGGCGACCTGAAAGAGGCTAGGGGGAGCCTCGCAGGTACTTATCAGCAGCCACAAGCCTGTTAGGTTGTTTTTCATTTGGAGCAAACAGGACGCGGTCGATTCTTTGGAGTCGGCCGCGTTTTGTTTTTGGCGCATATTTCGAAACGAGGCTGAGTAAGTGACTGATTGCCGCAGTGACATTAACTCTGCGGCGATCAAGTGCTGATTGCTTTGATCCTCAACATCTCGCTGCTACACTCGGAAATCGTTCTTCGATTTCACAATTCACGAGTTTACGGTCACCCAACGTGTCGGCTCCGAACATTGAAACCATCGTCTCCCTCGCGAAACGTCGCGGCTTCGTTTATCCCTCGTCCGAAATTTACGGCGGCCTGGGCAGCGCCTGGGACTACGGTCCCATGGGCATTGAGCTTTACAACAATGTGAAGCAGGCCTGGTGGCGCTGGATGGTTTACGAACGCGATGACATTGAAGGACTCGATTCGTCGATCATCCTGAATCGAAAAGTTTGGAAGTATTCCGGCCACGAAGAGACGTTCAATGATCCTTTGGTTGACTGTCGCGAGTGTCATGGCCGTTGGCGCGCGGATAAACTTGAAGGCGGAAAGTGCCCGAGTTGCGGATCGACAAATCTTACCGAACCGCGCCCCTTCAACCTGATGTTCCGTACGCAGGTGGGCGCGACCTCTGAAGACGATCCCGATTCGCTGGTCTATCTGCGGCCCGAAACCGCGCAGGGGATCTTCATCAATTTTCTCAATGTGCTCAATACGAGCCGGCGCAAATTGCCGTTCGGCGTAGCCCAGATTGGCAAATCGTTCCGTAACGAAGTCACGCCCGGCAACTTCATATTCCGCACCCGCGAGTTCGAACAGATGGAGATGGAGTATTTCGTCAAGCCGGGTGAAGACGAGACTGCTCATCAGGAATGGATCGATGCCTGTTACCAGTGGTTTGAAAGCATCGGCATTTCGCGCGCGAACCTGCGACTATACGAGCAGCCTAAAGAAGAGCTGGCGCACTACGCCAAGCGCACGGTCGATATTCAGTACCGGTTCTTCCCTGAGCGTGATGATGATGAGCGCCAATGGGACGAGTTGATGGGCATCGCGAATCGAACGGATTTCGATCTCAAGACTCATTCGAAGAAACCCGAAGATGCCGAAGGTAAGCGGGTTAATCCTGATTCAACAGATGACCTGTCTTACTTTGACGAGCAGACCAAGCAGCGGTTTTATCCCTACGTGATTGAGCCGGCTGCCGGCGTTAATCGCACCGTGCTGGCGGTCCTGATGGATGCGTATTCAGAGAGGACGAATGACAAAGGCGAGACGCGGGTGATTCTAAAGCTTCAGCCTTCGATGGCGCCGATTAAGGTTGCGGTGCTGCCCCTGGCGAAGAACAAGCCGGAGATTGTCGGCATGGCCAAAGCGATCAAGCGATCTTTGCAGCCGATCCTGCGAGCGGTTTATGACGACACCGGCGGCATCGGCAAGTTGTACGCGCGGCAGGATGAAATCGGGACGCCTTTCTGCGTCACGGTGGATCACCAATCACTGGAAGACGAAGCGGTGACGGTACGCGACCGCGATACCTGGGAACAGGAACGAGTGAAGGTCGCCGACCTCGCCGAGCAGCTCCGGTCCCGATTGGTTAGCCCGGCCGGTGTCGGATCAAGCTGATAAGGTTATCTTCACAACCGAAGGGTGTACGACTCGATTCTGCGACGCAGGGGTGATTGGAGTCCTCCCGGCTACTGGTCGTTGATTCCTTTCTGGAGCAAAGACAGCAATGACAGAAGCACAAAGGAAAACAGAAGTCGCGATTTCATTTCTTAAGCTCGCCGCGTCCGGAAAGCTGGACGAGGCTTACAGCAAAGTGAGCTCGAGCTTTCGTCACCACAATCCTTACTTTGCCGGCGATGCAGGTTCGCTAAAGGCCGGCATGGCCCAAGCAGCCGAGAAATTTCCGGGCACGACGCTGGAGGTTCAGCACACCTGGGAAGATGGCGACCTGGTAGCGATTCACTCCCGAGTCTCTCACGGACCAGACCAGCCCGAGATTGCGGTCGTTCACATGTTTCGTTTTGAGAGCGATCAAGTCGCCGAGCTCTGGGATGTGAGCATGCAGGCGCCGGCAGATTCGCCGAACGAGAATGGGTTGTTTTGAGCAGGTGTCAGAAGTCCGACCGTGAGGGAGGGCAGCTCATCGCCGGTTGCGTAAGCGCGTTTCTGACACTATCCGACCAGCCTGATCAAGTGATAGTTCTTGCCGCCCTTCCGTAACACCAGCACCTGACCGTCGATAAACTCTGACAGCGTTACAGGCTTGCGCATGTCATCTACACGCCGGTTGTTCATAGCTACTCCACCGCCCTGCACCAGCCGTTTGGCTTCGCCTTTGGAAGGCGCAAGGCCGGACAGTACCAGGGCATCGCCGAGTGTGAAACCATCACTTTCCAGCTTTGACTTCTCGATGGCCGTCGACGGTACGTCCTCGAAGATGTCGAGGATTTCACTCACACTGAGCCCGCTAATCTCTTTGCCAAACAAAACCTCCGACGCGCGCACGGCTTTATCCAGTTCGGTCTCGCCGTGAAGCATCGTGGTCACCTGGCGCGCTAATTCTTTCTGCGCCTGTCGTTGCTCGGGCGCTGTTTGCAGCGCCTGCTCGAGTTCGCTGATCTCAGCGCGCGACAACCAGGTGAAGTACTTCAGATAAGTAATCACTTCGCGATCGTCTGTGTTCAGCCAGAACTGGTAGAAGCGATATGGCGAGGTTAGCTTCGCGTCCAGCCAGACGGCGCCCGCTTCAGTCTTGCCGAACTTAACCCCTGATGCCGTCGTCACGAGCGGGAAAACCAGCGCGTGCGTTTTCGCGCCGCGCACGCGGCGAATTAAGTCGACGCCGGCCAGAATATTTCCCCACTGGTCGCTGCCCCCCATCTGCAAAGTGCAGTTGTAACGATCATGCAGCACCAGGTAGTCATAGGCCTGCAGCAAAGGATAACTGAATTCGGTAAACGAGATTCCTTCTTCCGATTCCAGCCGCCGGCTGATTGCTTCCTTCCCAATCAGATTGTTTACGGTGAAATGCTTGCCTACGTCGCGCAGGAATTCCATCATCGTAATCGGACCAAGCCAATCAGCGTTGTTGATAATCCGGGCGGGATTCTCCGTCGCTTCGAAATCGAGCAGGCGGGCCAGTTGCTCTTTGATTCCGGCGACGTTTTCCTCGACCTGTTCACGACTCAGCAGCAGCCGCTCTTTTGTCTTGCCGGACGGATCCCCGATCAGGCCGGTGCCGCCGCCGGCAATAGCGATGGGTGTATGACCTGCCCGTTGCGCGCGCGCGAGTCCCATGATCGTCGAAAGCGAACCGACGTGCAGGCTCGCCGCCGACGGATCAAAGCCGATGTAGGCGGTCAGCTTCTCGCGAGCCAGCACCTCCCGCAGTTCCGGGGTCGCTTCATAGAGCATGCCCCGCCACTCAAGTTCATCGAAGAGGTTCA
>JADMIO010879509.1_pt1 | contig 19325 bp, 9 predicted proteins | sample 8958161 | NCBI WGS metagenome assembly JADMIO01 (sample SAMN16585339, study PRJNA669376) | soil metagenome | isolation source: Crop rotation soil | place: USA: Cullars Rotation, Alabama | collected 2011
TGCTGGCATCTGCCTTTTATGGGCAGCAGTGGTTGACTGCCTCCTCCGCTGGCAAAAATCTTGATGGAGGCGCCACCCTTCCCGCCCCGACCGGAGTTTCGGCTTCGGACAGAGATTACATAGATAAAGTGAGCGTCATGTGGAACACCGTGCGCGGCGCGGCGCTGTACCGGATTTTCCGCAGCACCGGCAACACGCCGTCATCGGCGATTGAAGTCGGAACGACCGCCGCCAACTATTTTTTCGACACGACGGCCGTCGTCGATCAGAACTATTTTTACTGGGTGCGCGCTGAAAACGGCGGCTCAATGAGCAGTTTGAGCAGCTCCGATCAGGGTTTGCGGGCGGTCGGAACATTTCATTCGAGCATTTTCTCTCCTTTATCTCCGCCGCCGACGCCGGACGGAAACGCGGTCACGGCAGCCAAAGCCTCTCTCGGCAAAGCACTGTTCTGGGATGAACAGCTCTCTTCGACGCTGACGGTCTCCTGCGGAACCTGTCACCAGGCGAGCAGGAGCGGCTCCGACCCGCGCACTATCGTCAACGATCTGCGCTCCACCAATCCGGGTTTCGACAACCTGTTTAATACGGCCGACGATGTGTTCGGTTCGCCCGGCGTGCCGCTCAACAATCAGGACGGGACGTACTCGCCTTCAAATTTTTTCGGCTTTAACGCACAGGTCACGGGGAGAAAAGCCCCGTCATACCTGAATTCGGGTTTTGCTTTTAACGGCCTGTTCTGGGATGGACGCGCGTCAAACACTTTTCGTGACCCGCTGACCAATCAGGCGCTGCTGCCGGAGTGGGGCGCGCTCGAAAGCCAGGTTTTAGGGCCGCCGGTTTCCAACGCGGAGATGGGGCACGGCAATCGAAACTGGACGCAGGTCGCGCAACAGATCGCCGCCGCGAAGCCTCTGGCGCTCGCGGGCAATATTCCGCCGTCGCTGGCCGAATGGATCAACGGGCGGACTTATCCGGAACTCTTTGCGGAAGCCTTCGGGACGCCGGAAGTGACTCCGGCGCGGATCGCAATGGCCATCGCGACGCACGAAAGGACTCTCTTTTCCGACCGCTCGCCGCTTGATAGATGGAGCGCGCAGATCGAGCAGCTGACGGCGCAGGAGAACAGAGGCATGGAGGTCTTCGTCGCATCCAATTGCAGCAGTTGTCACGGCGGCCCGCTCCTGTCAGATCAGAACTTTCATAACATCGGCCTGCGCCCGCAAAATGAAGACATCGGACGCGAAGCTGTGACCGGCAGGATTCAAGACCGTGGGAGATTCAAAACTCCGTCGCTCAGAAATGCGGAGCTGCGCGGGCCTTACATGCATAACGGGCGCTTTCAGACGCTTGAAGAGGTGGTCGAATTCTATAATCGCGGCGGTGATTTCGATGCGCCGAACGTTGATGACATCATTCAACCGCTTAATCTGACCACCGAGCAAAAGGCCGATCTCGTCGCCTTCTTAAAACGCCCGATGACCGACCCGCGCGTGAGAGACGAGCTGCCGCCCTTTGACCGCCCGCAGCTGTATACCGAATCGAATCACGTTCCGGTCATCACCGGCACGGGGCGCGCGGGCTCCGGCGGCATCATCCCGCAAGCGGTCGCCATCGAGCCGCCGCTCGCCGGTAATCCGAGTTTTACAGTGGCCACGGCGAAGGGCCTGGGCGGCGCGCAGGCTGTGCTGGTCATTGATGCAAACGATCCGGGCGTCGGCTCGTCAATTCCGGCGAGCGGCTCTTTCGTGCGCGTCGCGCTCAATCTTTCCGGCAGCGGCAACGGCAACGGTTTCGGCTCGGTCAGCCTGCCGATTCCGAACACTCCGGCTCTCATCGGTCAAACTTTTTACGGGCGCTGGTACGTGACCGACGCGGGCGCGGCAAACGGGTTTGCGGTCACGCAGGCGTTTCGCTTTACGGTCTTCGGAGATTCTTCAACCGTCACGCACAAAGCGCCCGCCGATTTTGACGGCGACGGCAAAACGGATGTCTCTGTGTTTCGCCCATCGAACGGCAACTGGTATATCAGCCACAGCTCCAACAACGCTTTCCGTGCGGAGCAGTTCGGCGCCAGCGGCGATCAGATTGCACCGGGTGATTATGACGGAGATGGTCGGGCGGACGTGGCAGTCTTTCGCCCCGACACAGGCTATTGGTACATCCTGCACAGTTCCAACGGCTCGTTCCGCGCCACGCAGTTCGGGCAGGCCGGAGACATTCCGGCCGCAGCAGATTTCGATGGAGACGGTAAAACAGACATCGCGCTCTATCGTCCCTCAAACAACTACTTCTATCTGCTCTACAGCTCAGACAATTCGTTCCACTTCCAGCCCTGGGGCACGAGCGGCGACCTGCCCGTGCTGGGAGACTATGACGCGGACGGCAAGACGGACTTCGCCATCTTCCGACCAACGGGCGCAGTCTTCTATATCCTGAGAAGCACGGACGGCACGGTCATCGGCCAGCAGTTCGGACAGAGCGGAGACAGGCCGGTCGCCGCAGACTTTGACGGTGACAGCAAGGCTGACATCGGAGTCTACAGACCGGGCACAGGCGGCTGGTATATGCTCCACAGCTCTGACAACAGCTTTCATGGAGTGGCCTGGGGAGCCAGCGTAGATATTCCATCAGCCGGAGAGTATGACGGAGATGGCAGGTGGGATGTAGCAATCTTCCGACCCTCGACGGGCACCTTCTATATCTTGCAGAGCACCAGCAATAGCTTGAGGGCTCATCAGTTCGGCGCGAATGGCGACGTGCCCGTGCCCTCTGCTTATGTGCCATAACTCGTAATAACTCACTCTGATTGTTCCGCGAAGAAGGCGCGCCAGTGGTCGCCTTCGATGGCGGCCTTGAGCCAGTAGCTGTAGCATTCGGGCTCTAAGAGCAACCCGCGGCGCAGCTCTGCCAAAGTCACCCAGCGCCAGTCCTCTACCTCCGCCGGGTCTGGCGCGGGGTCGCCTTCGTGCGTGCCGACGAGGACGTGATCGTATTCGTGCTCGATGAGCGCGCCGTCCATCTCCGCACGGTAGAGGAACTCGAAGGCCGCGCGCAGCTCGCAGTCAAAGCCCATCTCCTCGCGCAGGCGACGGCGCGCGGCGGCGTGGGTCGTCTCGCCCGGACGCGGATGGCCGCAGGCAGTATTCGACCAGAGGCCACCCGAATGGTATTTGGTGCGCGCGCGCTTCTGTAGCAGCAGACGCTTCTCCGCGTCGAAGACGAAGACGGAGAAAGCCCTGTGCAGCACGCCTTCGACGTGTGCCTGTAGCTTCTCCACGACGCCCAGCTCGCGGTCTTGCGCGTCAACCAGAATCAGTTGTTCGGCCGCCATGGATTCAATCTTACCAGAAGACAAAGAATCTCGCGCACAGGCGCCAAGGCGCCAAGAAAAGCACGCCAGGCTCAGCAACTCTCAACAGCTTAGTGTTCTTCCTTTGCGCCTCTGCGTGAACTGCCTTAAAGAATTTTACCCTCTCTCCGCGAGATTGCATTAAAATGATGTGACGCGTGCGTGGCCTCGCGCCATGCTGTAATGGAAAGCGTTCCTTTCTTCAGCCTGAGTAATGATGACCGACATCATTGATGAAGCGTAAACGCCCGCAACCCTTCCGGCAGAGGTCTGCTCGCAGGTGGCTCGTCCCGCTGCTGCTCTGCGCCGTCTGCTTCGCGCAGGCGGGACGCGCAGAGACTTCCCTTCCCGTTCAGAACGCACAGCTTTCAGCAGGCGACACAGCCGACCCGGCGCGGCTCGGACGCGTCGCCTTCAGCCAGTTCACAGACCGCAACGGGCTGCCGCAGAACGCGATTCAGGCGATGGCCTTCGACGCGCAGGGCTATCTCTGGGTCGGCACGCAGGACGGCGCAGCCTATTACAACGGGCGCACCTGGACTATCGTCAACATGCCGCACCGCACGGTCTCGAACTTCGTCCGCAGCATCCTCGTCACGAGCGACGGGAGCATCTGGTTCGGACGCCAGGAGGGCGGCGCGGCGCGTTTGAAGGATGGAGCATGGACGACGTTCGACGAGACGAACGGGCTGCCGGACAAGCGCGCCAATGCGCTCCTTGAGACGCGCGCGCCGGACGGAACGCAGCTCATCTGGATCGGCACCGACAAGGGGCTGGCACGCGTTCAGGGAGATCAGTTGACGCGCTTCGACGCCGCGAACGGCTTGCCGGACAATCACGTCAACAGTCTGGCTGAGACGAAGGAGGCGGATGGCAGTTCGGTGCTCTGGGTCGGCACGGATAACGGGCTCGCGCGATTCTCCCAGGGCGCCTGGCAGAAGTTCGGAAAGGGCGAGGGGCTGGCGGCGAAGATCATCACGAGCCTCCTGGCCACGACGGGCGAGCGCGGTCAGACTGTTTTATGGGTCGGAGCGACGGACGATTTGGCGCGGCTGGAGATAGCGGAGCACCGCTGGACGAATTTTGAAGCGCAGGCCGGATACCCGACGCGCAACATCGTGTGTCTGACAGAGACGGTCGAAGCGGGCGGTGCGCGCACGCTCCTGGCGGGGACGGACGGCTTCGGCCTCGTCCGTTACGAAGCGGGAGGCGCGTGGAATGTCCTCGGCGCGCGCGAAGGTCTGCCGGGCAACAGCGTCTTCAGCCTGCGCCCGCAGACGGGCGAGCGCGGGACTGAAATCCTTTGGATCGGCACCAATGGCGGCGGCCTCGCGCGCCTCTCTCTCGGCGGCTGGCGCAGCTTCACTCCGGCCAACGGCCTTCCGGCCAGCTCCGTTTACAGCATCTTCGAGACTACGGACGCGGGCCACCGCGCGATGTGGTTCGGGACTTACGGCGGCGGCCTCGCGCGGCTACAGGATGGCGCGTGGACGGTCTTCGATAAAAGCTCCGGGATGCCGGACACGACCGTCTTCGAGATGCTGGAGACGACGCTGGATGATGGCGAGCACGTGCTGTGGGCCGGGACGAAGAGCGATGGCATAGTGCGTTTCGAGAACGGGCGCTGGCTCAAACACGATCTCGAAAAATCTTTCGGCGGAGCGACTGTGCGCAGCATGCTCGCGACGACGGACGAGACGGGCGCGCGCGTCGTCTGGGTCGCGACCGGAGCGCGCGGCCTGGCGCGGCTCTTTAAAAACAGGTGGACGTTCTTCGACACGAATAACGGCTTTCCGCACAACAGCGTCTTTGAGATGGCCGAGAGCACTGAGACGGACGGGACGCGCGTGCTGTGGGTCGCGACCGGCGGCGGGGGCGTCGTGCGCTACGCGAAGAATCACTGGCAGGTCTTCGATGTCAACTCCGGCCTCCCGACCAACTCCGTCGTCAGCCTGCACGTCAGCCGGAGCCCGGACGGCAGACAGTTCCTGTGGGCCGGGACGGAGGGCGGCGGCCTCTCGCGCCTGGAGCTGAACAAGGAGTCGCAGCACTGGACGACCTACAGCGATACGACCACGCCGGCGATCCCCAACAACACGATTTATCAGATCGTAGAGGACGCGCGCGGGCGCATCTACTTCAGCCACAACAAAGGCGTGACCCGCCTCACGTCTCCGGCTGCGGACGCGGCCGAGTACGAAGTCTATACCTTTACGACGGAAGACGGTCTGCCGAGCAACGAGGGCAACGGCGGCGTCTCCTACGTGGACTCGCAGGGACGCATCTGGTTCGGCACGGTCGCAGGCGCGGCCGTCTACGACCCCGCGCAGGAGCTTGCCGCAGAGACCGCCAATCATCTCTACATTGAGCGCGCTTTGATCAACGACAAGCCGCGCACGCTCTCTTCGCTCGACACGCTCGCACACAATGAGAACCATCTGACCATCGAGTACGCCCTGCTCTCTTTCAAGCATGAAGACGGCACGCGCTATCGCACGCAACTCGTCGGCATCGAAGCAGAGCCTTCGGCGTGGACGAGCGATTTTAAGAGAGAGTACACCGCGCTCCCCGCGGGCGATTACGTCTTCAAGGTCTGGGGCAAAGACTACGCCGGGCATGTGACGGAGCCGGTCACCCTCTCGTTCAGAGTTAAGCCCGCGCTGTGGCGCACGTGGTGGGCTTACACGCTCTATCTGTTCGGGCTGGTCGGGCTGGTCTACGTCGGCGTGCGTTATCGCACGCGCGCGCTCAGGCGGCGCAACGCTTTGCTTCAGGGCAAAGTGGACGAGCGCACGCGCGAGCTGGCGGAGACGGTCGAAGAGCTGAAAGAGTCTGAGCAGCGCGCTCACACTTACGCGCAGGCCAAGAGCCAGTTTCTCGCCAACATGTCGCACGAGATACGCACGCCGATCAACGGCGTCATCGGGATGACGAACTTGCTGCTCGACACGCCGCTCACGCGCGAGCAGCGCGAACGCGCGGAGCTGGTCAAACGCTCCGGCGACATGCTGCTGAAGATCATCAATGACATCCTTGACTTCTCGAAGATCGAGGCCGGAAAGCTGGAGCTGGAGACGATTGACTTCGACCTCTCGACGGCGATTGAAGATGTGCTGGAGCTGGTCGCGCGCAAGGCGCAGGCGAAGGGACTGGAGCTGGCGAGCTTCGTCGCGCCGGACGTGCCGCAGGCATTGCGCGGCGACCCGATTCGCCTCCGCCAGATTCTGATCAATCTCGTGGACAATGCGATCAAGTTTACGGAGCGCGGCGAGGTCTCCGTGCGCGTCAATCTGCTGGCGGCGACGGGTCACACGATCAGGTTGCGCTGCGAGGTGCTCGACACCGGCATCGGTCTCGAAAAAGAGACGCTCGCGCAGCTCTTCCAGCCCTTCACGCAGGCCGACAGCTCGACGACGCGCAGGTACGGCGGCACTGGCCTGGGGCTCTCCATCGCCAAGCAGCTCGTCGAGCTGATGCGCGGAGAGATCGGAGCCGAGAGCGCGCCCGGCTCCGGCAGCCGCTTCTGGTTCACAGCCAGTTTCGAGCAAGCCGCACTCGCCGCGCCGCGCGCTCCCGTCCACAGCGCCTTTCAAGCTCGGCGCGTGCTCTATGTCGGCCCGCAGGGCACGCAGCGCGAGAGCATCCACGCGCAGCTCGAAGCGTGGCGGATGCAGACGACCTGTGCGGAGGACGGCGCGCGCGCGCTGGCGACCGTGCGCGAGGGCGAGCCCTTCGATCTACTGTTGATCGACTCGCGGCTCGCGGATATGTTGGGGCACGAGCTGGCTCAGACCCTCGCCTTCGAGAGTCCGAAGTCAGAGGCTCCGATCATTCTGCTCACTTCGCTCGAAGAGCGACGGACGCTGTCCGGGAAATTCCATCTCCTGACCAAGCCGGTCAGGCGCGCGGAGTTATACGGCAGCCTGTGCGCCGCGCTTCAGCTCATAGACGATCTGCCGCAGACGCGCGCGCGTGCTTACGCAGAGCCCGCGAGCATCCTGGAACTGCCGCAAGTGGAGCCGCAGCTGGAAACGGCGGGCGCGGATTTCCGGCTCCTGCTGGTCGAAGACAATCAGACGAACAAGCAGGTCGCGGTGAGCACGCTGGCCCAGCTCGGCTATCGCATCGAGAGCGTCTCCAACGGGCGCGAAGCCGTCCACGCGTTGCAAGAGGCCGAGTACGATCTGGTCTTTATGGATTGCCACATGCCTGTCATGGACGGCTTTGAGGCGACGGCCGAGATTCGCCGCCGCGAGCCGAACGCGCAGCGCCGGACGCCGATCATCGCCATGACCGCCAGCGCCCTGCCCGAAGACCGCGCGCGCTGTCTGGCCGTCGGCATGGATGATTACCTGACGAAACCTTTGCACCGTGAAGAGCTGCGCGCGATTCTCGCGCGCTGGCTGCCCGTGGACGGCAACCGGCGCGCGGCGAGTTTCGGCTTCGGGGCGGCGGCCGCTACGCAGGCGGACGGGACGCTCGATGCGGAAGCCCTGAACAACCTGCGCCAGCTCGGCGGCCCGGATCAGAGCTTTCTGCGGGGCTTGATCGAAATCTTTCTGCGGGAGAGCGTCGAGCGTCTGGCGCGGATGCGCGCGGCCGTGGCGCAGAGAGACGCGCAGGCCCTGCGGCACGTCGCGCACACGCAGCGCGGAGCCTCTCTCAACTTCGGCGCGCGCCGCATGGCCGTGATCTGCGAAGAATTAGAGCATGATCGTGACACGCACGGCGCCGCGTCTCGGCCTGAAGATGAAGCCGTTCTGACACGCCTCGAAGAGGAGTTCGCACGCGTGCGCGCGGCGCTGGAGGCCGCCATCTCTCCCGCGCACGCCGGAGAGCTTTAGCCAGTCCAGCTCAGGCTTTCATCCTCCCGCTGCTTGCGTCGCTTCTCGACATACATCAACTCGTCACCACGCGCCAGCAGCTCTTCGATAGTCTGCTCTTCTTCCAGACTGCCGCGCACGAGGCCCGCGCTGACGGAGAGCGCGTAGGGCAGAGCGCTCTCTTTGTTGTAACGGCGCAGGTTCTCTTGCAGGCGCGTGAGGCTCGTGCGGGCGTTCGTCCGCTCGGCTTGTGTTTCGAGAATCACGAACTCGTCGCCGCCGATGCGCGCGATGATGTCCGAGCTGCGGAAGGTGCGGCGCAGGAGGTCTGCGAGATGCCTGAGCGCGTTCGAGCCCTCCTCGTGCCCGTGCGTGTCGTTGATCTTTTTGAGGCCGTCCATGTCCGCATAGATCAGCGAGGTCTCGGCGCGCGCGCGGCGTGCGGCCTTGAGGTGCTGGTCTGCGAGCGTGAAAAAGCCGCGCCGGTTATAGAGCCCCGTCAGCTCGTCCGTCAGCGAGAGCGTGCGCAGGGTCTCCTGCGCCTGCTTGAGCTGGCTCAGCGCCTGCTCCAGCTCTTCGACTCTCTGCGCGAGGCTGCGTTGCAGCTCGACGATGCGAATGCCGACCTCCACGCGCGCGTGCAGCTCTTCGCTGTCGAACGGCTTGATGACGTAATCATCCGCTCCGGCTTCGAGGCCCGCGACGATGTCCGGCTTGCCGCTTTTGGCCGTCAGCAGGATGAGATAGACGGGCGTCTGGCTCGGCACGCGGCGCACGCGGCGACAGACGCCGATGCCGTCAATCTCCGGCATGTTGAGGTCCAGGATGGCGAGCTTGGGAGCCGACGCGCTCTGCAAGACCTCCCACGCGACCGAGCCGTCACAGGCTTCGATCACCTCATGCCCCCACGATTCGAGCGTCGTCCTCAGCACTCGTCTGGAAACGGTTTCATCTTCGGCGATGAGAATCTTCAAGCGCGTGTCCTTATTATTTAAGCAGCCGGGAAAGCCAGTGCATGATGTTGAGCGCGAACTGTCGGTCGTCTGTGCCCTTGCGATTCATCCCCATCTGCACCTCTGCGCGTCCGAACGTCTGCGCGGCCTCGCCTCTGAGAATCTGCGCCGAGAGCATCGCGGCCTCGCCGAGCACGACGACGCGCCCCCTGCCATGTTTGAGCGCCACTCCCTGCGCGCGTCCGGCCGCCGAAGTTTCCACCACCTCCTGAGGCCCTGCCGCCCCCTTCCCGTCACGAGCCGTGTCGGAGAGTTTGAGCAAAGCAATGCTGCCCGCAGGCCCCTTCAAAGATTGTCCGGTAAAGCTCAGCACCAGCTTCACGCGCTCCGAAGCATTACGGCCGCGCGTGATGGCATGGTCTCCGAGCAGCTTGTTGTCGGCGGAAAAGATCAGAAAGGTCGGCCTGCCGGTCTCTGCGTCGTGATTGGACGCATCGCTCGTGTACGCCTTACTCATCCCGACGCCGAAGCGCGCCGACATCATCTCCGCCGCCGAGCCGAACGGAGCGTGGTCTGCGATCAACAACAAAGAGCCGCCCGCGCGTACCCAGTCGCGCACGGCATCACACTCCTCGGCGGTGAAAGCAGATTCACTCACTCCCGGCATGTCCTGCCGTTCCTCGCCGAGGGCGTTGGCGATGACCAGCACGTCATAGCCCGCCAGCGTCTTCGCCTCGAACTTCTTCGCGTTCGAAGTTATGACGTAACCGTCGCTCCTCATCAGCTCCGCGAAGGGCTTGTAGCGGCCCGTCGCCGTATGAAAATTGTTGTGCGCTTCATCAAAGAGAATCTTCGGGTGCTTCTTCTCATAGGCCGGATGCGCGACGCGCGCGTCAAAGTTCGGGTCGGCCATCTGCTGCCCGGCCGTGAACGCGCACAGAGCGGCGAAACAGAGCGCGACGGCCGGAATCTTCGTCCTCAAGCTTTTCATACTCAGCCCTCAAAATAATTTTAACGCATCAGCAGGCCGGAAGGGTTTGAAAAATAGGCCGCGACCCGCTCGAAATAATGGCCGACATCCAGTCCGTCCACTAGCGCGTGATGCACCTCCACAGAGAGCGGCATCTTGAATACGCTGCCGTCCTCATAATGCTTTCCGAAAGACACTTTCGGAATCGAGTCCTCTGTGCCCCAGCGCCGCGCGTGCGTGACGCTGGTAAATGAGACCCACGGCAGGACTGAACAGTGAATCACATCATCGCGTCCGTCTTCGGCCATCCCAACACTGTCAGGCGCGGAGCGCGCCTGCTCAATCGCCCTTCTCCCGCTCTCCTGAAAGCGCTCGAAGTCTTCATCGTAATCGAAATAGCAGAACCTGAATCGCCCGTCATCGAGCAGCACAGTGGTTCCGGCATGGATGCGCTCATGCACCAGCACGCGCCCGTCGCGCAGGCGATAGCGGAAGGGCTCCAGCTCGTTGACGACCTTGAGGATCACGAAGTGATAGGCGAGCGTGAACGAGAGCCCCGGCCCCGCGCGCGTCAGTTCCAGCAGGGCGGTCACGTCCACCTGCGCGCAGACATTGAAGAATGGGTTGTCATAGTCTTTGAAGAAATGAAAGATCGGACGCCGATGCCATTTCTCGATGTCTAAGTAAGTAGCCATTGCTCGACACTATAAACCGATTGGCGCTTCGGAAGGAAGATTAACCACAGAGGACACAGAGGACAACATCACTAGCATGGCTTTCATGTCGGCGCTGTCTCCCTCTGTCTCCTCTGTGGTGAAATATCGTTGACAGTAACGATGGAGTTTACCTAAGATGAGCCCCACACAAAGGTTCCGTCGTCTCAGCAATTCTAACGAACATTCCGGGCGGTTCGCACCCTTCGCGCGTAGGACTCCTTGATCCGTAAGGAGCAACTTCAAACTTTCCGCAGCAGACCGATAAGAGGAGAAAACCATGCAGCGCATCTTAGTTCGGACCATGGGCGTATGGCTCAAGAGATGTGTGTTGTGCCTGTTCGTCGCCTGCGCGCTCGCGCCCCACACCTGGGGGCAGGCGCAGATCGCTTCCGCCGCTTTGCAGGGCGTGATCTCAGACGAATCGGGCGGGGTTGTTCCGGGAGCCGCCGTCGAAATCAAAAACCTCGAGACCAACCAGAGCAGAACTGTGACGACAGATGAAGACGGGCGCTACATCTTCCTGCAATTGTCGCCGGGCGACTATACGATGACCGTCTCGCACCAGGGCTTCGCGACCGTCGTCCAGGAGGGACTGACCCTCACGGTCGGCCAGGCCGCCGCGCTCAATCTGCAACTCAAGGTCTCGCAGGTAGAGGCGCGGGTCACGATCACGGCGCTGCCGGTCGTGGATACGCTGAAGACTGAATCCAGCTCGACGCTCAATGAGAAGACGGTCGAGACCACGCCCATCCTCGGCCGCAAGTTTGAAGACCTGCTGACGTTGACGCCGGGCGTCAGCATCGTGCAGGGGCCGGACGGCGACGAGATAAATTTCGCGGGGCAGCGCGGCGTCTTCAACAACGTCAGCCTCGACGGCGGCGACTACAACAACGGCTTCTTCGGCGAGCAGGTCGGAGGCCAGCGCGCAGCGATTGACATCACGCTCGAAGCCGTGCAGGAGTTTCAGGTAGTCGCGACCGGCGCGACCGCCGAGTTCGGCCGGACGGCCGGCGGCATCATCAACGTCATCACCAAATCCGGGACCAACGATTTTCACGGCAGCGCCTTTTACTTCCAGCGCCTGCGCGCCCTCTCTTCCAGCACTTCGGACGGCAGACCGCTCACGGGCTTTCACCGCGAGCAGTTCGGCGGCACTGTCGGCGGCCCCATCAAGCGCGACAAGATGTTCTTCTTTCTCGCCTTTGAGCAGGTGCTTGAAGACCTGACGCGCGCCAACCTGAGCGAGCAGCTCGGCGCGACGCCCTGTCCGGTTGCGGCGCCGACGGTTCTCGCCAATGAAGCTTTGATTAACGGCAACAGCGACTGCCAGCGTCTCGCGCTGATCAATTTTTACCGGGCGCGTCTGAATCAGGAGGAAGGGCTGCCGATTCAGCGCCCGATCCGGAACTCGGCCGTGCTCGGCAAGTTCGACTGGACGATCAATCAAGCGAACAAGCTGGCGCTCTCCTATAATTTCGATTACTCGAAGAACACGAATCAGACCTTCGACGTGCCGACCTATGGCAACTCCGCCAACGGCATCGAAGGCCCGTCGAAGATCAACGTCTTCAACGCCAACCTCTTCACCTTCGTTTCGCCGACGATGGTCAACGAGGCGCACTTTACCTACGGGCGCGAGGAACGGCCACGCTCCGCCATCCCGTCCAACGTCTTCGCCGACACGGCCATCGGCTTCAATCCCAGCTTCCGTTTCGGCAATCCCTTCTTTCTCCAGCCGAATGTGGACGAGCTGATCTGGCGCACGCAGGTCAAGGACAACTTCTCCATCGTCAAAGGGCCGCACACGATCAAGTTCGGCGGCGAGTGGCTGCACACAGTCAACACGCAGGTCTTTCGCGGATTCTTTACCGGCCGCTACATCTTCGACTCTGTGACGGGCTTCCTGCGCTACGCTTCGCCGACCGCGCCCGGCGGATTCGGGAATACGACGATTGAATGCGTCGGGGCCGGAGGCGTCGTGACGTGGATCACGCGCGGGCTCGGCGAGGTGTGTCCCGCCGGGAGCAACGTTAGTGGCCCGCTGCTCCTCTACTTACAGAACGGGATCCCGACCGGCATCGCGAACGTGCCGCCGCCCGGCGCGTCGAGCATCAAGAACGAAGACCTCGGCCTGTACATTCAGGATAAGTGGCAGATCAAGAGAAACTTTACCCTCAATTACGGTCTCCGCTGGGAAGCGCAAATCTTCCCCGAACCCGTCATCCCTCCGTCGCAGACGGCTTACGGCGCGCTCCTGAACGACCCGCGCTTCCCGTCCGACGGAACCTTGCACAGTCCGAAGAAGGAGTTTCAGCCGCGCGTCGGTTTCGCCTGGGACATCGGCGGCCGTGGCAAGTCCGTGCTACGCGGAAGTTATGGAATTTTCTACGGGCGGCAGAACATGCTCTCGCAGGTCGGCTCGATCACGGACAACGGCGCGCAGCAGTTCGGCATTACCTGCGCTTCGACCTTCGCCTTCACCTGTTTCGGAGCTTCGACCGCGCCGCCCGTTTATCCAAACATCTTCCCGGCCACGCCGCCCGGCACGATCCCGCCGGGCGCGGCCGTGCGCGTCTTCAGCAAGAACTACGCGAACCCGCGCATCTACACCACGAATGTGCAGTTCGAGCAGCAGTTGGCCGAAGACTTCGCGCTCTACCTGGATTTCACACACTCGCAGGGCGTGCATCTGACGCGCTTTCTGAACTACGCGCGGACGGGACTCTTTCCCACGCTCGGCGACATCTTCGTCACGAGCGCCAACGGCAAGTCGCTCTACAACGGCTTCACTGTCGGCGTCAGGAAACGCTTCAGCCGCCACTATCAGTTCGAGGGCAATTACGTCTTGGCGAAAGATAAGGACGACGATTCCAACGAGCGCGACCCGTTCACAGACCGCTCGTTCGACATCAACAACCTGAGCCTCGACTATGCCCTCTCGGACAGAGACATCCGGCACAAGTTCAATTTCTACATGTACGCGGAGCTGCCCTGGCATCTGGAATTTTCGCCGCGCATACAGGCGCGCTCGGCGCAGCCCATCACGCCCACCGTGCGCACGGCGACCAATCGCAACACCTTGCGCAAAGATAACAACTACTTCTCCTTCGACTGGCGATTGCAACGTCCGTTCCGGTTCGCTGACAGATACGAGCTGATTCCGATTCTGGAGATGTTCAATACCTTCAACAACGCGAACAACATCAACCCGCTCAGCACGCCCGGCCTCTTCAACTTCGACGGCTTTCTACGGCAGGGCGTCGGCGACCCGCGCCAGCTTCAACTGGCTTTGCGGTTTACATTCTGACCAGGCGATTCAAACAGGGATGGACAGGAGAGACAGGATCAAAGAGAAGCTCTTGAGACTTCTCTTTGATCCTGTCAGCCGAAGGCGACGGAGCTTTCGCCGTCGTTGATATGGATACCTGATGGATTAAGGTCTACTCAAAGGTCAGCGGCGAGTGGAAGATGGCCGGGCGCGCGGGCGTGCTCGGTGATTCCTGATAAAGTTAGCAGCCCGCTTCAGCGCTTGATGGCCGGGATGATCTCGTCGCCGACGATCTGCTCGCGCCAGCGCCCCCAGATTCCGCCCTGCATAAAATTCCCGCCGGTGAAGACGACCGTCAGCTCCAGCTCCGGAATCACGATCAGCAACTGACCGCCGTTGCCGCTCGCCTCATATTCACGAAAGGTGCGCCCGCCTGAGGTCGTCTGATTGAGATGCCACGCATAGCCGTCCGCGCCCTTGCCGTAGAAATTCGGGAACTGCTCCTCAGTGAGCCCCGTCGTCGCCTCCGTGATTAACGCATGCTGCGCCGTCGAAAGCGCCACCCACGACGAATCCACGATCCGCTTTCCCTTCCAGACGCCGCCGTCCACGTAGAGTTGGCCGAGCTTCAGCAAGTCCCTCGGACGCACGAACGCGCCGCCGCCCAGATAGCCTTCGTCGGTCGGCATCAGGTTCCAGTAGTAATGTCCGAAGGAGAGCGGACGCGCGATGGTGCGCTCGAACCATTCGGGCAGCCATGTGCGCGTCGCAGTCGTCAGTGCCGCGCCCACCAGATTTGAGTTCGCAGAGCAATAAGCGTAGCGGCTGCCCGGATCGTGCGCCACCGGCAGATCGAGCGTGTACTTCCACCAGTTCGGCTCGCGGTTCTGCATCTGCATCGTGCCTTCGTTGCCCGGCGAGTCGTTGTCGTTATCATCACACGCGAGCCCCGACGTGTGCGTCATCAGATGCGCCAGAGTAATCTGAGCTTTACGCGCATCCGGGTTGGCGTAGGAGTTCACGCCGCCCAGCAGATCGTAAACGCGCGTCTCCGGCGACAGCTTCACGCCGCGCCTCATCGCCGTGCCGAGCATGATGGAGCCGAAAGTCTTTCCGGCCGAGCGCATGTCATGCTGCCGTTCTCGACTGAAGCCATAAAAATATTCTTCGAGTACCAGCTTGCCGCGCCGCGCGATGAGGATGGAATGGATGAGCGACGGGCGGCGCGCGGCCGGGTCGGCGTCGATCAGCTTCTGCACCAGCCGCGCCAGCGCCTCTTCATCAAGCCCCGCGTCGCGTGCGCGCGCAGTCGTCCAGCCGTCCGCGTCGGACGCAGGCGCGCGATAGACGTATGGCGTGGCGCCCGGCGGGCGCGGGAAGAAGGCCGGCACTTCCTCCGGCGCGCGGCGCGTCAACTCGACCGTGTATCCGAGGTCAGGCCACTGGAGTCGGAGACGGTCGGGCGTGCGCAGGAACTCCGCGTTGTAGCGTATTTCCGGCTCGCCTTCAGCCGCTGGAAGGCCGAAGCTCACCGCATCGCCTTCCTGTGTCACGCGTAATCGTGAGGCGCCGCCGGTCGAATTCATCTCCGGATTGCGGAACGCCCCGACCAGGATGCCATTCTCGTTCTTGAAAATTTTTAAGTAGAGCGTGAAGCTGCCTTCGAGCGGGCGCACCGGCCCGCGCCACGCGTCGCGCCCATTGCGGCTGAGGACGAGCGGCGAAGCGAAGGGTTGTCCCGAACCGCCAGGGTCTCTGCGATCTTTCGTCCCGCCCACGGGTTGCAGCCAGAAGCCCTCGATGGCACGCCCTCCATCAGTCAACGCGCCGCGGAACTTGCCCTGCTCGCCGGGAAAAGCAAAGCGTATCTCCCGGCCGCTGGCTTTGAAAGTAGTCTCTGCCCCGCCCAGCGTCGCGCGCCAGCCGGAGCCCACGCGCGTGATCGTCAATTCGCCGCGCAGGGCCGGGGGAAATTTCAGCTCACTCGCCCAGAGGCCGATGAGTTGCTCTGCCGGTGACGGCGTTTGCGCGTGCGAACCCGCGAGCAAAGGCAGGAGCACGAGACATACTGCGAGCAGCAAAGGCACGACCTTACGCATCGGCTAAACTCCTTCTTTCGATTCGCGTGCTCTGAGCCAGGAGGCGATCGGCTCGTATCCCGTCTGAAGATTTGTGCGGAGCGCGTCACACGCCGCATCGAGGTCGCGTCGCCGGAGCGCGGCCATGATGGCTTTGTGATTGGTGCTGGCGACCAAAACATTCTTGTGCTCGCGCATCAAAGCGATCTCGTAGCGGCGCGTGCGACGGATAAATTGATTGATGAGGTCAAGCAGGACGCGGTTGGGGCAATCTTTGATTAGCTCCAGATGCCAGTCGTCGTCGAGGTTGATGATCGTATCGGCGTCCGACTCGCTCTCGATCTGCTCGTTGATCTTCCGCAGGCGCTCCATCCGCTCGCGCGTGGGAAGTCCGGCGAGACGCAGGGCCTCCGGGTCGAGGAGCGGCCTGATGGCATAAATCTGCTCGAACTCTTCGAGCGTCAACGGCTGGACGAAGTAACCGATGCGCGGCACGGATTTCAGCGCGCCCTCGTGTGCCAGCCGTGCGAGCGCCTCTCTGAGCGGCGTCCGGCTCACGCCGAGCTGTTGGGAGAGATGGACTTCGTTGATGCGCTCGCCGGGCGGAAGACGGCCCTCCACGATCATGTTCCGCAACTCGATGACCACCGCATCGCTGATATTGTCGCGCACCAGCGCCAGAGCCGTGTTGTGCATACTGTATACAATACACAATTCACACGGATGAAGCAAGAACTAATTTTAAGAGTTCACAGGGAGCGGCAGGAGCGGCAGGATAAAGACGAAACAAGGCGTCTGTTTTTTATCCTGCCTCTCCTGCCGCTCCCTGTTTGAATCTGCTGAGGTCAGGCTATCCAGCCTTTGCTCTGGTATTCCATGTAGAAGGCTGTCTGCTGGGCCACCTCGCGCCCGAAGTAGCGATCCACGACCCGCAGGGCGAGGTCGATCCCGGACGAGAGCCCACCGGCGGTCGAGATGCGGTTGTTGGCCTCGACGAACCGGAGGCCGCGTTTGACGTTGATGTCCGGGAACTGCTTCGCCAGCCGATCCAGAAAATCGTGATGGGTCGTGGCCGATTGGCCGGAGAGCAAACCGGCGCGCGCGAGCTGGAAAGCCCCCGTGCAGACCGACATCGTGACGTCGGTCGCGGGCGACGCCTTGCGCAGCCAGTCATGCAGGGCCTGCGAGCCTCTCTGTGCCGGGACGACGATGACCTTCGGCTGCGGCGCGTTCTCAAAGGTATAGTCGGGGACGAGCTGCAATCCGGCAGAGCCCCTGAGGGGCTCCGTCTTCTCCGAAACCGTGTAGAGCCGGAAAGGAGACTCATCCTCGCCCCCCTTCCCGCGATTCGGCACAGTCACGTCCTGAAAGACCTCCCACGGGCCTGAGAAGTCGATCACCGTGACCCCGTCCGAGATGGCGACGGCCACCGGAATCGGCCCCGTCGCGGGTGGCGTCAACCTGCTGCCAGCCTTCGCGTCCGGCGCGTGAGCATTCTGTCCTCTCAGAGCAGGAACCGTAGCGGCCGCCGCGATGATGCCCATCGCCGCTGTGTTGGCTATGAATTCTCTTCTTCTCATTCTCTTTTCTCCCTTACCACAAAATCAGTGTTTGGCGCTGATCGCAGCGCCGGAGTATTTCGGAATCAGGTTCATCCCGCAGATCGGACAGGCTCCGGGATGTGCGTAAACGACATCGTCACACTCGTAAGGACAGGGCGGACAGACATAGCCGGCGCTGGTCAGCCGGCTGCGATTGACGCTGGCCGGTCTGGCGTCCTGATTGGCAACCTGCCAGGCCGTCGCAAAGACGAGGCGCGTCACTCCGGCCAGGTGCTCGTAGTCTATGGTGTTCGGCTCGTCGCCCGGCTGGTGGTAAAACTCCGTGCGTCCGGTCGAATAATAGATGAAGGGCACGAGCTGGAGTCTGAAGCTGCTATCATCGGAGTTGAAGCCTTTGCCGTTGCCGTCCGTCAGCTCGATGCTGCTCCCCATCGCGGTCTTGACGCGCTGGTTAATGTCGATCAGTTCGGATGACAGGCTCTTGTCGCCAATGATGTAGATGTAATTCCTGCTGTGGCTCGGATGTTGGAGGTCAATCCCGCCGACGCCGTCCATGCTGATGTCCGCGACTATCCTCTCCAGCGGCACGAGCGGCTCTCGATCAGTGTAGTAGGACGAGCCGAGCAGACCTTTCTCTTCGCCCGCAAAGTTGATGAAGAGAATCGAGCGGCGCGGCCCGAAACCCTCTCTCTTCGCAGCCATGAAGGTCTGTGCCAGCTCCAGGCAGGCCACGACGCCCGTCCCGTCATCCGCCGCTCCGTTGAAAATCTGATCGCCCGTGAGAGCCGGATTAAGACCGAGGTGGTCGTAGTGCGCGGAGATGACGACGACTTCATCCCTGAGCTTCGGGTCAGAGCCTTCGATGAAGGCCAGCACGTTCTCCGCCTCCAGCGCGGGCGAAGCCTCGACCGTCGTCCTGACCGTCACGCCGCTCGCTTCAAAGACAGACGGTTTGAGAGTGCGATTGATCTCGCTTCTTAACTCTTCGATCTTCCGGCCGGAGGAGGCGAGGATTTGATCTGCCAGCTTGCCGGAGATGGCGTAGGTGGGCGGAAAATCTGGAGACTCGTTGATCGAGAAATTGCCGACGCGCTGCGCGTTGCGCGAAGCCGCGGCCGCCAGCTCGTCGAAGGTGTTCGTCACGAGCGGGCTCGCCAGCTTCACTTCGAGGATGCCCGCGGGCTGGCCTGCCGCCAGCACGGCGATCTTCTTCCTTAACTTCGTCGTCCAGTTTGAAAGCTGATGGTTGGCGGTCGGCAGGAGGCTGGTCTTGGCGTCTGACAACGGCTCGTCCGCCAGCATCATGACCCACTTGCCATCAATCGAGATGCCCTGCGCGGCCAACGCAGCATAATCGTTATAGCCGAGCTTATCGTCCGCGATGCCGTAGCCGGCGAAGACCACGCCGCCGCTCGCAGAAGCCCTGTTGCCATACCGGAAATAGGAGAGGTCGTCGTGCGTCTCGGCCGAGAACGAGCTTGAGGCCACGCGGCTGTCGCCGCTCAGCACTTCGAGCCGCGTCGCTTTGGGCGTGAGACGATAGAGCGGGAAGCGTTGCAGGTAGGGCACGGGCGAAAGCGGGTCGTTCGATTTAACCGTCCCT
>JADMIO012731208.1_pt1 | contig 19324 bp, 5 predicted proteins | sample 8958161 | NCBI WGS metagenome assembly JADMIO01 (sample SAMN16585339, study PRJNA669376) | soil metagenome | isolation source: Crop rotation soil | place: USA: Cullars Rotation, Alabama | collected 2011
CCGCGACAACTTGTCCACGTGGAATTCTAAGCTTAGGATCCCAATGTGCTGGAAAGGGTGATATTGTCAGCCAAAACTCTCCACGACCGGGTGACGGAGAGATCACGGAACCTCTCGGTGATTCGTTTCCCACAATCGGGTCCCAGGATATTTATTCATTCAACGCCCCGGCGGAAAACAAACGCCTCTACCTCAAAGACCTCGGAGCCAGTGGTTGCTGCCTCGTCGTTTCTATTTACGACACCTCCGGACGATGCGTTGGCACGGACAGTCTCGATGGTTTGGGGGGTGTGGTTATCAACCCTGATCCTTTGAATCCTCAACCATCTTATTTCGCTGTGGTCAGTGCCGCGGACCGAACACCCGACGCTGCGGGAACCTACAGTTTTTCGTTGTTGGAAGTACCCCTTCAGATCTTCGCCTATGTGATTGGCGAAGAGATTCCGCTTGGCCCGGACGCACAGGGAAAAGGTGCCATTTCCGCGGAAGGCGAGGCGGACGTTTATCGGTTTCAAGCGCAATCCGGGTCCGAGATCACCCTGGAGTACTCAACTGATGCGACAGACCAGCAGAGCCTTGAATTCAGGCTCCTCGGACCGGACGGGACTTGCGTGGCCGATGACGCGTTTGGGCTGGGGCCTCTTTCCATCACATTCACTGCGCCTTTAGCCGGAATATATTCATTCCAGATCGATGCAATAAAGGCCCACAGCACGCCACTCCGCTACTCCCTCCGCTCGATGGCCACCGTTCGTTGTGATCCGCCCGCGGGGTTGACAGCCTGGTGGTCCGGAGAGGGAACCATGCATGATAACCTTGGCCGGAATAACGGCTCGGCTGCCGGTCCGGTCGCATTTGCGTCGGGTGTGGCTGGTCAGGCATTCTCTTTTGATGGGTCGTGCAGCGTGGATATTCCAAGCTCCCCTGAAATTAACTTTCACGACACCACGCCGATGTCAGCCGTTTTTTGGGCAAAGAGAACGAGCTCCGCTTCAGTCATGCATTTCTTCGGCAAAAGACAGGGATGTGGTGATATTCAATATCAGTTCGCATTCGACACTGGCGGAATTCTCTTTGGGAGTAATCGCGGGTTTGTGCGAACCCCGCGTCAGCTCACCCTGAACACATGGACGCACCTGGCTGTTACATTCGACGGAGCCCAGTACAACCTTTACATAGATGGCGTTTCTGTGGCGGTAGCCACCGGTTCCCTGGGGCCGGCGTATCCGGATCCCCTCAGAATCGCGCGCGCCGGAACGTGTACGCCTTTTGTTGGTCTTATCGACGAACTCGCGTTTTTCAATCGCGCTCTTGCTCCTTCGGAAATCGCGAGCATGTATTCTGCCAAGAGCATCGAAATCTGCACGTCGCCTGATCTTCAGATCACTTCGATCTCAGTTCCGGATTCTGTGACTGCGGGAACGGATGTCACACTCACCTGGAAAACCGCTAATCGAGGAAATGAGACGGTTGCGGGTACTTGGACCGAGTCGGTTTTTTTATCTTCCAGCGCCAGCGGTGTTCCCGCCCAGCTTCTCCGCACGGTTAATCGGTCCGGACCACTTGCGCCGGGTGCTGAACTGGAACAAACACTCGCTGTTACTCTTCCTCAGGGAATCGAGGGTACATACTATTTGGTAATAACCACCGATTCGGGAGGCCAGATTCCGGAAGGAAATGGCGAAGGCAACAACACCGCCGTTTCACACCCTATTTCCTTGATTCCTAACCCTGCGGCAGCCGATCTGATCGTGCAGAACCTCGCCGTCACCCAAACGGCGGGTGTGCTCACAATTACCTGGCAGGCTCGAAACCAGGGCAACCTGGCGACACAGTTTCAGCCTTTTTTTGACCGCATCGAAATAATCAATGAAGCAAACCAGGAGCACGTTCTTGATGACTATCGTGATTACACGTCGATCTCGCCTGCCCCGATCCAGCCGGGCGAAGGGCGTTTGCGTTCATATGCGTTTAATCTCCCTGACCAATATGCCAATTCAAGTTCTCTGCGTGTGCGTGTCACGGTCGATTCCTCCAACGTTGTTTTCGAAAACAATCTGACCGGCACAGGCGAGGCGAATAACAGCGCGACGGTCTTCCACAATCCCTCGGCGCAACCGCAGGCGGACCTTGTGGTGCAAAACCTGGAAGTCATACAAACGGCCGGATATCTTGTGTTTTCGTGGAAAGACGCCAATGTGGGCCAGAATCCGACGTTGAGCGCAGACGTTTTAGGCACGGTCATTAACGACCATGTCGAAGTGATCAACGAAGCGAACCAGCAGCGGATCTTTGATGCCTATGTTTTTTTGAATTTCTTCGACCCGATCCAGCCCGGTGAGGGGCCTCTGCGTTCATATGGGTTTAACCTGCCCTCGGAATTCGCCAATTCGAGCTCTCTGCGTGTGCGCATTACCGTAGATGCATTCAATGCCATCTTTGAGAACAACGCCACAGGGACTGGTGAGGCGAACAATAGTGCGACGGTCTTTCACAATCCCTCCGCGCAACCGCAAGCGGACCTGGTAGTTCAGGATCTCGCTGTCACCCAAACCGCCGGAATTCTCGATATTTCCTGGAAGGACGCGAATGTGGGGCAGCTCTCGACCCTGAATGTGTTCTTTAACGAAAGCATCGAGATAGTCAACGAAGCGAACCAGCAGCAGATTGACTATACTTTTGTCAATGGGCCCGGTCCCGGCGTCTCGATTCAGCCCGGCGAAGGGTCTCTGCGTTCATATCAGTTTAACCTGCCTTCGCAATACGCCAATTCGGGTTCCCTGCGTGTGCGCGTCACGGTCGATGCCTCCAATGTTGTTTTCGAGAACAACTCGACCGGCACGGGCGAAGCAAACAACAGCGCGACGGTTTTCCATAATCCCTCCGCGCAACCCGAGCCTGATCTAATCGTCCAGAATCTTGCGGTGACCCAAACGGCTGCGGTGCTTACAATCGCCTGGCAGGACAGGAACCAGGGGAGCTTATCCACCTTGAACAAGTCCTATTCGGACCGATTGGTCATCATCAATCGGGCAAACGGCAGCGTCGTTCAGAATATTACCTACAGTTTTAATCCTCCCGCCGAGCCGGGGGGGGCAATCGGCGCGGGGGAAGATCGAAATCGGATTACGACCTTCAACCTGCCAGTGGCGCTCGCCGCCACAGAACTGGAAGTGCGCGTGACGGTGGATGACGGAAATCAGATTTTCGAAGCCAACGCTGGCGGGACCGCCGAATCAAACAACACCTCGAGCACGATGGTGCTGCTGGCCTTGCCAGACCTTTCAGTCCAAAACCTTTTCGTTCCGGCGACGGGAGAAATGGGACAGCCCATCCAGATCTCATACGACGTTTCGAACGGAGGCACAGCTCCGGCCGCGATTCCCTGGACCGAAGCGATTTACCTGGTGAACGACCCGGCAGGAAATGGAGCGCAACTGCTGGCGAGTTTTTCGGCGGGCTCTGCGCTCGCCACTGGAGGAACTCGCTCCGAAACTCGAACGGTCACCCTTCCGCAGAATGTTTTCGGTTCCCGACATATTCAGGTGGTGATCGATTCGGCCAACCAGGTCGGTGAAATCACCGAAAGCAACAATAAGGCGATCAGCGATCCTGCCACAACGATTGGAGCGCCCGATTTGCAGATCGAAACGGCGTCCGCCCCGGGCACCGCCGAGTTGCAGCAGGGCATCATGCTTTCCTTTACCGTCAAAAATACCGGTGACGCCCCCGCCCGCGCGAATTGGAACAATCGGGTCTATCTTTCGGCGAACGCGATCAGGGACGCCGGCGACGTCCTTCTCACCACCAAAACGGCGTCGCCGGATATTCCGCTGGCCGTGGGCGCCTCGTTCACGCGCTCGGAAACGATCCCGGTGCCCGACTTTTCATTGGGTTCAGTCTATCTGCTTTTGTCGCGGATGCCGACTCGCAACAGACAGAGAAGAATGAGAATAATAACGTCCTCGTCCTTCCCATCGCGCTGGATTCATCCAGCCTTCCTCCGCCTGCCCCCACCATCACGTCACCCGCGAACGGGCTGGTCCTAAACGACGTTCTTGTTGAGGTGCGCGGTTCGGCCGACCGGTATAGTTCGGTCCTCCTTTATCGAAATGGAACACAAATCGGTTCATCGGTACCCGTCGCTTCTTCGGGGTTGTTTCAGGGTAATGTCTCCCTCGTTGACGGACTCAATTCTATACAAGCTTCCGCCGTTTCGCGTGGCGGCGAAGGGCCAAAGTCCACTGCGGTTTCGGTGACCGTGGATCGTTCGATTCCCACCCCTCCTCTCACGCTGCAGGCTGTAGGAAAGGAATCCGGCAAGGTTCAATTGAACTGGACTGCTGTCGCGGGCGGCTCAGTCAAAGGATATAGCATTTACCGCTCAACTTTGAGCTTCGACGATAAGGGGCAGGCCACGAAGCTGAACTCAACGCCGCTCAACGCCATCACTTTTACCGATTCGCCCGCCAACGAAGGGACCTATTTTTATCGCATTTCCACGGTTAATCTTGCGAATACTGAAAGCGCCCTGTCAGTCGAAGCGTCTGCGGTTGCTGACCGTACGCCACCATTGATCCTTTCTGTTCAATACAATCCCAACGGTAACTTTGATTCCGCTTCAGGACGTTTCGGTGTCGGTCTCGTCCAGGTAGTTGTCACGGTCAGCGAACCTCTCCTCGCGCCGCCTTTTTTCAGCGTGACGCCTCTCAATGGTGTTCCCATTATTCTCGACCTCCTCGCCGCCCCAAACAATCAGTACGTCGGCACTCTCTCTGTTCAATCCTCCACGCCTTCCGGTCTTGCCTCTGCCGCGGTTTCCGCTCGCGACCTGGTCGGCAATCGCGGGACCGATATCGTTTTCGGCAGGACGGTGCTCCTCGATACCGTCGGTCCACGCGTCAGCGATCTGACGGTCGAACCCTCCGTCAGCATTCGGAACAATAACGCTGCTCCTGTCCACGTGCGCTTCGTCGTAAAACTCGACGAATCCCCGAAATCCGGTGCTGCCCCGGAATTTGCCTTTACTCTCAGCGCCTCGCATCCTTCTCCCCAGGATTTTGATTCAGTTTCTTCTGGTCCCGACCCGCTCTCCTGGATTCTCACCAAAGTGCTTCCAGCCGATGCCGGACAAACACCCGAATTTCTCGAACTCTCCTTTCACGCGACGGATGACCTGAACAATTCCAGTTCTGAGATTGTTCCAACTCATCGTTTTCAGATTTATCAGGGGAATCTACCGTCTCTGGACGCCCCGATCGGTCTTTCCGCAAAATCTCTCCCCGGCGGCGATATTCAATTGCAATGGCAAAGCGTTTCCGGGGCGGTCGATTACGAACTTTTCCGCAAGGATCCCGCCCAAAGCGATTTCCATTCTATTGGGCGCTCCGCGAACACTCTCGTTTTTACGGACGAACCTGAAGGCGACGGACAGTACCAGTACGAAGTCGCGGCGGTCCGGCGGGAAAATGGTCAGGAATCTCTCAGCCCCTTCAGTAACATCGCCACCGCCCTCTCCGACAGCGTGCCGCCTCCGGCCCCTGTTACGCTCTCGTTAATCCTTCAGGGAAACGGCATCTTCGCTTCCTGGCAGCCGCCCGTCGGCGTTTCAGGACAGATCACTTATACGCTGGTCCGCTCCGCTTCCGGGCCGATCACAAGTGCCGATGCGGCCACTCTCGTCAAATCCTCTCTCACTCAAACTCAAACCATTGATCCCAGCCCCTCCCCGTCTCAACCATACTATGCCGTTGTTGCGGTCGATGCCGCCGGGAACAAATCGCCTCCTTCCAACACTGCCTTCCTGAATACCGATCTCCTGCCGGTTCGGACCCTTGCCGTTGCGCAGACTGATGAGGCCGACCCCATCGTTACCTGGAGTAATGTCTCCGGCGCGATCGCCGGCTACGATATTTTCCTGGGAGAGGACAGCGCTTTGCTCAAATTGAATCCAGGCGGGCTCGTCATTGGCACGACATTCACCGATTCCGGTTACGCCGGGGACGAGCGGCGCTATACCGTCATTACCGTCGATACGCATGCTCAGCAGAGCCTCGGTCGCAGTTTGACGCTCCCGCTCATGAGCGCGCTCCCCGCCCCCGACGCCCTCGTGAAACGCGGTCTTATGAATCGACTCACCTATTCTGTTCGCAATGCCTCCGCCAAACCGGTCGATAACATTCAATTGAAGCTGCTTCTGGACGGTAAAACACACCCGTCCTCAATCTTCAGCCTCAATCCGGGTGCTTCCCTCGACGTGCCCATCATCGTCGGCGGCTATTCGACTCTCCCGGACACCAGTGCCCCTCTTCAAAGCATTCTGGAAGTTACTCCCGCTGAGGGCGAGAAAGTAACCATCGTTCGAAACGGGCAGGTTGCCATCGGCAGTGGCCAGTTAATCGTCGGATTGCTCCCTGGCGAATTCACCCGCGGCGGTTCCGGCCAGCTTCAGTTCAAACTGTTCAATCCAGCTTCGGAGGAAATCGAGGTCATCACCGCCGTTGCAAATGGCGCGTCTCCATCTCCGGACCTCCGCGTGAATCTCCTCGATTCCGAAAATCACATTCTTTCCAGTTCTTCCGTTAAGTTGAATCTCGGTTCCGGCATCCTGAATCTGCCGAATGGAAGTTCGGTCATGCGCATTGCAGGCGGCGCGGAGGCAACCAGTCCCACGATTTCTCTTGCGGTCCCGGCCAACGCTCCCAATCAGCTCTTCGTTCAGCTTTCCATCGCCAAAGTCTATTATCACAGTGATCGCGACGATCGCGTCGAAATGACTGGAGTCGAAACCCGTCACGAAATCTCGGTTATCGACACCACTTACACCGGCGTCGTCACCTCGGTTACACCTGAGGAATCGACGGGTGACCAGCCCATCACCATTTCCGGAAATGCCACTGTTCGCGCCACCGGCCTTCCGGCCCCGACCGTTCCCCTGATCGTCAAAATCCTTTCCGATGGTTTCCAGCGTTCCATTTCCGTGGTCACCGACACTTCGGGCAACTTCTCCACGATTTTCCAGCCGCTTTCCGGCGAGCCTGGCGGTATTTATTCCGTTTCCGCTTCTCATCCCGATCTGAATAGCCAAACGGTCCAAAAGGCCTTCGTCATCAAACGCGTTCTTGTCTCTCCGAATGATTTCATCGTTCGCACCGCTTTCGATACCCCTCAGCCGGTCCGCGTCACCACTTCCACCGGTCCCGGCACTGCGGCCCACAATATTCGTGTCGAGTACCGCGCCGAGGACCAGCCCGGCGGCGCCTTTACCGCCGGAATTACGGTTTCCCCAGGCGTGTCCGTTTCGCAGCTTCTCCCGAAAGGATCAAGTCCACTCGAGTTTACTCTTAAAGGCACCGAGGATGCTCCGGATAGCGGCGACCTCTTTCTGCGCGTGGTGAGTGATGAAACGTCGTCGGTCCCGTGGCAGAAAATCCACATCGCCTACCAGTTTTCAGAAAGCCGTCCTTCCCTTCGCTGGTCGCCTTCTTTCCTCGATACCGGTGTCGCCCCCGGAGGCGCTCTCTCCGAAACCATCACGTTCGAAAATGTCGGTCTCGCCGCCGCGCAGGCCGTCACTCTCCAGGTTCTAAACATGGATGGTACGCCGGCGCCCGGTTGGGTAAAATTCACGACACCAGCCTCCGTCGATCAACTCGCGGTCGGTTCGAAACTGGAAGCCAGCCTCTCTTTCACTCCTTCCCTCGGAACACCTGAAGATGATTACCAGTTCCGTCTCCGCGTCAGTGGTCAGAACGTTTCCCAAACCGATATCTTCATTCACGTCGCCGTCGTCTCCTCCGGCCAGGGAAACGCCCTCTTCAAAATCGTGGACATGTTCTCGAAGCCCGATTTTTCGGACGGCGTTCAGGGTGCCCGCATCCGCCTTCAAAACGAGGACGTGACCAGCATCGAGTTTACTCTTACCGCTGACACCGCCGGTGAAGCCTTGTTTCAGAATGTCCCGGTTGGTCGTTACAAATACAATGTCATAGCCGATAAGCACCAAAGCGCCACGGGTCGCCTCTGGATTCGGCCCGGAGCGACCGCCAGTCAGCAGATCGCCCTTCTCTTTGCCCTCGTGACTGTCACCTGGGAGGTCGTTCCTATTACCATCGAGGATCGGGGTGAACTCGTCCTGCGCGCCACCTTTGAAACTGACGTTCCTGCGCCCGTGATCATCATTGAGCCGCTCAGCGTTAATCTGCCAAAGTTGCTCGCAGGTGACGTGTTTTACGGCGAGTTCTCCGCCCGAAACTACGGTTTGATCCGTGCTGATAATGTGGCGTTCCAAATGCCTCCGAACGACGAATTCTTTGACTTCGAAGTCATGACTGGAGTTCCGAATCACCTAGACGCAAAACAGCAGATTCGAATCCCATACCGTGTCGTGTGTAAGAAACCGCTCGGCGGTGTCTCCTCGTCCTTGGGAAGCGCTGCGTTGCGCGCGCAAAATCTTCACGCCCTGGCCGACGGCGGCGAATGCATCACCTACATCGTTTGGAACAGCTATCACTACCACTACAAATGCAGCAACGGACTTGAGTTCGAAGGCGACGCTCGCATTCCCATCAATTATATCCAGACCGGCAACTGCACTTCCAAACCGGGTCCCGTAGTTGTTTCACCGCCCTCGTCCTCCGGAGGGAGCTCCGGGCCGGTTGGTGTCTTTGGGTTCTCCGGAGCCGGTGGCGGCGGTGGCCCGGGCATTGAATGTTTCCCGGTTCTGAACATTGATCCCGTGGAGCCCCCCGCGTGTCCGGAGGGTACAAATAATCCGACCGCAACCTCGAGAACATCTCCCTCCGATGATGCTCGCCGCGCGGAGGTTGGCTCATGGGTGGATAGAATTACCCGCGAATACATGGATGAAATCGTGGACCTAAAGATCAAGATTCCAGGGGGTTACGCCCGCGTTTTGCGCCGATTTTATGGAAATCAGTGGCATTGGGCCGATCTGGATCGCCGCCTCGATCTAAGCCAGCTTGCCGGACCTTCTTCTCCAATTATTCGACAGCGAGTCCCCTATACGCCAGTCGCCGAAGGCGTTTTTCAATTCCGGGATAATCGATTGTTTGCGCAGGCCCAAGGGGGGTATCGATGGGAAAGCAAGGATGGCGATTGGGAAGTTTATGACGTGACCGGGCGCATGATCCAATCGGGCCACCGTAATCTGACTCTCCTGAAATACATCTATGACCAGTTCAGCAAGCTGATCCGCGTCACGGACCGTGGCGACCGAACGGTTTTCATTTATCATTACCTTGATCCCATGATCGCTGGTCTCCAAGTGAGTGTTGAAATTCTTGAATCCATCGAGGATCTCAGTGGGCGGACGGTTCGGTATGATTACACCAATGGAAGGCTTTTAAAAGTCACGGATGCAGCAGGTGGTGCCACCAGCTTTCAATACGATGCTGCTGGCCGGATGATCCGCAAGACGGACGTCAATGGCCATCCGACGACCATCACTTACGACGGGGGCGGTTATGTCAGCAGCGTTCTCGACGAACTGGGTAACGGCCACTTCTTCCAGTTCAGCTACGATCCCAACTCTCAGGTGTACTATTGCCAGGACCGCACCTCGGGCGGCCAAATTCTCGAAACGCGCTTCGATCGGAACGGTGAGCTTCTCGAACAGGGGAATGGCGGAATCACCGACCTGAAAATCGTCCGCTCTGGCCGCACCGAGGTGCACTCGGACGCCGCCGGAAATCAAACTCAGCAGGAATATGACGAGTTCGGGAACCTGGTGAAAGAAGTCCGTCCGGATGGCGGTATCATGCTCTACGCGTACGAACCCCGCTACAATCAAGTCACGCGCATTGTGGACCCGCTTGGCCGGGTCACCACCCGAGAATACGACGCAAATGGAAACTTGATTACAGAAACCGACGGCGTTGGCACACCGCTGCAACGCACAAAATCCTTTGGCTTTGATGCGAATAACCAATTAATCCGAATGATCGATGCTCGTGGAAATAAAACCGATTACGAATATGATTCCTCTGGAAACAGAACCCGCGAGTTCGATCCCGATCATCCAATTCACCAAACGCTCTACACCTACGATGCTCATGGAAATCGAACGTCTATCACCGATGCGCTCGGCCGTCAGACGTTGCATGGCTATAACAACCGTGATCAGTTGGTGTCCGTAACCGACCCCTTGAACAGTCAGAGCGTTCTTACCTACGACGGAACGGATCTCATTCAGATCGAATCAGGCCGGACCGGCGCCACTCCGGGGCGGATCCTTCGTTACCACTATGATCATCACCATCGCCGAACCCAGATCCTTCGCGTGGATGAGGCGGACAACGAGCAGTCCTTTCTCTCTGTTTCCTACGACCCGGATGGCCGAATTGCATCCATTGCCAACGCTCTAGGCCAGCGCACCACGTTCTATTACAACGTGCGGGGTCAGAAAACGCGGACCTCAACCCCATTCAGTGCTGACAGCACTTCGGATATCCAGATTATCTACAACCAGTTTGGCCGTCCATTCCAACGAATCGATCCATTAGGTGCGATAACGCAGCTCGATTACGACTCAATGGATCGCGTTCGGACTCGCACCGAAGCACTCGGCACCCCAGTCGAGCGCGTTACCAACTTAGGCTACGATCTAAACGGTAAGCGCATTGAGAGCATTTATCCGGATTCGACCGGGACCTGCTCAAGTATTTACGATTACGACGTTTTTGGCCGCAGAATTGCCGTTCGTGGTGACCATGAGCTCCCGCGAAATTACGAATACGATGCGAACGACAACATCACCGCCGAAATAGATGGTCGCGGCAACCGAACCGAATACACTTACGATGCGTACAATCGCCGGACGCGAACGGCGGCGGCAGGCGAACTCGTTAATGCCCTCGTATTCGACGAGGTTGGAAATGTAATCGCCGCTTCGGACGGCAACGGAAATCATCAAAGCTTCCACTATGATGATCTCGACAGATTAACCGATGCCTCGATCCCGTTAGGGGCCGACCAGGTTCTTCCCGGTTCACCCGAATGGTGGACGGCCAATTCCGCCGTCCTTCTACGTACCGCTTACAATCTTTTGGGACAGGAGACTGTCACCAGCAATATTGTTGGGGGGATAACGCGAACGACCTATGACGCTTTCGGTCGAACGAACTCCATTACCGACGCGGCAGGCTTATTACTCACCTATGTTTATAATCCCGCTGATCAACTGCTCTCGATCGTCTATCCGGTTGTTTCAACGGCGCCAGATGGAAACCCGGCCACCTCCGTTCAGTTCTCCTACGATTCGAACAATTCCCGCCTCCTCGACTCCGTCACCGATCGGTCGGGATTTACAACAAGATTCGATTATGACAAACGGTTCCAGGAAATTGCCGAAACCAGTCCGCTCGGCGGAATCACTCGCTTCCGTTACGATGCCCTCGGGCGTCTCGAGGCCGAAACAAATGTCCTCGGCAATATCACGCTCGTCCGGCGCGATCGCTTTGATCACCCCATCCAAATCACCGATCCCGATCACGAACCCGGAATCAAGGAGCGCATTCAGTATCGAGAATATGACAAAGTCGGCCACCTCACGCGCATTGTTGGCTCGGACGAGTATCCTGCAATTTACGCCTACGACGCTGCCGGAAACACCATTTCGCTAACAGACGGAAACCAGCACACCACGCAATGGGAATACGATGTGCGTAACCGCGCGAAGCGGAAAATCTACGCGGACGGCACCTTTTACGATTATACTTATGACGCAGTGGGAAATGTTTCAACCAGACGCGATGCCAAAGGCGTGATTACCCACTATCAATACGATGCCTTTAATCTGCCCGTCCTCGTCGATTACCCCGGCGATCGTGATGTCGAGTTCACCAACGATCCAAACGGGCGCCTCGTTGCGATGCTCGATGGATCGGGCTTGACCGAATGGATTTACGATTCCGCCGGTCGTTTATCAAACACCATTCAGCACCGAGTAAACCGACAAATCGATTATCAATACGACCGAGAAGGCAATCGTATACAGTTAAAAATCGGTGTCCCAAAAGCTGATCCAGAATGGGCTATTTCTTATCAATACGATTCGGCGGCGCGTCTCGCCAATATTAGCGATTCCAAAATTACGACCGGTGCCTTCTCGTATTCGTGGCGGACCGACGGGCCGTATGTTGCTTCTATAACAACCCCGACGGGAATTCGGATCGAAAAGAGCTACGATCCACTCGGGCGCCTGACTAATCTCAGAACGGTTGCTTCCCAGACGCAACTACTCACCTCGTTCACCTACACGTACGACAAGGCAGACCAGCAGACCGCCGAAATCAGTTTAATTGGTCAAAAGCAATTCGCCTATGATGCGCAGCGTCGACTAATATCTGCTAGCGCTACAAATGCAGCGGGGAACCCGGATCCGTCATACTCATTTACGTATCACTACGATCCAGCTGGAAATCGCCTCCTGGCTCTAAATTCGTCCGAGACACAAGAATACGTGGCGAATGCGCTCAACGAGTATGTTCAAATCAGTTCCGGCGGCCGTGTCAGCGCTTTGTCTTATGATTCCAATGGAAATCTTCTGTCCGACGGCGCGCTACGGTTTACCTACGATGAAGAGAACCGCATCACTGCTATCGAAGACGATGTGAACCGTTCGGAATTTGTATATGATGCTTTTGGAGGTCTCTTAGAAACAATCGAGTTTGAAGCGGGAAACATCGCCCGTAACGTCCAATACGTGAATGATGGACTACTTCCGCTTGAAGAGATTGACGCAACAGGAGTGAGCGCTCGGAAATTGCTCCGCGGCCTTGATATTGCGAATTCAACCTCACTGGCTGGCGGAATCGGAGGGCTTCTCGCGCTGCATCAAAATGAAACTACGTCCCTTGTTTCCCAAGACGCAAACGGAAACGTCATCGGTCTGCTGTCTGAGACCGGTGCGCTCCGCGCGAGTTACGCATATGACCCATATGGTCATAGGGAAAGCGTAGGTTCGACAGAGATTTCTCAACCTTATGGTTTCAATGGAAAGGCGCACGATTCTCGGTTTTCGATTGTCCATTTTGGATATCGTGACTACCGACCAGAAGAAGGGCGTTGGCTGAGCCGAGATCCAATCGAAGAGTTTGGTGGCTTAAATCTATTCGCGTTCGACAATAATGATCCCATTAACATCATAGATCCATTCGGACTCTGCGGCGAGGAAGATGTTACGCAACGCGTTCACGATGAGATGAAATTGTGGCTGCGGGAGGTCGAGAATACAGACCCTACGGTGTTTGATTATCTCAGACACGCGGACAGTATTTTTTACTGCGACAAGAATGATCCCTCATTCGACGTAAGTCATGAATGTTCAAATCACGGCTACGATTATCGTAACAAAAAAGTAGTTTTTGAGGGGAAGGAATATTATGGGCATGAGCTAAATTACTTTGTAATCGGTATGTGGAACGCTAGGATGGGGCTCGGTCCGGAATCCAATCAGAGGTTTCCTCGGACGTGGAAGAACTGGATATACCGAACGGAGCCAAGTCAGAATACTTATTATATGACGTATCGTGGCTATAGAGAATACTATCTTTATTCAAGAGCGAGGGGAAAAATTGTGAACGGACATTCCAAATGAAGAAGGCGCGAATCATACTACTGTATTTTTTGCTCACGTTTCCTTGTAATCGCGTTCTCAACGCGCACGATGAGGAATTACGTGCGCGAGGGAGCCGGTTGAGTGATGAGTATGCGATGTCTAACATCATTGACGTGCGACCGGCAGGCGCATTTTTTGCTTTTCACGCGCCTGGTTCGATAAATATGGTCCCAAAGCGGATCCATGACTGCATGGGAAACCAAGAACCCTGGATACTCGTCGGCGACGGTCTCGAAAATGCAAGGTTTGTTGCCAACAATAAGAACTGCGTTATGCTTGGCGGAGGGATAGTTGTCTGGCATCAGTATGGTGCTCCACTCGTCGGGAGTGGACTCCGAGCTACATTTTCGCGAATCTCCGTTCCGTTGTTTTGGCAAAACCGTTGCGAAAAGTGGCTTATTGTCAGTGCTTACGAAACCGACTGTTTTATGACTAGCGCACCAGTGTCAATAGAGATCGTACAACCAATTCTGACGGTTTCCTCCTTCGTTGAATCGGTTTTGACTGCGGTTCGCTCAAAAAGTGATATCGACCGAGTGCTTATCGCCACAAGGAAGGGCGAATTATACAATGATATCGAGAACCAAATGATGCAAGAATTCCGGAAATTAACCGTTCAAGACGGGGGCTGGGAGCGTGGATTAAGAAGGAGCTTGACTTACGCTCGGGTTGCACAACCAGATGCTGAGACCAGAGATCATAGCAATGTGCGACGGGATTTCTTCCGGAGGGACGTACGGGCAATCCCCTTTTTTTACCTAGAGGGTGGCGTAGAGTCTTTAATTGATTATCGAAAAATGGAAGGTGAAAGCTCCGCAAGAAGGAGAAGTACCGTCCTCTATCCGCTTGTGACGAGGTACGCCCTCTCAAGGAGCCCAGAGAGCGTTGCGCAAACCTGTTGTATTGGAGCATCGAGATGAATGACACCAATATACACCGAGATTTGCTTTCGAGGCGGTGGTTCGTTATTGAAATGGTATTTATTGTTTTTGGACTTTGCTTCTATAATGCTCGAGGCCAACAATCAGTTTGCGCGCGGGTCAAAATCGAAATTCAACAGGAAATCACTCTCGAACGTGACGCGTTCGAGGCGCGAATGGTAATCAACAATGGCTTAGTCGGTGTTAATCTTGAGAATATCAGTGTTGTCGTTCAATTCGCGGATAATGACGGAAATGCTGTTTTGACAGCATCAAATCAAAACGATCTCAATGCGAAATTTTTCATTCGACTGCAAGCGGGCTTTTCCATTCCATCCACGATCGTGGGCGGCTCCTCCGCCTCGATCAAATGGTTAATCATACCGGCTTTGGGCGCGGCAGGTTCGACACCGAAAGGCCAACTTTACGCCGTTGGGGCAAAACTGACGTACAAGGTTGGCGGCGTTGATCAGTCGATTGCGGTCGCTCCCGATTATATAACCGTTAAGCCGATGCCGAATCTGGCACTCGATTATTTTCTTCCCTCGGAAGTGTATGGCGACGATCCGTTTACCGATTTTATTGAGCCTTCCGTTCCGTTCTCGCTCGGAGTACGCGTAAAGAACATCGGTTTCGGAACCGCGCGGAATTTCAAAATCGAATCCAGCCAACCCAAAATCGTTGATAATGTTCAGGGCTTGCTGGTCGATTTCCGCATCCAAAGTTCTGAAGTGAATGGCGCGCCCGCGACACCAAGCTTGCTTGCGAAATTCGGGGACGTCGCTGCCAGTCGTGCCGGCGTGGCCCGCTGGAACATGATTTCCACGCTTTCGGGCCGGTTTGTCGAGTTTACTGCTAATTATACACACGCGGATGAACTGGGGGGCGAACTCACCTCTCTCTTTGGAACTCAGCCACAAACACACTTCCTATTGCGGGATGTTCTTGTGGACCTTCCCGGTCGCGATGCCATTCGCGATTTCCTCGCCCAGGATGGCGATCTCCTGAAGGTTTACGAATCGGATAATGTGGACAGTCCCGTCACCGATCAATCCAGCGCTGCCGCCCTAACGGTCCTTGGAAACGCTGTAACCATAGTTCCACCGCCCGGTTCCTCCGCATTCCTTTTCATCCGGAAAGCCGATCCATTCAGCGCCACCAGATTGATCACCTCCGCCGCCCGCGCCGACGGCAAACAAATCAAATCGGCCAATGTTTGGCTCTCCCAAACCTGGGACAAAGTAGCCAAGCACTGGAACTATTTCGTCAACGTCTTCGACGTGAATAACACTGCCGGGCTCGCCTATGCATTAAACTTTGGCGATCTGCCCGCTGGCGCCAATCGTCCGCCAAAAATGGATCCAATTGCCAATCGAACCGTAACGCCCAACAGCTTCGTCAGCATCCCGCTGACCGCCACCGATCCGGATGCCAACAGTCTCCGCTTCAGTTTGCTTTCCGGTCCTTCTGGGGCGCAGGTCAGTCAATCCGGCTCGTTCACGTGGCAGGCCGGCGCCTCAGGCCAGTCCACCTTCCAGGTGCAGGTCACCGATAACGGAATTCCCGCCTTGAGTGATTCCACCTCTTTCACCATCACCGTCGGCAATCAGCGTCCAATCATCACTCTCACCGATGGCGCTCTCGATTACACTGAAAATGACGGACCGAAAGCCATCGACCCCGGTGCGACCGTTTCCACTCCCGGTTCCCAGAATTTCAACAATGGCCTCTTGATGGCTCAATTTACCGATGCGCCCTTAACCGCCGAAGATCGCCTCTCGATTTTGAGCGATGCCGTCGATCCCAAAATCGTCACCATCACCTCTGGAGGCAAAGTCAAATTCAACAACGTCGAAATTGGCTCGTTCGAAGGCGGCACGGACCTTCCGCTGACCTTCCATCTGAATTCCGGCGCTACTGCGTCAGCGATTGAAGCGCTCCTGCAGCACATATCCTTCGAAGACATTTCCGACAACCCCTCGACATCCGATCGGCACCTCCAGTTCACTCTCACGGATGGCGATGGCCAATCCAGTCTTCCGGTCTCGAAGACCATTCACGTCCTGCCGGTGAACGATGCTCCCATGGTTCAACTTTCCTCCAGCGCTCTAACAGTTCAATACAGCGATCCTGTAGGGCCAGTGAACGTCACCATAACGGATGCCGATTCCGTCGGCCCTTCTTTGACAGTCGCCGCGTCGTATCAGCGAAACGGCAGTCCATTTCAACCCGGTCTCCCTGCGGGGCTAGCTGTCGTTCCGAACGGTCCTGCTAATTCCGCAATTCCCAGCAGCGCCGCCTGGACCCTCAGCGGAAATGTTCAGACCTCGCCGGGGGACTATACGATCCAGTTTACCGCCTCGGATGGTCAGGCTCCGAGCGCTCCAGCTTCATTAGCTATTCATGTCACGCGTGAGAACGCCGCGGTCCTGGGCACAGGCCCTTCCAGCTTCACGGGTAACGCACCGTACCTTTTCCAGAACGTCGATTCCCTCGTTACGAAATCATTCACCGGTGTGCGTCTGAACCGCACTACCAGCACCTTCGATGCTTCCGGATCGATTCAGAACAAATCGGACAGCCCACCTATCCGGACGCCCCTTTGGCTGGTCGTGACGAAGATTACACCGTCCAGCGTCACGGCCTTTGGTCCCACCGGCACAACTCCCGACAATTTTCCATACATCGACGTTCCGCTGGCCAATGGCATGCTCGCGCCAAATCAGTCCGTTCCAAACATTGTTCTGCGCTTTAAGAATCCGAGTAACGTGAACTTCACTTACGAGACGAGTGTTCGCGCTTCGGCCCCGAATTGGTCCGCCACCACCGCCAGTCTCACTCTTCAAGCCCGGGTCACCGACATCCTCGATGGTTCTCCGGGAGATGTCCGCACTGGAACCATTACGTTCTACCGGGATGTGGCTGGTGACCCGGCCAAAATCCTCGGTGTTTCGTCACTGCCGGTGTCGCTGCTCGATTTGAACGACCTGACGGTTGGCCAGGCGATGACCACATTGAATTACAGCTTCACGGCGGCCGAAGGCCTAAACCGTCGCGCCGACCTCGTCGTTTTCGCCGTCGTGGATGGGAATTACACCGGCGCGTCTCCGGCTCAGAATATCTCCATCCAGGCCCAGCCCGCCGGTGGACTTGGAGGCCTTGCTCTCAAACCGGCCATTCAATTGCAGGGCATCCTTCAGTTTGAGGCAAATCCTTCCGCTGCAAATCAGCGTTCGTTCCAAATCCGGATCTCTGGGCTCGCGGGCGAACGCTACAGCATCCAGTCATCCGAAGATTTGTCCTCCTGGCGCGAGATCGGACAGGTTCAAAATGAGACCGGCCAAACAGATTACCTCGTGCCGGTCGCGGCTTCCTCGTCCGCGCAGTTTTTTAAGCTGGAACTCCTCAAGCCTGCTCCATAAAAATAACCTATCGTGAAACAGGCAAAATCATCTTTCATCATTTCCACGCTCAAAAGCCGGCTCGCCATCGCCATTGGTGCGGCGCTTATATTGTTAGCTCACCCCGCGGCGCATGCCCTCAGCATCTACGACGTCCACCTGAACACAGCGGCTTTCGCCGGGCAGGTCGGCACCATCCGTTTCCTCGCCTTTGACCTGATCGATGGCGATAGCGCGTCGGCGAATAACACCGTCACCGCCCGTGATCTCGCCACCGACGGAACCCTTGGCAGCCCCGCCAATGTCGTCCTCCAGGACACCGGCTTTTTCAACGAGGAACTGCGCGACATCACCTTCGGCACTTATCTCGACTTCACCCTTTCCCTCACCGAAAACAATCTTCCTCCCGGCCTCGACGAATTCTCCTTCTTCGTCCTCGATTCGAGTTCATTCCTGCCGATTGTAAGCAGCGACGATCCCACCGGTGCCGACTCCCTCTTCGCCATCGACATCGACGGTAGCGCCAGTGGCGTCGCCTCCGTCTTCTCCTCCCTGACCCCCGATTTTGATTGGGCCGTCACTCTCCGTGCACAATCCGCGGTGCCCGAAAGTGGGAGCACTCTTCCACTCCTTGTCATTGCATTTCTCGGCGTATTTGCCGTGGCCCACCACCGATGTGTGACCTCCGGCTCGGTTAACGACGCGACTGTGAACGTCGCATCTTTTTGATTATTCTATCCTCCTTTGAATCTCGAAACCGAACTCTTTCGACAGCTTTCAATGCGCGGGGCAGTTCGGCGGCGCCGTGGGGAAGCGGGTACGGGAGCTGGACCGGGCCAGTTCGCGAGTTGCGTTTAGGTTCAGCTTTGAGCTGAAGTGGATGCCCCTGCGGAGACGCGGTTACTTGCGAAACTGGCAGGTGGAGAGAGAATTGGTCGGTACTCTCGATACTCGCATTATCCGCATTGTCGGTGTAGGCGCCAGTGTCAACCATCGTGGCAGTATCGCGTTGCCTCACGGGAAAATGACACCGAGAAGTTTTTCGATTCTCGATTCGTTGCCTCAATATAAAATCACACCCGGCGACCGAGCGCAAGGAGCGAGGCGGGGCGCGGTCAAAAATGGGGTAGAGCCGCCGCTGTCCGGTCCTCCGACCCTTAGGTCGCGGACAGCGGCGTAGCGATTCGGGGCCCCATTTTTGGGCGCGCCCCGCCTCGCTCCGTCTGGTGGTCAGCTCCATGGCTCTCAGCGGGCGGCGCGGCGCAGAATGGGTTTGAGCCGCCGCTCCACGTCGGTGGCCAGAGCGAATCTTTCCAGCACAGTGGGATCCGAAGCTTGGAATTCACGTGACTTGAAGTCGCGGC